>ENA-OQKY01000117-OQKY01000117.1-human-gut-metagenome-genome-assembly--contig:-NODE-117-length-103585-cov-36.757177_pt1 | contig 103585 bp, 92 predicted proteins | sample MGYA00242652_ERZ504805 | MGnify/ENA primary metagenome ERZ504805 (study PRJEB26092, sample SAMD00036400) | human gut metagenome | host: Homo sapiens | study: EMG produced TPA metagenomics assembly...
CGAACCATTCTCTTCGGCGACCTTTACAGGACCTTTAGAAAATCTTAGCCCTGAAAAATCTGCGTTATTCGCAAATCACTCACTGTCTGAGCGCAGCGAGTTTGAGTTATTTGCGAATGCTTTTAGCTGATTTTTCAGGGCTTAGCTTTTCTTAAAGTCCGAAACCGAGCCGAAGAGAATGGTTCGCACTTGCGTCCCCTTTTACCTGATTTTCCAGGCTTAGCTTTTCTTAACCCCCAAAACCGAGCCGAAGAGAATGGTTCACGCTTGCGTCCCCCTTTTAGCAGATTTCCCAGGACTTAGCTTTTCTTATAGTCCAAAGCCAATCCCAAGAGAATTTATTGAGCCTACATCCCTATTCCTTTAAGTATTCCATCACATCATAAAGCGACTCAAAAATCTTCTCCGCAAGTCCCCGCATTTCCTCTGTCGGCTCCATCAGATCCGGCACCATAATCGGATGCATCCCCGCCGCATGCGCCGCTCTAATCCCATTATAAGAATCTTCAATCACATAACACCTCTCCGGCTCTGATTCCAACCGTCTGCACGCCTCCAGAAAAATATCCGGCTCCGGTTTACTGCGCTTAACCATATCTCCCCCAATAATCTGGTCAAAATATTTAAGCAGTCCACCCTCGGAAATCTGTCTCCGCACCGTTGCCTCCTGCGTAGAGCTGGCAAGTCCGACTTTAAATTCATTTTCTTTCAGATACTTCAGTAGTTCCTCAACTCCCGGTTTCTTTGCTAATCTGCCATCAGAAGCATGACTGAAAAACACTTCCGCCATCTCTGCCTTATACTCATCATACGGAAAATCTTGTCCATAATGTCTCAGAAAAATCTGCTTACTTACAACACTATTCGTCCCCAGACACTCATGGCATGCCTCCTCGACATTTTTAATACCATAACGATCTGCCACTTCTTTCCACGAACTCAGCACAAGTGTCTCAGAATCAAAGATCACGCCATCCATATCAAAAATTACTGTATCAATCCCACCTGCCATAACTCAATCTCCTCATAATAATATTTATGGATAATTCTCTACTCCACATAAATGTCTGTAAAAAATTATCCATATAGTTCCTCAAACTTATTTTCTCATAATATAACTGATTGCTTCACGAATCTGCGACACATAAACCAGATTGATTCCTTCCACTTTACCAACAGAAGACTTACATACCTCTGGAAGCATAACCGTCTCAAATCCCAGTTTCTTTGCCTCCTGTACACGTTGTCCCGCCATGCTGACTGCACGGATTTCACCGCTCAGACCTATTTCACCGAATACCATCACATTATCCGGAATTACAATATCTTTCGCGCTGGAAACAATCGCCAGACAGATTCCCAGATCAATTGCAGGTTCTGTCATTTTCATTCCGCCTGCAATATTCACGTAAGCATCTGATGCTGCCAGATGAATTCCTACTTTTTTCTCCAGTACTGCCATAAGAAGATTCACTCTGTTAAAATCTGTGCCTACTGCCGTACGTCTCGGAATACCAAAATTACTCTGGCATACCAGTGCCTGAATCTCCACCAGAATCGGGCGGGTTCCTTCCATAGAACATGCTACAACTGACCCTGATGCATCTTCTGGTCTGCCGTTCAGCAGGAACTCAGACGGATTCTTCACTTCCTCCAGCCCAGTGTTGCACATCTCGAATACTCCAATTTCATTAGTAGAGCCAAAACGATTCTTCACTGCACGCAGAATACGGTAAGAAGCATGACGGTCACCCTCGAAATAGAGCACAGTATCTACCATATGCTCCAGAACCCTCGGTCCTGCTACATTTCCTTCTTTTGTCACATGACCTACGATAAAAATGGATACCCCCATTCCCTTAGCAATCTGCATCAGGATATTGGTGGATTCTCTTACCTGAGAAACGCTTCCAGGCGCAGAACTTACATCTTCATGGAACATTGTCTGGATAGAATCGATCACTACCACATCCGGCTTCTTGCGTTCAATCACCTCACGGATAACTTCCAGATTTGTCTCACATAAAAGCTGCATTTTATCATTGAACTGTCCAATACGATTAGCTCTCAGTTTAATCTGGCGAAGAGACTCCTCACCGGAAATATAGAGAACAGAAACCTGTTTCTCAGCCAGATTCCTGCACACCTGCAGAAGCAGAGTAGACTTTCCGATTCCCGGATCTCCCCCTACTAAAACAAGGGAGCCAGGGACGATACCGCCGCCCAGCACCCTGTCAAGTTCGCCAATTTTAGTTGTCTGTCGTTCATCTTCGGACAGGCTGATATCCTTAAGGATCACTGGTTCCTGTCTTTTCTCTGATGATTTCGTTATGCCAGAGGATGAGGATTTCTTTGTGGACACAGTTTCTTCCACAAAAGTGTTCCAGGACTTGCATCCCGGACACTGCCCCATCCATTTCGCGGATTCATATCCGCACTCCTGACAAAAATATACAGTCTTTTTATTTTTTAGCATTTTACAATCTTTACTTCTACTCTTGCAGCATTGCCAAGTTCCACACTAAAGGAAAGTTTACCACCCAGGTTTGTTTTCATCTTACCTGTGCTTGCCTGCTCGATAAATACTTCGTATTCTGTGTCTGGTTCCATCTCAACTGTGATCTGAGCGTCTTCCGGTCCTTCTACATGGAAGTCCATCTGTGCTTCGCTCTGTGTGAGATTAAATACTGCAGTTCCTGGAACTGATTCGTAAACGAACATTCCGTTTCTCTCGAGCTTGGTAATCTCCTTGAAAGTTTTTACTTTATACATATCGCCCTGATGCTGATAGTCTGATAATTTAGATTTCTGTGCAAGCTCATAATCACCAAAGCTGATTGCTCCATTCTCTTCTGTGCGGATTAATTCTTTTACTACTGCCATTTCCCTATGTCCTCCTAAGACTCTTTTGTTTGCCGTCCGCCGGAGAATGATTCACCGGCGCTTATAAATTTTTCCGACATTTTATGCCGTTATTATATAATAAATACCTCTTTTTGACCAGTATCTCAATTGTTTTTTTATAAACATTTCACAATTCCGAATACCGGAAGCAAAACTGCACGGTGCGACTTCTGACCGCTATTTTTCTTATTGATTTTTTACTTCAAATACAATCTCGCTCTTGTGAAGTTTTACCTGTACATGATCTCCACGTTTGACTTTTCCTTCCAGGATCTCGTTTGCAAGTGCATCTTCAATCCTGCTCTGGATGGCACGGCGCAGTGGGCGGGCACCGTATTTATTGTCAGAGCCTTTTTCTGCGATATTGTCCTTTACTGCGTTTGTTACTGTGAGATGGATATTCATCTGCTCTGCGCAGCGTTTCTCAAGAGTTTTGAGAAGCAGAGTGACGATCTTACGGATATCTTCTTTATTCAGCACATGGAATACCATGATATCGTCAATTCGGTTGAGGAATTCCGGTTTGAAGATTCGGCGCACTTCTTCCATGACGCCGCCTTTCATACGCTCGTAATCTTTCTTCTCATCATTATTGGACATAAATCCAAGGCGTTTCGGCTCCATGATTGCCTGGGCACCTGCATTGGAGGTCATGATAATAATCGTCTGCTTGAAGTCTACTTTCCTGCCCTGAGCATCTGTGATATGACCATCGTCCAGTACCTGCAGAAGGATATTAAATACATCCGGATGCGCTTTTTCGATCTCATCAAAAAGCAGGACACTGTACGGATTTCTGCGGACTTTCTCGCTGAGCTGACCGCCTTCTTCGTAACCTACATATCCCGGAGGAGATCCGATCAGTTTGGAGACACTGTGTTTCTCCATGTATTCAGACATATCTACACGGATCATTGCCTGTTCACTGCCAAATACTGCTTCTGCAAGAGCTTTGGAAAGTTCTGTCTTTCCAACACCCGTCGGCCCAAGAAAAAGGAAAGAACCGATCGGACGGTTTGGATCTTTGAGTCCGACTCTTCCTCGTTTCACTGCCTGTGCAACAGCTTTTACTGCCTCGTCCTGTCCGATCACACGTTTATGAAGTTCTTTCTCCAGGCGTGCAAGACGTTTTGTTTCTCCTTCTGTCAGTTTCTGAAGTGGTATCTTGGTCCAGTCGGAAATAGTTTCTGCGACAGCAGCTTCGTTCACAACCAGTTTCTTTCTCTTGTTTCTGCGTTCTGTCTTGATACGGATTTTCTCCATTTCGGCTTCTACTTCTGTCTGACGCGCCTGTGCTTTTCGGGCACGTTCGATGTCTGCAGTCTTGACTGCCTGCTCTTTCTCCTCACGAAGTTCATTCAGTTCCAGTTCGTATGATTCCATTTCTGGCGCAGACTGGTAACCTGCAAGCTGAATCTTAGATGCAGATTCGTCTATAATGTCAATCGCTTTGTCCGGAAGGAAACGGTCGTTGATGTATCTCTGGGACATTTTTACTGCTGCCTCGAGAGCTTCATCTTCAATCTTTACACCATGGTGTTTCTCATAGTATGGGCGGAGTCCCTTAAGGATCTCTATGGTTTCCTCTGCGGACGGCTCCTCAACTGTTACAGGCTGGAATCTGCGTTCCAGTGCTGCATCTTTCTCAATATGCTTGCGGTATTCCTCCAGAGTGGTGGCTCCGATCAGCTGGATCTCGCCTCTGGACAGAGATGGTTTCAGGATGTTAGATGCATCCAATGCACCTTCAGCACCGCCGGCACCGATAATAGTATGGATTTCATCAATGAACAACAAGATTCCCTGATGCTCTTTTACTTCCTGGATCACATTCTTGATACGTTCCTCAAATTCACCTCTGTACTTGCTTCCTGCAACCATGCCGGAAAGATCCAGTACAACCAGACGTTTTTCTTTCACTGTATCCGGTACCATTCCCATAACGATACGTTGAGCAAGTCCCTCGACAATTGCAGTCTTACCAACGCCAGGTTCACCTACCAGGCATGGATTGTTCTTGGTTCGTCTGCTCAGTATCTGGATCAGTCGGGTGATTTCTTTCTCACGACCTACTACAGGGTCGAGTTTTCCTTCTGCTGCAAGCTGGGTCAGGTCACGACTGTACTGATCCAGAGTCGGAGTACTTGTTGTTCTTTTATTCTTTGCATTCTTTGCGTACTGAAATTCCTCTGCGATAGTATCATTGTCAAATCCCATTGCTGTGAGTATTGCTGCAAAAAGTTTCTGGATATTTACTCCCATTGTAAACAGCAGTCTGGTAGCTACACATTCCGGTTCTTTCAGAAGTGAAAGCAGCAGATGCTCTGTTCCGCAGAGGCATTCCATACTCTCTGCATCCTCCTGTGCCTGTTCAAGGATTCTCCTTGATCTCGGACTGTACTGCGGCTCCTTTGGCTCCTCCACTGCAGCGCTGCCCTGAGATGGAGCGATCAAGTCGTTGATCAGTTCCATGAGCTTCTCTTCTTCTACATTAAATTCTTGCAGGACTTTTCCCGCAGTGCCTTCTGGCTCCTTTAAAAGACCTGCCAGAAGATGCTCTGTTCCGATATAGCCGTGTCCACAAGACTTCGCTGTCGTCTTTGCCAGTTTGAGGGCATTCTCTGCCTGTCTGGTAAATTGTCTCTCCATGTCGTCTCCTATCTGTCTATGTTATAGTCGTCAAAAATCTCGTCAATCAGCTGGTGTACTTCCTCTCTGGTCACACTCTTACAGCATCCTTTTGCAAGGGCTACCATGAGATTCTGTTTGAGTTCTTCCAGCGCTTTTCGTTTGTTTACATCAATGGAAATCACTGCTCCACGTCTGCGGTCGATAGTGACAAATCCCTCCTGCCGCAGCAGGGAATATGCTTTGTTTACTGTGTGCATATTTATTCCTACTGTATCTGCAAGCTGTCTCACTGAGGGTAAGGTGTCGCCCTCCTGCAGTCTTGATGTAGCAATTCCCATGATAATCTGGTTGGTCAGCTGGATGTAGATGGCTTCATCACTGCTGAAATCTATTTCAATCATCATATGGGGTTTCTCCTTTTTTGTGTTACACATATCCTAGCACAAACCAACATTTTTTGCAACCAAAAGAAGCCCCTCTTTTCCTGCACAAAAAAGGATGTATGCCACCTTTCATTTCTCATGGCATACATCCTTTGCATTTATCTGTCAGAGCTCTGCACTCTGCTCCACCGCTTATTCAATTGTATTATTTTAATCCTGCGATTTTATTAATCTGTTCTCTGTTGAGAATAAGATTAAAACCTAACGGATTTACTGCATAAGCCATTGCCTTGTCAATCATCAGTTCCGGAAGTTTTGCAAACGGTACTTTTGCAATACGAAGTTTCTGACCTTTTGTAAATTTCTCAAGCTCCATTACGTCTGTAAATACAGGCTGAAGAATTTCTTCTTTCTTGTTTTTTAGATATGGAATATTAATTTTCTTTGGATCCTCAGGATCTACATTCATAGCAATCAGATACTCTGATTTTCTTAAATTTACAATCAGTTCTTCTTCCAGTTCACGGAGATTTCCGTGCTGATCTTTTTCAACCGGGCGTCGAAGTTCCTGCATAAAATAGATACCGGACAGTTCCAGTGTCGGATTCAGAAGCGGTCTCTTAGACGGTTCAATCTGGCTCATGTCTGCCTGTTTCGCGATTTCAGGAAGGTCAATTTCTATTTTCTCCTCTCCATCTACCCATACAACTGTATTTACACCAATTGCATAAAAAGTTCCATATAATCTCGGATAGTCTTTCTTAGAAAATCTCATCCCCATAAGAAGAATCTTATCTTCTACCATCTTCTTACCAAATTCCTTTATGCCCTCTTCGGTAGAAAAAATCCATGCCTGGTCGTTAAATGTCTCTTCATCGCATTTTACAAACGGCAGCTTCGTAGCCTGTGAATACGCTACAAATACCGTCTCCCTTGTCTGTAATTCCTTAATTGCTTCCTCTTTACTGATTCCCATTATTTTATCCTCTCTGTCTCATTTCTTTTATGACCTTTTTCATTTCCTTATCAACACGATAAGATTCTGTGATCTTCTGTAATGCTTTCTTATATGTAAATTCATCCAACTTGTGACTGCCCTGTAAATATGCCAGCATTTCATACGGAAATGCCGCAAAATATACGGAAATTGCCCACGCCACTGCCATCTTTGCATAATAATCCGGCTGAGTAATACGTTCCAGACGACGAATACTCTCCTCCAGATATTCACGCTTCACAAAATGTCCCAGAAGCATAACTGCCGCAAATCTTGCTTCATATTCTCTGTCAGAAATCAGATACTTTTCAATAAAATCCCAGTATTCTTTCGGATATTTGTCTGCATCTTTCAATGTACTGCAAAAACAGTCGCAGACTCCCCAGCTGTTAATATCTGGTACAAATTTCTCCACATATTTTAGTCGCTGCCCACAATCCATCTTCGCATAGGCGATCACCAGTCCGCGCAACATAGTTTCTTCATACCATTGATCATCTGCCCGGATAAACCATTCTTGCCAGTTCATAGCAGAGATCTGCTTCGCATATTTTCGCAAAACCGGAAGTCTGACTCCCATGACATTGCTCACTCCCGGCAAAAGACTGCTGTGAAAATTCCGATACTTAACATCCTCATTTTCCTGCAAAAACTCACGTACCTTATCTGCAGTCACCTGAATCTCATTCTTTTTCTCTTTACTCATATATTTCTCCCTGCTGTGTTAATTCACAGCACTGTTTTATTTTATAACAGATTGCATGAAAAGTAAAGGAAATCGACGGCAATATTTATGCATTAATATTTGTCAACAGATTTCTGCCCGGAGGGCTTTTTATGTCATAGGAACATTACGGAGTAATTTCCTATGACATAAAACAAAAATCAGAAGACAGGCTGACGGTCTTCTGATTTTGTGATTCACTGTTTTTATACTATTTTATATTTTTCTGTCTTTTATGCCTCATCGATTGCTTTACCGATATCGTGACGCATATATTTATTTGCAAATGTAATCCACTCAGTGGCTTCATATGCATTCTTTCTTGCTTCTTTCAAATCTTTACCTGTCGCAGTAATTCCAAGAACGCGGCCGCCATTAGTAACGATCTGACCATCTTTCAGTTTGGTTCCTGCGTGGAAACAATAATAGCCATCTTTGTCTTTAAACTTCTCAAATCCATACATAGGAATGCCTTTTTCATATTTTACAGGATAACCATCACTTGCAAGAACTACGCATACGGCTGCATTGTCTTCAAACTGAAGTTCTACCTGATCCAGAGTTCCGTTCACACAGGCTTCCATAACTTCAATAATGTCATTCTTCATACGCGGAAGAACCACCTGTGCTTCAGGATCTCCAAAACGCGCATTGTATTCCAGAACTTTTGGTCCGTCCTGTGTAAGCATGAGGCCGAAGAAGATGATTCCTTTGAATGGACGCCCCTCTGCTGCCATTGCATCTACAGTTGGCTGATATACATATTTCTTACAGAACTCGTCTACTTCTTCTGTATAGAACGGACTTGGAGAGAAAGTTCCCATTCCACCTGTGTTCAGGCCCTGATCTCCATCCTGAGCACGTTTGTGATCCTGTGCAGAAGTCATAGTGCGAATAGTCTTTCCATCTACGAATGACAACACTGAAACCTCACGTCCGGTCATAAATTCTTCAATAACCATAGTATTTCCGGCATTTCCGAATTTCTTATCTTCCATAATTTCTTTTACGCCATCTTCTGCTTCTTTCAGGTCTTTACAGATCAGTACACCCTTACCAAGTGCAAGACCATCTGCTTTCAGAACAATTGGAAATTTTGCTTCTGTGCGAAGATATTCCAGTGCTTTCTCCGGATCATCGAAATTCTCGTATGCTGCTGTAGGAATGTTGTATTTTTTCATAAGATCTTTTGAGAATGCTTTAGATCCCTCGAGAATGGCTGCATTTTTTCTTGGTCCGAATACTTTCAGACCGCGAGCCTCAAATACGTCTACTACACCACCTACCAGAGGATCATCCATACCAATGATAGTAAGATCAATTTCTTTTTCCTGTGCAAAATCAGCAAGTTTCTCAAATTCCATGGCTCCGATATCCACACATTCTGCAAGTTCAGCGATTCCTGCATTACCTGGTGCACAATAAATTTTATCTACTTTCGGGCTTTTGGAAACACTCCATGCAATGGCATGTTCTCTGCCGCCGCTGCCTACGATTAAGACTTTCATTTTATCCGTTTGCTCCTTTTCTATGTAACATAATCTGATGTTTCAGCCAAAGCATTTCTATAGCTGTTTAAGCTCCACAAAATTCGCAGGCCATTACCAACGCTTATAGAATTGCTTCTGTTTGATTTTTTACAACAGACTATCACTATTCTTCTGTATCAAATTCTTCTATATCCACTCTGCCGTTCACAACTTTTACCTTATCATTGGCAATAAGATTAATAGCTTTTGGCAGAATTTTCCACTCAGCCTTCTCCATGACACGCCTCTGGAGAACTTCCGGAGTGTCATCAGATTTGATCTTCACTGCCTTCTGCAGGATAATCGGGCCTGTATCTGTACCAGCATCAACAAAATGTACAGTGGCACCTGTAACACGGACACCTCTTGCAAGCGCTTTCTCATGTACATGAAGTCCATAATAACCTACACCGCAAAATGATGGGATTAAAGATGGATGAATGTTGATGATCTTATTTGGATATGCTTCCACGATCATTGGCGGAATCGCTACAAGGAATCCAGCCAGTACGATCAGATCCACACCGCTTTCTTTCAATTTTGCCAGAAGTGCTTTGTGAAATTCTTCTCTGTTCTCAAATTGTTTCGGAGAAATGCATACAGCTTCTATGTTGTGGTTCTTTGCTCTCTCCAGTGCATAAGCACCCGGATTGTTGCTGATAACCAGTGATATTTCTGCATTTGTTATCTTTCCACTGTCAATGGCATCCAGGATAGCCTGCAGGTTTGTGCCGCCGCCTGAAACCAGTACACCGACTTTTAACATAAAGTCACTCCTTTTTCACCATCTTCGATACGTCCTACTACATATGGAGTATCTCCAGCTGCTTTGATTGCTTCCATTGTTTTATCTACATCTGCTGCATCCACAGCAAGAACCATTCCAAGTCCCATATTGTAGGTGTTGTACATCATCTGTTCTTCGATGTTGCCTTTCTCTGCAAGAAGTTTGAAGATCGGAAGTACCGGGTAACTGTTCTTCTCTACTACTGCACGTGTGCCGTCTTTGAGCATACGCGGAATATTCTCGTAGAATCCGCCACCTGTGATATGACTGCATGCATGTACACGCACACCTGCGTTCTTGATGCTCTTTAATGCTTTTACATAGATTCTGGTTGGTGCAAGAAGTGCCTCTCCAAGTGTTGTACCAAGTTCATCATAGTAGGTATCTAAAGATTCCTTCGTCATGTCAAATACTTTGCGGACAAGGGAAAATCCATTACTGTGAACACCAGTGGATGCCATACCGATCAGAACATCTCCGGCTTTCAGGTCTTCACCTGTGATCATATCTTTTTTATCGCACACACCTACTGCGAAACCAGCAAGATCATATTCATCTTCCGGCATCAGACCCGGATGCTCTGCTGTCTCACCACCGATCAGGGCTGCATCAGACTGTACACATCCCTCAGCTACACCGCCTACGATGGCAGCGATCTTCTCCGGATAATTCTTGCCACATGCAATATAATCAAGGAAGAATAATGGTTCTCCGCCTGCACATGCAATGTCGTTAACGCACATAGCTACTGCATCAATACCAATAGTATCATGTTTATCCATTACCATAGCAAGTTTTACCTTAGTTCCACATCCATCTGTACCGGACAGCAATACCGGTTCTTCCATATCTTTTATCTTTGCAAGGGAAAATGCTCCGGAAAATCCACCCAGGCCTCCGAGTACTTCTTCGCGCATGGTTCTCTTTACATGTTCTTTCATCAGTTCTACTGACTTGTATCCTGCTTCAATATCTACTCCAGCGGTCTTGTAATCCATAATTATCCTCCGTCTTCTCCTCTCGATCCTGTTTAGAATCTGAGTTGTCCTCATTTTATAGTGGTTTTCAAATTCAGGCTTCTGCTGTATGCCGCCTGTTATACTCAGGCTGCCATTCACTGAGTGAACAATAACCTCTTCAAAGTTTAGTAGTTTTTATATCCAACTTCCTGTAATCTTGCGTCTTTTGCTTCTACCTGTTCTTTTAATTCCTGGCTGTAAGCTTTTAATTTTGCAAGAAGTTCTGCATCTGAGGTTGCAAGGATCTTAGCTGCCAGAAGTCCTGCGTTTGCTCCGCCGTTGATGGCTACGGTTGCAACCGGAATTCCGGACGGCATCTGTACAATGGAATAAAGGGAATCTCTTCCCCCGAGAGAAGTGGTGTGCATAGGAATTCCGATAACCGGCATCGGGAAGATTGCCGCACACATTCCTGGCAGATGAGCTGCCATTCCGGCACCTGCGATAATTACTTTAAAGCCCTTTTCTTCTGCTGTTTTTGCATATTCAAAAAAGACATCCGGTTCCCTGTGTGCGGAAATGATCTTCATCTCATAATCAATTCCCAGTTTCTCCAGAATGTCTGCCGCTTTGCTCATGATCGGCATGTCTGAGTCGCTGCCCATCACAATTCCTACTTTTGCCATGATTATTCTCCTTTTCTTCTCAAGCATCCTCTGACAGATTATTATTCATAATCCGCCGGAGACTTTATTTTTAATTTTATTGATAAAAAAAGTACGGTTAGAAAGGATTTTCTCAAAAAGTCCCTCTCTAACCGTAGATTCTACTAAGATTCCCTTTTTCTGTCAACAATATTAGAGCAAAGAAATATTTTGACAGACTAATAAATATTTTTGGTATTCCGAATGTTTGCAAGTACATTGTGCCAGTGGCACACGTTATGCACCGACTGTAGTGGAACGAAGATTGCGGGAGCGTTAGCGGAGCAATTCATAAATACATTAATTGCTTTACTCTTCAAACGGCTCATTCAATGCTTCCGTTCCTGGAAGTACAAAGCGTCCGTCTTCAATAATAGAAGTCATCTCTCCATCATCGTCGATGGTACGGATACTGCCCAGTTCGTCATACGGGATTGTAATGTCTGTGTGACATCCATAATACGCCAGGCTGACATCTTCTTTTCTCATCTCAGAAATTTCATTGTCTCTTGCAATGATTTCTTTTCCATCCGGATTGTAAACCGGTGTATCTTCTGCCCAACTGTAGCAAGTATCACCTACTGCGAAATGCGGTCCCATCTTTTCGGCAATAAGAATCGGCAGTTTGTCTGCAATATCATATTTCTGTGCTGCCACATAAGCCGTTGTATTAGTACCGATGGCAAACTCACCCATCGCAAGTTTCGGATGATGGAACAGAATATTATCCTCGATATATTTGCGGTTTTCTTCCTCTGTATCGAAGTTTGCGCAGCTGTAATCGATGACCTGACCACAGTCGAATACCAGTTTCAGATCACGGAACTGCAGCCCATTAAGGTATACCCTGGACACATGGAGCATTCCGCCGGTTCCTGCAAGTACAGGTGATGTAAAGACTTCTCCTAACGGAATGTTTACATCTGCTACGCAGTTCTCAAAGTTTGTCTGTGCTTTCGGATCTGTTAGTGTATGGAGATGAATGAGCAGGTCTGTCTCATTTTCTCCTTTTCCTTTAATTTCTACCCATTCACAGGTATCAAGGGTGTCAATAATCGTCTGCTGGATTTTCTGATATTTCTTGTAATCCAGAGTATTGATCTTAACAATCTCACGGAATATCTCTGCGAAATTGTCTCCAATCTCAGGTACCGGATATGCAATGATGGTGAAACTTCTCTCGTCGCCCTTAATATAGCGGTTTGTGATCTGACTGGATTCATTATCCAGTTCAAGTTGAAGTTTCTGCTGTGCCTCTGTAAAAGTCCAGCTTTCCGGTTTACTTACCGGTGAAAATGGTGTTTCACCAAATGTCTCTATCACTGCCGGGCCACCATGTACTGCTGCCAGTTCCGCATATTCATCATAAGATGTCTGCATCGCGCGAAGTTTACGCTTTACAAAATCAGAATCCATGAATAATGCACTGTCCTGTCTGTGATCATAGTCAAACTGAGGGTTTGCGATTCCACCTGTAAAACCGCTTCTGAACTGATTTCTTCTGTTTACTGCATGAAGTGCATGACGATAAATTACTGTCTGAAGCCCCATTTCCTCAAACTGAAGAATAGCTGCCTTTACCATACGTTCAAATCCAAGATGGTATCGAATGTTAACAGTTTTTTTCTTTGTAATATCTTTTCTTCCTGTGATAAAGCCTATACGATATCCCTCTGTATAGGTACGAGCCATCTCATCAATTTCTTTCTGAGTAAGGGAGTTCAGAAACTCTGCTGTTTTCAGTTCATTCTCTGATACATATTCGCCAGACCGATACAGATAACTCATATCATTCAGATCAGATTCCAGGATCATCTTTACTATAAAATTGTTCTCAGGATCGATTGCTTCTCTGATACGTGTTTCTACCATGTCCTGGCAGTAATCATTTACATAAGAAACCAGAATCTCTTTTACCTGTTTTTCCGTTGGAATCTCTTCCTGTGAAAATGCAGAATAGATTTCAAGGAAAAGTTCCAGTACAACAGTGAGATCCCATACTTTCTTTTCAAATGCATAAGCAATCACGCCATGAAGCTCTGTATACAAAAACGTGAATACCTTCCCGTATTCTCCCAGTTTTTTCTGCGCATATGCGGGGTTTCCGTAGGAACTTTCATAATTTTCCGGCAGAATATCCTGATATAATTCATGGTTCTGCCTCTGCAGTTCTTCGAAGTTTTTTCCATCTGTTCCATTATCCATTACAGCAATTACCCGCTGTAAGAATACCGCTTCTTTTCTAAAGAAATCACAGTACGGTTCTTCTGCCATTTTCTCTTCCGGTATCTGGGCGATTCTTTCTTTTGCCAGTTCATACCGTTCCATAACCCATTCGTCCAAACTTTTTCTCTCCTTTTATTCGTCTCTTAACCTGAAATTCCCATCAGGAAAATCCCAAGCCATCCAATCATTATAATCCCATTTGCAATAGATCCGATCATGCTTGTTCTGTGAGTTCTGTTTTCCTCTGAAAAACTCATAAGTCCCATTGCAAATCCATATATGGAAAACAACATTGCACAGAGACTGACACCGCCTACAATATAACCAAATCTGCCTCCCATAAAAAATGCCAGCAGAACAGCCGTCACAAACAGAACCATGGAAGCCACTGCCAAACCAGTAGAAAGCTTTCCTTTCTGTGCTTCTTTTTTCTTTGCAAATGCGTATCTATATCTTCTTGCCATAAATTTTTCTCCTCAGGTGATTGCAGATAAAGAAAAGCAGATATCCACTCGCTGCCCCTGCGGTATTCAGAATCATATCGTCTACATCAAAGCATCCCACTTTAGTAATCAGCTGAATTACTTCTACAGCAACGCTTAGCCCAAAACCGGACAATACGATCATCCATCCACTTCTCATTTTCCCGGAAATAACCGGCAGCATAAAACCAAAAGGCAGAAACCCCGCCACATTTCCAAAAAGATTGGTAAATACTGCCCAAAATCCAAGTTGTTCTCTGTATACCCAAAAGCGTCGTATCTCAACAAATGGAACCAGATTGTATCTGTATTGTCGTTCTTCCATTGCCACTCTTCCGTATTCTTCTGAAAAGAAAAGGAAATAGATCAAAGCAAGAACATACACAACAAACAGAACTTTTCCCAGTGTCTGTATGATACGTTTTGTTTCTTTTTTCAATATTTTCCCCTGTTTCTGACCGAAAAACCACACGGAGAAATAAAATCTTCTCCATGTGGTTTCTGCGGTCTTTTTATATCAATATTTCTGATTTCTTTTTCAGCAGCCTTGCACCGTTTACAATCATCATAACTCCAGTTACAATTCCCGTAGTCAGCACAAGAATTCCAACTGCCAGACTGCATGCTCCTGTGGAAGACATGGTTTTATAAATCTTTTCGTTCATAGTCATCCTCACCTTTGTCGTTTTAGGGTTACCTGCTTTCGCTTATTTTGCACCGTACTGTTCATAATATGCATCGATTGCAGCTTTCAGTGTATCATCAATGATCACTTTTCCGTTGTATTCTTTGTTATACAGATGCTCAATTACTTCCTGCATAGTAACAATTGCATTTGTCTCAAAGCCATAAAGATCATGTACTTCGTCAAGAGCACACTTTACACCGCCTTTTCCTACTTCCATACGGTCAAGTGATACCATAAGACCAACAATTTCCACATTAGCTGCACCTTTTACCTTTGGCACAGTTTCTTCCATTGATTTGCCGGATGTTGTTACGTCTTCGATCATGACTACGCGGTCACCATCTTTTAACTTACTTCCAAGAAAACTGCCTTTATCTGCACCGTGGTCTTTCTCTTCTTTCCGGTCTGAGCAATAACGAATTTCCTTTCCATATAACTCACTGAATGCAATGGCTGTTACAACACTTAACGGAATTCCTTTGTATGCCGGTCCGAAAAGCACATCGAAATCATCACCATATTTGTCATGAATAGCATGTGCATAGTATTCGCCCAGTTTCTTTAACTGAGAACCTGTTACATATCCGCCTGCATTCATGAAAAACGGAGATTTTCTTCCGCTCTTAAGAGTAAATTCTCCAAATTTCAGTACTTCGCTGTCTACCATAAATTCAATAAATTCCTGTTTATACTGTTCCATTTTATGTTCTGCCTCCTGTATCTATTGCAACTAATTTTATTATGACTGTTTTTTGCATTTATTTTACAATGCCAACCATTTCTTTAACAGAATTAAATCCGTTCTTCTTCATGTATGCTTCAATTCCGTCGATAACCTCCAGTGTCACTGCCGGATTATGGAAGTTTGCTGTACCAACAGATACTGCACTTGCTCCTGCAAGAATAAATTCAATTGCATCCTCTGCACAGGAGATTCCGCCCATTCCAATGATCGGAATATTAACTGCCTGCGCTACCTGATATACCATGCGGACCGCGACTGGCTTCACGATTGGACCTGAAACACCGCCGGTTTTGTTTGCAAGTGCAAATGTTTTTCTGTTAATATCAATCTTCATTCCTGTCAGAGTGTTGATCAAAGATACTGCATCAGCACCACCGGCTTCTGCTCCTTTGGCGATTTCAGTAATATCTGTAACATTCGGTGTTAATTTCATGATCACCGGCTGTTTTGCAATCTTTTTAATCCGGGCTGTGAGTTCTTCTACATGATGCGCGTCCTGACCAAATGCAAGGAATCCTGCATTTACGTTCGGACAGGAGATGTTAATCTCCATCATATCGATTGGCTGGTCTGCCAGACGTTCTACAACTGCCAGATATTCTTCCGGTGCATGGCCACATACATTTACAATGATCTTGGTATCATACTGTTTCAGAAACGGAATATCCCTTTCACAGAAAAGATCAATACCTGGATTCTGCAGACCGATTGCATTCATCATACCGCCATAAACTTCTGCTACACGTGGGGTGGGATTTCCCGTCCACGGAACATTAGCTACACCTTTAGTTGTCACTGCTCCCAGTTTGTTAATATCTACATAATAAGCAAATTCTGCTCCTGAACCAAAGGTTCCGGATGCTACTGTTACCGGATTTTTCCATTCTACGCCGGCAATATTTACACTCATATCCATCAGATTTCCACCTCCGTAGAAAGAAATACCGGACCATCCTTGCAGATTCTCTTGTTATGCACATTGCTGTGTGCATCTTTCTCTTTTGCCTTGCACACGCATGCAAGGCAGGCGCCGATTCCGCATGCCATACGTTCCTCAAGGGAGATATAGCATTCGATTCCGTTTTCTTCGGCGTAATTCTTGATTGCGCGGAGCATCGGAGTCGGACCACATGCGTAGATAATATCTGCACTTAAACCGTTCTCTCTGATGGCATCCATGACATTTCCTTTTGTTCCTACACTGCCATCTTCTGTAGCAATGTAGAGAGTTCCTGCTGCCTCAAATTCCTCTTTCAGGAATGTATGACAGTCGCGGTATCCGGCTACAATCTGTTTTTTCTCACATTTCAACTGTTTTGCAAGCTCCAGAATCGGAGGAACACCAATTCCGCCACCCATAAGGAAGACATTTTTTCCCTCAGCTTTCTCTACAGGAAAACCATTTCCAAGCGGTCCAAGTACAGGAATGGTATCTCCCGCTTTCAGTCTGGAAAATTCATCTGTTCCGGTTCCCTCTCCGGTTACCCGGTAGACCAGATGAAGTCTGCCATTCTCTTTGTCAATCTCGCAGAGACTGATGGGTCTCGGAAGAATCTTAGATTTATCATTTGTATATAGAGAGACAAACTGACCTGGTTTCGCTTCCGATGCGATCTTGTCTGTCTGGATCCACATACTGTAAATACCTGCACCGATGCTCTCCTGGCTTACGATCGTGCAGATTTCTCTTTTCTTCTCGCTCATGCTGTCCTCCTAGCGATTGTTTAAAGCACTGTTGATGTCTTCGATCATGTCTTTCACTGCCTGGCGGGATGCATCCGCATAGTTTAACTCGCCAAAGGAAGCATATTTTTCCTGTTTGTAAGCTGCAATGATTCCACGGGAAGAGTTAACGATCGCTCCAAGTCCGTCTTCATTAAAGAAATGTACAAGGTCTGCGCCTTTTCCACCCTGTGCACCATATCCCGGTACAAGAATGAAGGTCTTCGGCATGATCTTACGGAGAGTTTTTCCCATTTCAGGATAAGTTGCACCTACTACTGCGCCTACATAGCTGTAACCATTTCCCATGTATTCTTCTCCCCACTGGGCAACTTTCTCACCTACCCACTCATAAAGCGGGCGTCCATCAATGATTCTGTCCTGGAATTCTCCACTTGACGGATTAGATGTTTTGACAAGTACGAAGAGACCTTTTTTTTCTTCTTTACATACATCAATGAATGGATTTACGCTATCTGATCCCATGTATGGATTTATCGTTGCAAAGTCTGTATCAAAACCTGCGATTTTGTTGTTTCCTACCTGAACTTTTCCAAGATGACCTACTGCATATGCAGCGGAAGTGGATCCGATATCGCCTCGTTTAATATCACCGATAACCACAAGTCCTTTTTCTTTACAATAGTCAACAGTTCTCTTATACGCCATCATTCCCGGAATGCCAAACTGCTCATACATTGCAATCTGCGGTTTTACTGCCGGGATCAGATCGCCGACTGCATCTACGATTCCTTTATTGTACTGCCAGATTGCTTCTGCAGCTCCCTCTAATGTCTCTCCGAGTTCAGAAAATGCCTTCTGCTGAATGTGCTGTGGAATATAGTTAAGCATTGGGTCCAGCCCTACTACAATAGGAGCATTTGTTTTCTGGATTTTTTCGATAAGTTTGTTGATCATGAGTATTTCCTCCTGAATATTGATGTCTTGTTTTTTGCATTCTGCATGAAAATCTCAACAGTATATGCAATTATAAACAGTTATAAATACGGGCAGTTTTTATCCGTCCGATTTTCTTGAATTTTTGTCATGCGGATAAAATCATCCGCATTTACTATTTGTTTGATTTGGTTAAATTAATTTTTCAGGCGTTCTGATATACCACCTTGCCATCGCAGATCGTGTAAAGAATTTTTCCTTTTACTTTCCATCCGTCAAACGGTGTGTTGCGTCCCTTAGAAGCAAACTCATTTTTATCTATTTTATATTCATGGTCAATATCTGCAATGACAATATCTGCAGGATGACCTTTCTGTATAGTTCCTCTGTCGCTGCCGAGGATCTGGGCCGGATTCCAGCTCATTTTCTCAATCAGCTGTGAGATGGTAAGAATTCCTGTTTCTACCAGTGCAGTGTAGGATAATGCGAAACTTGTCTCAATTCCTACAATACCAAAAGCTGCGTTTCTGATAGAACCGGTCTTCTCAGGCGCTGCATGTGGTGCATGGTCTGTACTGATCACTTTGAATGCGCCATCTTTTAAACCTTTGATCAGTGCATCTACATCTTTCTTTGTACGAAGAGGCGGGTTCATTTTGTAATTCGGATCATCACATTTAATATCATCCGAAGTAAGGATAAAATGATGCGGGCAAACTTCTGCAGTAATATTGTCCAGCCCCTCTTCTTTCACAATTTCCATCATCTTGGCAACGCCTTCTGTGGAACAGTGGCAGAGGTGAAGTCTGGCGCCTGTTTCTCTTGCAAGAAGTATATCTCTGGCTGCAATCACATCTTCTACTGCATTGCAGATTCCCGGAAGTCCAAGTCTCTTTGCATTCTCATCGTCATTCATGCATCCGTCACCGCGCAGGTCGATATCCTCACAATGTGCAAAAATTGGAACATTTAACTCCTTTGCCACCTCCATTGCTTCTTTGCAGAGCATAGTGTTCATAACAGATTTGCCGTCTTCAGAAAGCGCAGGAATTCCTGCTTTTACCATTCCTTCAATATCTGAAAGTTCCTGTCCCTTCTCGCCCTGTGTGATAGCACCTGCCTGAAGTACGTGGATACCAGCAAGCTGTGCCGCTTTATTATGTACATAGTTTACACGGTCAGGATTATCAATAACAGGTGTAGTATTTGGCATGGCAACTACAGTTGTTACTCCGCCTCTAGCTGCAGCACGGGAACCCGTTTCTATGTCTTCCTTCTGTGTCTGTCCCGGATCTCTGAAATGTACATGAAGATCAATCAACCCCGGCATAACAAGGCACCCTTTTGCGTCTATCACTCTGTCACTCTTATCCTTTACTTCAAGCTTATCACCGATATCAGTGATCACTCCATCTTCCAGATAAATATCGCCTTTTTTATCAGTATCAGTGGCCGCATCTACAATACGCCCTCCCTGAATCAGAATACCCATGCAATTCTCTCCCTTCGTTGTAGCTAATGCATTCTTGTTTACTGTTGGTCATTTCATACTATGACCGATTATAACCAGTAACTTTCTGATATACATAATACACGAAACCATTCGTTTTATAAAGTCCTTTTTTACTCCCGTACGGTCTTTTTTGCTGTCACTGTTCACTTAGTTCTCAGTAACATGCTTCGTGATGCCCCAAATGTGAATCTCCCTGTATGTCGCACAGGGAGTATCGTTTGCTGCGTAACCTTAATTAATTCGTGCTGTAGCATCAGGATTTTGGCGTAATTACGCCAAAACACCTCGCGGAATAGTGGCTTATGAACATTAACTTTTCCTTGACATTTCAAAATACGGGAGATATAATCAATTCATATCTGGATTATTTAATGTATAGTCACTGGTTTTTAGAGATTATATAATGGTATATAATCTGTAAAATCTGGTGATTTTTTTATTTGCCAGAAACTATATAATTTTTTTATTTTTTATGGAGGTAACAACATGAACAAGGGAACTGTAAAATGGTTCAACGCAGAAAAAGGTTACGGATTTATCACTGGTGAAGACGGTGCAGACGTATTTGTACATTTCTCCGCTATCAATGGTGAAGGATTCAAATCCCTTGAAGAAGGTCAGGCTGTAACATACGACTTAACAGAAGGCGCTCGTGGCATGCAGGCTGCAAACGTTACAAAATTATAATTCATAATTTTCGTTAACGTAAGAGGATTGAATTCCGCACTTTTCAATACGGATTAAACCTCAAAAAAATCCCCGGATTATCCGGGGATTTTTTGTTATCTCTTTTTCAGTTATTAATCAGTATCAGACCTTATTCAGCGTCTGTACTATCTGCCGCAGTATCGTCTGCTGCATCTTTCTCCTCTGTTTCTGTATCATCGGATGATTCTTCTGTATCTGCAGATTCTGTGTCTGTTGTAGAATCTGTTTCAGAAACATCTGCTGTTGTGTCTGCTGCATCAGCATCTTCGCTGTCTGTAGAAGCTGTCGTATCTTCTGCATCTGCTGTATCGGCGTCTGTACTGTCGGTATCATCTGTTGTGTCTGTTGACAGATTTGAAATGTAATTGTCAAGTGCAGTAGTATCCATTACTGTATTCTGAACCACATTCTCTTTGGATCCTGTTACTTTGACATACGCAGAATAACCAATCCACGCAACGATCACAACACAAATAAATGCCCAGGCAAACATTTCCAGTCCAAAGAGCATCTTCTCTTTCTTGTCCGCTTTGTTATGCTGTCCTTTTCTGGCCTTATAAGCATCGACTTTCTTCTGGCTCATGATAGATCTCCTTTGCATCAATATTTCGTATTTTCTGATTATAGCACACTTTTCTGCAAAAGGAAACATTTTTTAGACTGCAACGATTACTCCGCCATCATTCGCATACATGGAACTTACACCCGCTGTATCAAGAACTACTATCTTCGCCAGTTTCATTCTCTCTTCAAAGGCTTCTTTTAGCACCTGTGCTCTTGCAGGACAATTGCAGTGGCTGATTGCAAGAACTTTGTCAGCACTGTCTGAAGTTTTCTCAATGACCTGCTCTACCATTTTGATCATAGCACGATTCATTCCTCTTGCCTGATCCAGCTGGCAAATACTGCCTTCATCAGTTGATCCCATAACCGGTTTAATCTTCAGTGCACTGGCAACCAAAGCTTTCACCTTACTGAGGCGGCCATTCTTTCTTAATGTATCAAGATTCTCAAGTACAAAAAATGTATGCTGACCTTCAATATAACGTTCTACTGTTTCTACAACATCCTCAAAGCTCATTCCCGCTTCTTCACACTCCTGAATCTTCATTCCGATCAGTGACTGACCTATGGATGCAGAACGTGAATTAAACACATGGATTTTCTTCTCCGGATGATCTTCCAGAAGAAGATTTCTGCCAAGCAATGCACTGTTATAAGATCCGCTCAGCTCAGAGGATAATGTTACTGCATAAATGTGTTCTGCTTCACAGTCATATGCTCTCATATATCTCTCCGGTGACGGGCAGGCTGACTTTGGACACTCCGGGCAGGCAGCTACTTTCTTGAGAAAATCTGCCTGATCAAAAGTCTCATCATCTATAATCTGTTCAGCCCCAACCATCAGTGTCAGCGGAACTGATTCAAAATTTTCATTGTTCTTCCATTCATCTAAAAGTTCTCCACAACTATCTATGACAATTTTATATCTCAATTATATCGTCCTCTTTTCCATTATATGTAGTATTCAATACCAGATATATATTATCATACTGATTCCTTTTTGAAAAGACTTTTTCTTAAAAACTCTGTTCTTTTTTTTGAAAGTGATTTATAATAAAAAGACGCTCCCTGTCAGAGGCAGAGAGCGCAGTTGAATCCACTCATTGAATTGTCAGAAAAGTGTTATCCAAAGGAGTTTTTTATGCTTGCTTTAAATATCATAGATGTTAAAGATTTTATGAACAAGCTTCTGATCGGTGAAGTATTTGACCGTTTTTCATTTATAGAAGCATCAGTTACAACTTTTAATACCTTCACAATAGATGGTAAACTTCAGCACGATTTTTTTGATACAGATACCAGAACAGCACTTCAGGAAAAAGCAGCCCAATATTCTCTGTGGCATGACGTAAAATCATATTGCTTTTCTATCATACGTGGCAAACGCACACCATTAAATTTCAAAATCGTATTTGAGCTTTCTCCTGACCAGGTAAAATCCCTGTTAAAAAACGAAGAGATTACCGGAACCATTCCTGTACGCAATTTTTATCTGAATCTTCAATACCGAAATCAGAATCTTCTATGTACAACAGGGGTTTCCTACTCCATGTTCAGCCTTGACAAACGTCTGGAGTACCTCTGGGATGATTCTCTGATGTCGTTTCTTTCCAGACATCATATTTCCTGCGAGAAACTATAAACAGTTCCTGATTCTGTGTATCATTAGTTTATGGTTTTATCCACATGGAACAGATAATAAACCAGAATATCTATGAACTCACTGTTTGTGGGCTTATCCACCATGGTACATCCTGCAATTTCTTCCAGCACATCCCTGTGGCTTGTCCAACATAAGTTGATCAATGTTCTTATATTATGTTCTACATTAGATGGAGTTGACTTATATTTTCTTGCAAGAACAGGGTAAATATCCTTCGTAACCTTAACCGGACGTTCCTGAATCCCCTGTGCCATCTTTACAGCATCTGCTACATAGTAATAACCTTTGTACTTTGATGTTGCACCTAATCTTCTGATAACTCCGTATACTTCACTCATACAGTTTTCCTCCTAACCGATCACCAGGCTGTGTAACCACAGCTTTTAGGTTTTCTCTCTTATTTACACACATTTTTTTCTGTAAATGAAAGCCACGGTATCTGTTACTCGGAAACATCGTTACATTTCACATGGATTCGACAAGATTATATTAAAATACCAGCAATTCAATCATAAAAATTTATAAGACATTTGTCAATACTAATATTCTAAAAGAAGCAGCCCAGATTATTCATCCAGGCTGCCCTTTTATCAGGTCAAGCGGATAAAACCATCCGCTTCGCTACTTGATTTGTTTAAAATTATTTCGTAATCATCAGAAGGATCTCATTGCTTCTCTGAACAAATTTAGTCATCTCTTCAGGTGAGAGCTGTTTATGGCTCATCATCGCAAGATCATACAGCTGTTCACAAATTATCGGAGCATTACCAGACTCCTGATTCTCTGCCAGATATTTAACCAGCGGATGATTTGCATTCAGGACAAGTGTTTCCTGTCCGCCAAACATATTAGGATCCATTCCATACATATTGTACATTCTCATCATATCCTGCATACGACGACTCTCTTCAGAAAGTGTCATCATTGCAGATACATTCTCATTCTTCAGATTCTCTACATGTACTTCCAGTTTATCTTTGTGAAGGTTCTTACGGAACAGTTCTGTCAACGCTTTTACAGTTTCTTCATCTGCTGTGCCTTCACCTTTCATTTCTTCTGTCAGATCAGCATCGATACGCTTAAACTGTACATCCTGATGTTTCTGCTCAAGGCTGGAGATGAATGCACTGTCAATATTGTGTTTCAGGATTACAGCATCTTTACCTGCTTCCTTGAACATATTAATGTACTGGCTCTGCTGAACCTCATCTGTTACGTAGAAGATAGTTGTTTTCTCTGGTTCTTTGTCCTGTGCATCCTTGTTCTCTTCTGATGCTGTATCTTCCTTCTTCTCTTCTGTCTTAGCTTCTGCATCTTCTTTCTTATTTTCTTCAATGCAGTCTTTCAGGGTAAGATATTTGCCGTCAAGATTCTTGAAGAGTACATAATCTCCCATCTTCTCTGCAAACTTAGTATCTTTGATACAACCATATTTAATGAATGGGCTGATGTCATCCCAGTATTTCTCATAAGATTCACGATCTGTCTTGCACATTCCGGTCAGCTTATCTGCTACCTTCTTGGAAATGTACTCGGAAATTTTCTGTACAAATCCGTCATTCTGCAGTGCACTTCTGGATACATTCAGAGGCAGATCCGGACAGTCGATCACACCTTTAAGCAAAAGAAGAAACTCAGGAATTACTTCTTTGATGTTATCTGCGATGAATACCTGATTGTTATACAGTTTGATAGTTCCCTCAATGGAATCATATTCTGTATTAATCTTCGGGAAGTACAGGATACCTTTTAAGTTAAACGGATAATCCATGTTCAGATGGATCCAGAATAATGGCTCCTTGTAATCCATAAATACTTTACGGTAGAACTCTTTGTATTCATCGTCTGTGCATTCATTCGGATGTTTCATCCAGAGAGGATTAATATCACTGATAGAAACCGGACGTTTGTTGATTTTTACCTTATCCTTTGCAGGAGAGACCTCAACAACTTCTTTCTCACCGTTTTCATTCTCTTTCTCTTCCGTCTTTGCATCTTCATGAATATGCTCAACAACAACGTCATCATCTCTTAATTCAGACTCGTCAATTGTTTCGTATTCCTGCGGTGCATTTGCTTTGGAAAGATAGATATGAACCGGCATAAAGGAACAGTATTTCTCAAGAATCTCACGCATACGATATTCGTTCGCAAATTCCAGGCAATCCTCGTTCAGAAACAGTGTAATTTCTGTACCGACTGTATTCTTGTTACCTTCCTGAATATCATATTCTGTTCCGCCATCACAGGTCCAGTGTACAGGCTGTGCACCCTCTGTAGAAGAAAGAGTATCAATGTGTACTTCGTCCGCTACCATAAATGCAGAATAGAAACCAAGTCCGAAATGACCGATAATCTGGTCATCTGTTGTTTTGTCTTTATATTTCTCAAGAAACTGAGTTGCACCGGAAAAAGCAATCTGAGTAATATATTTCTCTACTTCTTCAGCAGTCATACCAATACCATTATCAATGAATTTCAGGGTTTTGTCATCAGGGTTTACGATTACCTGAATCTCTGGTTTATATCCTTCCGGGAAAGAGTACTCTCCCATTACTTCCAGTTTTTTTAACTTTGTAATAGCATCGCATCCATTGGAAACCAGCTCTCTTACAAAAATATCATGATCGGAATATAACCATTTCTTAATGATTGGAAAAATATTTTCACTGTTGATTGATAAACTTCCATGTTTTACAGCCATGCTGCCCACACTCCTTTTTATTTTATAAGTATTTGCTGATAACTATTCAATAGTCTATTATTCTGCAAGGCACTGAACAGTCACATTTATCGCAACTTTTTCTGTCGATTTACTGCTCTCTTAATTATCTTTGCAGTCTGATGCCAAAACTACTCTCTTTTATTTCTCCCTCATAATAGTTTTTGACTTCCTTAAGTTGCTTCTCTGAGAGATATAGTAATACCATTTTTCCAAAAAGTCAAGAAAAAATTAGCACTCATTCAAAATGAGTGCTAACAATTCTTTTTATTTATTTTTCTTTTTATAAATCACAACGCCTGCAATGCATCCGGCTGCAACTGCCAGAATAATTATGAATGGCGCAATCGGTGTATTATCTCCTGTTTTTACTGCTGATTTTACTGACGCTCCATTTGGCTGTGGAGTTGGCGTTGCTGTAATAGTCTGTGCCTGAGCAATATTAAAGCTTACCTGTTTGGTATCCTGCTCACCTGTATTCTTCCACTCTTTTCCATTATACATCTGGCGGTCAAAAACGACGGTTAATGTATAAGTTCCAGCCTTTGTGATTCCAAATGCTGCAGTGTAAGGTGCACTACTCCAGCTGTTTGTGTTAATTACTTTCCAATTGTATGGTACATAGCGGACATCACCTTTTCCCGGACTTTCATTGTCCATTCCGGCACCAACTGCTGTAAACGTAATCTTGGACTGTGTAGTATATCCATCTGAGCTGATTCCCGTAATTTTATTATTTGCCGGATCCGCAATTTTTGCTTCCCGAACTGCTTCAACAGTAAAGTTGGCATTCACTTTTGCACTGACATTCTGCTTATTCTTAATCGCAATAGTTTCTGTATAAGAACCAGCCTTCAGCCCTTCTTTTGGACGAATCTTAAATGTACAGCTCTGACCAGGTGCCAATTCTGATGCGGAAAGCTTACCGATCTTAAAGTTTGTGCTTGTAGGAGCATATAAAGTTACGTTTGTGTTTCCCTTATTGGTCACAGTAATTTTCTGTGCTTTCGGTGCTTCACTGTATCCGGCCTTTACTTTTCCGAAATTCAGTTCTTTCGGATCAACAACTAATTTGTAGACTTTTTCTACTTCAGAAACAGTAATTGCAGCATTTATAGTTGTCAGCACCTCTTCCTGTCCATCAGCACTTGTCTGCATGATCTGAATGCTGTCTGCATAATTGCCTGTCGCAAGTCCTGCTGCCGGAGTTACTGTAAATTCAGCGGTATCTCCCGGTTCAAGTTCTGATGCAGAGAGTTCTCCGACATTAAAATATTTACTATATGGCTGCACCAGTGATACTGTTGTATTTCCTGTATTTGTAAGTGTAACAGTTGTTGACTCAGGAGTATCATATCCTTCTTTCAGATTGTCATAATTAATAACTGACGGAGCTGCCTGAATCTCTGTAATCTGTTCCTGTGCTTCTTTTACAGTAATATCTGCGGTTACCTGTGCTGCAACTTCTGAATCTTCTTCGCTGCTGAATATCAGAGTATCACTGTAATTTCCCTTTGTCAGTCCTGTCTTTGGCTGTACCATAAGCATCACTGATTCATCTTTTGCAAGCTGTAAGCCTGATACTGCTTCACTTCCATCCTCATTTAATATATCAAAATAGTCTGACTGTGGCACATTCAGAGTAACAGTGCTGTCGCCTGTATTTGTTATAGTTACAGACAATGTTTCATTTGCCTGTGTATAATTTTCTTCAATATCGCTGAAATTCAGATTTCCTGTATTTACATCCAGAGACTGTGCTTCCAGAGATGCATCTGCATTATCATCAGCATCATCTGCTATCTCTTCATCCGGATTTTTCACCGGTTCCAAAGCACCATCTGCTGTAGTATCCTCTTCTACTGTAATCTTCGCTTCAAATGATACTTCCACACCCTCATCTGTCTGATAAGTGATCATATCATCATATTCACCGGCTTCCAGTCCTTCTCTTGGCTGTACCCATACGCTTACAGATTCACCGGCTTCCAGTGGTTCTGTAATATCAGCAACCATAAAATGTTCCGGACTGATTTCCTGGAAATTCAATGGTTCACTTCCTGTGTTTGTGATTTGTACAAACTGTGCATCAACATCTTCAGGATTGCCCTTTACAGTTCCAAAATCACAAACTGGTTCTTCACTGTTATCTACAGTTGCAGACGCTTCATAAGTTTCTTTCTCTCCTTTGTCTGCTGCTTTCTCATTTTCCTCTGATCCATCAGTCTGTACGTTTCCGTTTTCATCCACCTGGAGCTGATCCTCTGTGTAGATTTTCATCTGAGAATCATCCGTTCCCTTTGAACTGTCTTCATTATATGTTTCATCTGAAGCATTTTCCTGTGAACCATCAGTCTGCTGAACACTCTCATTATCATCCGTGGTCTGAGTTTCCTCCAGCTGGCCTTCTGTATCCTGAGTTTCAGTTTCCTGAATATTCTCTGTGTCCTGTGTCTCCTCAGTTTTCTGTGACTCATCAACATTCTCATTTGCGGAATCCTGACTGTCCACTGTTTCATCTGTATCTTCTTCCAGCTGCGCATCCTTAGTTCCATCTGTATTCTGCTCTGCTGCAGCCTTTGCCTCTTCTTCAGTGGCTGCCACTTCTAAAGTCTTCGCTGTAAGTGTGCCTGTCAGTCCGTTTCCGTCCACTGGTGTTATATCAAGCACCAGTTTATACCCCAGGTCATCCTGAGTAATCGTATAAGTTTTTTCAGTACCGACCTGTGTTAATTCTTTCTCTCCTGTCTGTCTTGACCAGGAAAAAGTAAACTCTTCGTCTGTCACTCCCTCTGGTGTGACCTTTGAGTAATCTGCGCTCACAGTTACTCCTACTGCTGCAAGCCCTTTGATCTTGAGCTTACCACCCAATTCCCCTGACGGAGCTGCCGCAAAGACCATAGATGGAACCATTGATATAACCATCAATATAGTCATTACGACTGCAAGAAATCTCCTTTTCTCCATCTGTTATCCTCCTTTTTATTTATGATAGAATTTGCAATGCTTTATCTGGCTGCTCTTTATCTCCAGAACAGATCCCAGCATCTTTTTCATTCTCTGTATAAGGTCATTATAGCATCGTATCTTATGAAAATGTAATCTGAATTTTTCTCCTCTGTCTTTTCCCTTGAAATCAAAAGTTACTGTTCGCGGCTCGAATTTATGCGATTAGCATAAATTTTGTGCATCGCGAAGCGTGTTACTGAGAACGTAGTGAACACTAACAATCAAAAAGCACCGGGTTCCAAGTGCCAGACTTTTTTTGCCTTGCATTCCGAACCCGGTGCAGCTTCTTTTTATAGATCTTATCCTTCTACGATCAGATATTTACCATCCGGCAATGCAAAGACTTCACTCGCATCTTCCAGTTCTTCATCTGACATCCCGTCTACATCAGCGCCAGCTTCCTCCAGATATTCCCGCACCTCTTCAATGGAATCTACTACTTGCGCCATGCAATCCTCAAGAAAAGCTTCTGCTGCTTCATAAGATTCTGCTACAGGCTGCGGAAAAAGCTGCTCCTGATTTTCCAAAAAAGTATTAATGCATTCTTCTGTGTACATTTTAAATTACCTCCTCAATATTTCCCTTTGCCTGGATCAGCTTCTCAAGAATCGGTTCAACACGCTCTGTTATGTAGGACGCTGCTGCCCGTACCCCCTCCTTGGAATGAGCCATGGCAAAGCCATATTTTACTGCTTTGAGCATCTCTATATCATTATATTCGTCTCCAAATGTTACGCATTCTTCAGGCGAAATATGATATCTCTTCTGATATTCTCTGATTCCTTTTGCCTTGTTTGTCCCAAACGGCACAAAATCGATCCATTCATTTCCGGATGTCACAACAATACAGTCTTTTCCAAAATGTCCGGTCCAGTATTTTACAGACTCATCAGTAATGCCTCCCGGTTCATATACTGCCAGTTTCATGATCGGATCTGTCATCTCATCCACACTGTTCACAATTCTGCACTCATTTTTTACTACATATAACATATGATCATGAAATTTCTGAGTTTTCGGCATCAGATAATGATAATCTTTTGCAGAACAGGTAAACTCCGCATCTTTTTTATTCATAATAGCAAAAATAATTTCTTCTGCCAGTTTCCTGTCAAAGGAATCCTGATACAACACTTCCCCATGATCCACTGCCAGAGCTCCATTTTCGGAAATATAGGAAATTTCTGATGCAACAGGTGCGAACAACTTCGTCATATTCGGATACTGCCTTCCACTTGCTGCCACAAACATAATTCCCAGTTCCTTCAGCTGTCTGATCAGCGGAAAAATTTCTTCCGGCAGAGACTGCGCTTTGTTTAAAAGCAAGGTTCCGTCCAGATCACTTGCAATCAGCTTAATCATTTCCGTGTTCCTCACATATTTTCACTAAATCGACCGGCTTGTCAGCAACAAGATCTGCACCGTTCTCGTTTAGTTCCTTACGGTCACGGAATCCCCAGAGTGCACCGACCGTAAACATTCCTGCTGCTTTTCCTGTCTGCATATCTGTGCTTGTATCACCTACATACATACATTCTTCAGGTTTTACACCGAATTTCTCAGCAACCATCAGAGGCCCGTCCGGTGCCGGTTTTCTGCGAATAGCATCACTCTGTCCCACAACCAGATCAAAATCTCCTCCGAAAAGCTGCGCAATTACCTTCACAGCTGCCGGATGCGGTTTATTTGAGCAAACTGCCAGTTTCATGCCATGCTTCTTAAGCTCTTTTAGTGTTTCCGGCATTCCCTCGTAAGGAACTACTTTGTACATTGGATCCGCTGCGAACATTTCTCTGTAAAGCTTTTGTCCTTCTTCATAATGCGTCAGTTCCGGATCACCGGCATCCTTAAGTGCACGGCGGATCAGCATGTTTGCGCCTTCACCGCTGTAATATCTGAAATTATCTACCGGGAGCGTTTTTAATCCGAACTTCTCCATAATAATGTTGGTAACATATGCCATGGAATCCAATGTATCTGCCAAAGTTCCGTCTAAGTCAAATATACATGCCTTAATCATCTTTTGTCATCCTCTCAAGTCAATTTCTGATTTCTTCATTTCATAAAACAGTCTCGCAACAGGAAGTCCTACCACGTTATTATAGTCTCCGCAGATTCCCCTTACATAAATTCCAAAAATCCCCTGGATGCCGTAACTTCCGGCTTTGTCCATAGGCTCTCCTGTGGCAACATATGCTCGGATTTCCTCATCCGATACCGGGTAAAAAGTCACATCTGTACTCTCATAAAAAGTATGTTCTGTCCAGACTCCGTTTTTCTTCTCTAATACCGAAACGCCGGTGTAAACCTGATGAGTATTTCCCTGAAGCTTCTTTAATGTATTTACTGCGTCTTCTATATCGTGAGGCTTACCAAGAATCATATTTTCAAACACAACAACTGTATCAGATCCGATCACTAAGGTTCCGTCTGCGCTGTCTTCTATAGTATGCATAACAGAAACCGCCTTGTCCCTGGCAAGCTGCTGAACAACTTCTTTTGGATCATCTGAGATACGGTTTTCCTCGCCTGATGCTGGTATCACTTCAAAATTCACACCTGCCCGTTCCAGTAATTCTCTTCGCCTGGGTGAGGCAGATGCCAAAATAATTCTCTTCATATATAACCTCTTCTTTCCTGTCATAGTATACCGTGTATCTTTTTGGTATGCAACTGCTTTCAGCAAAAGTTTTACTTTTCTTTTCTGATAAAAAGTATTAAAATAAGGATAACCTATAGCTGATTAAAGGTAGCTGTAAATATAAGATCCAGCAACCGTATTGTACTCACAGAAATAGGAGAATATCTGAAAGGAGTTTACGATTATCATGGCTAAAATTAATAAATACTGGGGTTTTGTAGCAGTAGGTGCTCTTACAGCAGTAGCTGCCGGTGCCGTAGCTGCACTTATCGCTAAGAAAGGATCCTGTAAAGAAGATTTCGATTTTGAAGACGATTTTGATGATTTTGATCTGAATGAAGACAAAGAGGAAAAGCCTGAAGAAAATGCTGAAGAAGCTGCTGAAGATTTCCAGTCATGGGAACATACAGGCGAACAGACCGATGAAGCTGAAAACAGTGCTGACCCAGACAGTTCAGAAAATATATCTGATACAGCTGGCGAAGTTGAAATCAAAGATGCTGAGGCGGAAGCTGAGGACGCCGACGAACCATCTCATTTCGAGGAAGCTATTGATGCAGCCTCTGAATCAGAAGAATAATTAATCATTCTTCTATCATTCGTTACATTATTATACGCCAAATCAGAAACTGCCAGGTAAATTACAAACATTTACCTGGCAGAAATTTTATCTGTTTATATTCGATTATGCTTTCGGCAATTTGAATGAACTCTTCAGAGATACAATACGGTTAAATACCGGTGCACCTTCTTTAGAATCATGGATGTCTGCACAGAAAAATCCTGTTCTTACAAACTGGAAGCTGTCATAGCCTTTCGCTTCCATAAGTGCAGGCTCTACATATGCTGTAACTTTTGTTAAAGAGTTTGGATTTACGTTCAGAGATCCATCTTCTTTGTTGTAAACACCCTTTTCTTCATCTACGATATTCTCATAGAGACGTACTTCTGCCTTTCCTGCCTGGCTTGCTTCCACCCAGTGGATAGTTCCTTTTACTTTTCTGCCGTCCGGCGCATTTCCACCCTTTGTTGCAGGGTCATAAGTACAGTGTACAACACGTACAGTTCCGTCTTCATCAGCTTCATATCCCGTACAGGTTACAAAATATGCATTCATCAGACGAACCTCTGTGCCAGGGAACATTCTCTTATATTTCTTAGGCGGATCTACCATGAAATCTTCTCTCTCGATATAGAGCTCTCTGCCAAATGGCATCTTACGGGTTCCCAGTTCTTCATTCTCCATATTGTTCGGAGCTTCCAGGTATTCTACTTCACCTTCCGGATAGTTGTCAATTACAAGCTTAATCGGATCAAGAACCGCCATCAGACGCGGACGTTTCAGCTTCAGATCCTCACGGATACAGTACTCAAGCATTGCATAATCAACAGAACTGTTTGCTTTGGATACACCACAAAGCTCAACAAACATCTTAATAGATTCCGGTGTAAATCCACGGCGGCGCAGTGCTGCTATGGAAACCAGACGCGGATCATCCCATCCGTCTACAATTCCTTCTTCCACCAGTTTCTTGATATAACGTTTACCTGTGACAACGTTTGTCAGGTACAGCTTTGCAAATTCAATCTGCTTCGGTGGCTGTGGATATTCCAGTTCTCTTACAACCCAGTCATACAGAGGTCTGTGATCCTCGAATTCCAGAGTACAGATAGAATGTGTGATTCCCTCGATTGCGTCCTCGATTGGATGAGCAAAGTCATACATTGGATAAATGCACCATTTATCACCTGTTCTGTGATGTGTCATATGAGCAACACGATAGATAACCGGGTCACGCATGTTCATGTTCGGAGATGCCATGTCAATCTTCGCACGGAGCACTTTCTCTCCGTCTGCATATTTGCCCTCTTTCATCTCTTCAAAAAGCTGCAGATTCTCTTCTACGGTTCTGTTTCTGTACGGGCTCTCTTTACCCGGCTCTGTAAGAGTTCCGCGATATTCGCGGATCTGATCTGCTGTCAGATCACATACATAAGCTTTTCCTTTCTGAATCAGCTTTACAGCAGCTTCATACATCTGTTCAAAATAATCGGATGCAAAGAACAGTCTGTCTTCCCAATCTGCACCGAGCCATTTGATATCAGCTTTGATGGATTCTACAAACTCGCTCTTCTCTTTAGTCGGATTTGTATCATCAAAACGCATATTGAACTTGCCGTTATACTCCTGCGCAAGACCATAATTTAAAAGAATAGATTTCGCATGACCGATATGGAGATATCCATTCGGTTCCGGCGGGAAACGTGTATGCACGGTGTCATAAACACCCTCTGCTAAATCTTTATCAATAATATTCTCAATAAAATTCTTGGAAACTGTTTCGTTCTCCATCTTTTTCCCTCCTGTTATCGTATTTATACTGTTTCATGTACCTGCAATTCCTGGCTGCACACATAATTTTAGGTACAAAAAAAAGCTGATGACGGGAATTGAACCCGTGACCCCTTCCTTACCAAGGAAGTGCTCTACCTCTGAGCCACATCAGCATCGTGTCGGACTTGCCGCTCACATTTGGATATGTTACCAGAACTTGTTCATGTTGTCAATCCCTATTTTTTAAGTTTTTTATTTTTAGAGTTTTTCTAATTGTTCTTTAATCTTGGTGCGGATGCGCTGAAGAGCATTATCTATAGATTTGGGCGTTTTTCCCATAATCTGAGCAATCTCTCCATATCCGTTTCCTGCCAGATAATATTCAAGAACCTGATTCTCCATCGGACTTAAAGTAGTGGTAATTTCCTGCTCCAGGCTCTGGACATTTTCCTGATCAATGATGATCGATTCAGGATTTTCTACCCATGCATCACCAAGGTGCTCCTCATTCTCCCCGTCCTGTTCGCTGAGAGAAATGTAGGAGTTCAGCGGCTGGTGTTTCTGTCTGTTAGAGCTCTGAATGGCATTGTAAATCTGCCTGTCCACACATATACCTGCAAAAGTCTGGAATGAGGCATCCTTATCCGGCTGGTAGTCGCGGACTGCTTTAAACAGTCCGATCATACCTTCCTGTATCAGATCATCATTCTCCCCACCTATCAGGAACATAGTTCTTGCTTTTTTTCGAACCATATTCTTGTATTTCTCCATCAGATAGTCTAGGATCTCTGACTCCCCGTTTTTAAAGCGAAAGATTAATTCTTCATCCTTGATTCCGTCATACTGTTTCATCAATTCAAACCTTCCGTTTTCTATAAATCTTGCTGTTGCCTGAAACTGCTCTATTCTATAATATAGCCAATACTCCGGTTACAACGCAGACGGCTTATATCAAATTGCACTTATTTCTTCTGCATTCTCTGGCGTACGATTTCATAACCAAGTACACCTGCTGCTACTGATGCGTTAAGAGAATCGATATCACCCTTCATAGGAATAGAAGCCACAAAATCACATTTTTCACGAATCAGTCTGCTTACGCCTTCGCCCTCATTACCGATGACTACACCAATCGGGCCTGTAAGGTTAAGATTGTACATGGTCTCTCCTCCCATATCTGCACATACAAACCACATTCCCTGTTCTTTCAGTTCATCAATCGTATGTCCCAGATTGGTAACCTTTGCAACAGGTGTATAATTTAATGCACCTGCCGAAGTCTTGGCAACTGTAGAAGTCAGTCCTACTGCTCTTCTCTTCGGAATAATCACGCCGTGTGCACCTGCCAGATTTGCAGTACGGATAATAGCCCCCAGGTTATGAGGATCTTCAATATTATCCAGGATAAAGATAAACGGATCTTCCCCTTTTTCTTTTGCTTTCGCAAGGATATCCTCTACACTTGCATATTCATAAGCTGCTACCTGTGCGATCACCCCCTGGTGCGCACCGGTCTCGCTTAACTGATCCAGACGTTCTTTTGCTACATAGTTAATAATAGTATCTTTTTTTCTTGCCTCTCTGGCAATAGTACGGACCGGTCCATCCTGACATCCATCCAGGATAAACAGCTTATCTACACATTTACCGGACCGAAAGGCTTCCAGGACTGCATTACGTCCCTCTATCTGTTCACTCATATCTGATCCTCTCCGATTCCAGCACGGACCAGTTCTATGATCCTGCTGAAATCATCTTTTAAATATAAATAGCCCATCAGAGCCTCAAAACCTGTTGCCCTGCGGTAATCTGCCATTGTTGCATGTTTTGCCATTGTCGGAGAATGGGCATTTCTTCCTCTTCTGTAAACACTGTGTTCCTCATCTGTAAGCATCGGTTCAATTACTTCCATCATAGAAGACTGAGTGCCGGCCTTAACCAGACTGCTGGCTTTTCTGTGAAGCTGGTTGACCGGACAGTTGCCTTTTTTTACAAGGATTGTGCGGATTACCAGTTCGTAGACTCCGTCGCCGATATATGCTAACGTCAGTGGAGAATAGGTTCGCAAATCTTTATCTTCCAAATGAAACGTCTGATTAAGCAAACCTTTCAGAACGCTTAATTTTACTTCTTCAGAAAATCTTTTATCTGAATTTTCGTCTGACTGCTCCGCAAGTCCTGTCATATCTGCCTCAGCAATATTATTCGCTTCATTAAGCTCGTTTGTCTCACTCATACTATTTAAGCTCGTTTCCATTTTACTCCTTCGCGGGTATCTTTGAGAATGATTCCCTTAGCAAGAAGTTCATCTCTGATCTCATCAGCTCTTGCGAAGTTCTTTGCTTTTCTTGCTTCCTGGCGTTCTGCGATGAGGTCTTCGATTTCTTTGTCGAGAATTTCTTCTTTTTTCTCAGCTTTCAGACCAAGTACATCGCATAATTTCACCATTGTATCAAGAAGTGCACCTGTAAACTCTGCAGAGCTTGCTTCAGATACGTTTGTGTTTGCAAATTTAACCAGTTCGAAGATTGCTGCCAGTGCATCTGCTGTGTTGAAATCATCATCCATGGCTTCTTCAAATTTCTTTACAAATTCCTGAGACTGTACAAGCAGTTCTTTCTCTACGTCTGTTGCAGCTTCTGTCTGTGCTGCTGCTTTTCTGTCTTTTAAGTTTGCGGCAGCATCTGTAATACGCTCTAAAGCATTCTTTGCAGCTTCCATCAGATCCGCGCTGAAATTCAACGGGCTCCTGTAATGTGCGTTCAACATAAAGAAACGAAGTACCTGCAGATCATACTGCTCGCTGATTTCACGGACAGTACGGAAGTTTCCGAGAGACTTGGACATTTTTCTGTTATCAATATTTAAGAATGCATTGTGCATCCAGTATTTTGCAAAAATCTTATCATTGCAGCATTCGCTCTGTGCGATCTCGTTCTCATGATGAGGGAAGATCAGATCCTCGCCACCTGCATGAATATCGATCTCATCGCCGAGATATTTCTTAGCCATAACAGAGCATTCAATATGCCATCCCGGACGTCCGTCGCACCATGGTGACGGCCATGACGGTTCACCTTCTTTTTTCGGTTTCCAGAGTACGAAATCCAGCGGATCTTCTTTCTGATCTTCACCGGATACCTGCAGAGAACGGAAACCGGACTGCAGATCATCCAGATTCTTATGGGAAAGTTTTCCGTATTCTTTGAATTTCTTAACTCTGAAATATACAGTACCATCTGCTGCCGGATAAGCATATCCTTTGTCAACCAGAGTCTGGATCATGTTGATCATTCCGTCGATTTCCTGTGTAGCCTGTGGATTGGTTGTGGCAGGTTTTACGTTCATGCCATCCATATCTTTCTTGCACTCTGCGATATAACGTTCGGAAATTTCCTGTGCACTTACGCCTTCCTCGATGGCTTTCTTGATGATTTTGTCATCTACGTCTGTAAAGTTGGAAACATAGTTTACTTCATAGCCTTTGTATTCCATGTAGCGGCGTACGGTATCAAAAATGATCATCGGACGTGCATTTCCGATATGGATCAGGTTGTAAACAGTCGGACCGCAGACATACATACGAACCTTTCCCTCTTCAAGAGGTACGAATTCTTCTTTTCTACGTGTGAGTGTGTTAAAAAGTTTCATATTTTATTCCTCCAGTTTTCTCTATTGTTTTATCATCTCATAGAGTTTTTATATAAAAGTCAGGTTAAATTCTCTGCAATTTGGCAAACATTGGTTGTCAGGTACAAAATGAACATTAACTCTATTTTACCTCATTAAGAAGACAGATTGCCTGAGATGCGATTCCCTCTTCTCTTCCCGTAAATCCCAGTCTCTCTTCTGTAGTTGCCTTAATATTCAGCTGAGACTCATTGATTCCCATTGCTTTTGCCATATTTGCTCTCATCTGTGGAATGTGAGGTGCCATCTTCGGTTTCTGTGCGATGATCGTTGCATCTATATTTCCAATCTCGTAATGGTGTTCTCTCAAAAGCTTCGTTACATGCTCCAGAAGCAGAATACTGGAAATCCCCTTATATGCAGGGTCTGTATCCGGGAAATGTTTCCCGATATCTCCCAGTGCGGCAGCCCCCAGAAGCGCATCCATCACAGCATGTATCAGCACATCCGCATCCGAATGTCCCAGCAGGCCCTTCTCCCAGTCAATTTTTACTCCGCCCAGAATCAGATCTCTGTCCTCGGTCAACCTGTGTACATCATATCCCATTCCAACACGCATAATTACTCTCCTCTGATTTCCAGCATCTTGCTGATTCTCAATAAACTTAATCGTCTCCTTGTATAAGGAGCAAGTCTCAGGCTTGGTAAAACAGCCGCTTCATCAAGTCCAATGTCATAGACAGTCTTCGCACATCCTGCTTTTTCCAACATGTGAAACATATCCTGTTCATTTGGAAGTTCATCAATGATCTCCGCAATTTTAGTCAGACATTTTTCCAGATATTCCGGCGAAATAGACTTCAGCAGTTCCGGCTCATTTTCTTTCTTTATTTCCTCCAGGAGGCCTTTCTTTCCGAAAGTTTCTTCTAAGAATTCCTCGTCTTCATTCTCATACGGTTTCGCGTGACATCGTCCCTGTGTGATGGCTGCAGCAATACGTTTGTATTCTTCTAATACAAGAATCGCAGCTACCGAAACTTTCTCACCATGCAATGCATCTAAAGGACCATTGATCACTTCCATATCCCATAAATGAGTTACATGGTGCTCTGCGCAGGACGCAGGTCTTGAATTGCCGATCATCTGCATTGCAAGTCCGGAAAGGATCAGTGCATACATAAGCTGCTCACATTCATCTTCCTCTCCCTCTGCAATATCCTGAATGGAAGATTTGACAGTTTTCAGTGCTTTCTCTTCCAGTTTTACAGTTTCACGGCAAAAGTATTCCCCGGTGACCAGGTTCGCAATTTTCCAGTCTGCGAGGCAGATATATTTTCCCATCAGGTCTGAAATTCCCGCAGCTGTAAGACGCTGAGGTGCTTTTGAAAAAATATCTGTATCTGCATATACACAGATTGGAGCTACTGACGGTACAGTCTTCTTCATCCCGTCCCAGGTCATGGCTGCTACTGTTGTTACAAATCCATCTCCACTTGCTGCGGTAGGTACTGAAATGAAAGGAACCTTGTATTTGTGTGCAACATAGCGGCTGATATCATGAATTGTTCCTGCACCCACTGCAAGAATCAGGTCGATATCCTCCTCCATATTATTCTCCACAATTCTTATTGCCTGTTTGTCTGCCTGAAGCCCCTCTGCATCCAGAACCAATACCTGGCATCTGTCATAGATATCCTCCATGATATCTTCCGTTGCCGCATGGGTATTAGTATCGCAGATAACCAGTGGAGATATATATTCTTTAAATATCCCCTCTGACATCTCTTCTTCAAGCTTCTCTACTGCTCCGGCTTCTATCAAAATCTCTTTCACTGCAATCTGGTGTTCCCTGCCGCAGCTGCAAGGTCGGGCAAAATCGTCCGCATCAACTCGCATTTAAATTCTTCCTCCTGACTTTATTTTATTAATCATAATTTTCTATAGGCATAGTTCGTTGGTATTATACATGATTTTCCAGTAAAAATCAATCATTCCGCGAGCATCCGCTGGCTACAGATTTAAATAATTATATACGATCTTTGAAATATTCTGGATATTCGTCACTGCTGTCCCCTCCGGACAGTTTTCGGACATGACACATAATATATAGGTTGTCTTCTCTCCATAGATGATTGCTATATCATGCTGATCCTGATCTGTCTCGCCGGTTTTATTAGCTGACTTTATTCCATCCGGAAGTCCCTGAGGGATTTTCCAGGTATTCTGCTGATTTGACAAAAGGTTCAGCATTGCCTCCGACGCTTCCCTGCTGACACATTCTCCTTTGTAAATACTTTCAAGCAGCCTGCCGCAGTCCCTTACCGAAGTCATATTTCTTCCGCCAAGACTTTCCTGTGCAGAAGCTGCCGGGTGCAGAGTATGCTGTACGGTCGTTTCTGTGTACCCTTCTTTTTCCAGATATTTATTAATATCCTCTGCACCTTTTTTGAAATCAAGAGAATCTGTCTGAAGCTTCACCAGTTCATTGCATGATTCATTATCACTGACTGTGATCATGTTCCACAAAAGATCATCCAGCTTCACTTCTGCTGTTTTCACATCCGTAGTATTCAGTTTCTTTTCCTCGTTTGTTTTTACCTGCTCTATATCCTGATAAGTCTTTGCCATTACAAAAGCCTTTATCAGACTTGCAGAATAAAGCTGTGTATCATTAATCAGGATTTCTTTTTCTTCGTTGAGGTCCTTAACATAAACGCTCCAGGTTCCCTGATATCCTGACAGAATACTCTCAAGCTGGGGTTTAAGGTTATCAATTCCAAGATCATCCAGGTTTGTAACTTTTCCAGTTTCATCTACAATAAAACCATCAGAAGTCACTGTACTCTCCTGCAGCAGAGCCCCATTTGCCCCGCCAAAATAATAATTTCCGTCAAAATTCATCTCATAGCAGTTCATCTCAAGCGCATGGATTCCCGGTTCAGTTACCATTCTGCCGTTTTCATCGAAATAATAATATCCATTCAGAGTGACCCCATCTATCGTCAGATTATCTATATATCTAACCTGCGGTGCTGCCGACAGGCGTCCAAGATTGTTTACGAAATAAAAGCCGTCAAGTTTTTGCGTTTCCTGAGCAGCCTGTGCATCCGCCGTCTCATCTGTTCCATTTTCAAATACAGCCACGCCTTTTAAGCGCTCCATATGTGGACTGCAGGCCTTAAACTTCCCATCCGCATCATGGTAATAATACCCGTCAAATATAGTTCCATCTATTTCGTAATCCTGAAAATAATGCACCTCTGCCTGGGTACTTCTGGCACCGTTTACATCCAGGCAGTAAAATCCATCACTCTTCATTATATATTTATTACTTCCGTCACCTATAGGCTGAATCTGTGCCTGCTCAGTGACAGACGACAAACTCTGCTGTGCTGCAGGAACATAATATGAAAAAACCATCGTTATTGAGACAGCTCCTGCCAAAGTTCCTGCTGCTACAAGAGATTTTGTGGTTCTTTTGTTTTTTCTCATATACAACTCCTTTTACAGTTACTTTCCATGCTACTCTCTGATCGTCATGCCAGACTTCTGTCCAATCTTTCAAGAAACATTTTTTATCTATCTTATTAATCAGTCTTTTTTCGGTAAGCAAAGTATATATTGTTTTTTTCAGGATAGCAACATTTTTATCTTCTTTCCAGTAATGTCCTGTTGATACTGATATACAAACGCTAGCTGTTTTTTTCCTGATCCGAAGACAAAGTATTCTCTTTGGCGTTGTCCCAGAACTGTCTGAGCTGTTCTTCTACTGTATTTAAAGTGCAGGTTCCACGGTCGGACCATTCCACAGGAAACAGATTCCGATAATCGTTTCCTGCAAAGCGTTCATCCAACAGAAGTATAATTCCTGTATCCTCCTGCGTTCTGATCACACGGCCAGCAGACTGCAGCACCTTATTCATTCCCGGATAGCGGTAAGCATAATCAAATCCACTGGCACCTTTTTTATCATAATATTGTCTGAGTATTTCCCGCTCTGTTCCGATCTGTGGCAGTCCGGTTCCCACGATAACCACTCCTATCAGTTTCTCCCCCATCAGATCGATCCCCTCTGAGAAAATGCCACCCATTACACAAAATCCTACCAATGTCCCCTCTGATGTAGAAAACTCTTCCAGAAACTCTTCTTTCTCCTGTTCATGCATTCCTGATGTCTGTGCAATACAGCGCACCCAGTCCACCGAAAATTCATTCTCATACACATCCAGCACATCTTCCATAAATTTATAAGAAGGAAAGAATACCATATAATTCCCTTTTCTTGTCCATACGGTTCTGGCAATATATGATGCGATCCTGTGATATTCCTCATATCCCCTTCTGGTATAACGACTACTCACATCACGACCTGTGAGAATACATCTCTTCTCTTGCTGAAAAGGTGATGTAACATAAATTCCATAGTCATCCTTTCTGGTGCTTAAAAGTGACCTGTAATAATCCATAGGAAGAAGCGTTGCAGAAAAGAATACCGCACTTTTTCCTTTCTCCAGACATCTACCTATATTTTCTGTAGGATTCACACAGAAAAGCCTCAGGACTACTTTTCCCCGGTCTCCGATTTCCGTGTAAACTACATAGTTCTCATCCAGCAATTCATCAATATTCAGAAAATCTCTGACACAAAAATAAAATTCCAGCAACTGTTCCGGGAGCTCCTTTCCACGAAGCTCTTCCAGTAACTTATCCATCTCGCCCATAACTTGCAACATGCTCAGAGAAACGGCTCCCGCATTTTGCAGAATTTCATAATCTCCGCATTCTTTTTCCAGAGTAAGAAGCTGACGGTTCACTTTTTCCAATGAACGTACAAGGCCTTTGCTGTAATCTGCCGCCAGCTTCTTTGCTTCCAGCACATCCGATCTGTCCACATAAGCACTGTACATTTCCCTGCCTCTGTCCACCAGATTATGTGCCTCATCGATCAGAAAAATATATTCCCCGGAAGTTCCCTCTCCAAAAAATCTCTTCAGATATACATTCGGGTCAAACACATAATTATAATCGCAGATCACAGCATCCACCCAGACAGCCAGATCCAGACATAGTTCAAAAGGACATACCTGCCACTTCCTTGCATACTCAAGTAAAATTTCCCGGTCATATCTGTCACGCGTTGTCCATAATTCATAGACCGCATCATTGACTCTGTCCAGATGCCCTCGCGCCCAGAGACAATTCTCCGGATTGCATTCTGTTTTATCACAGAAACATAATTTTTCTTTTGCAGTAATGGTAATCACCTTAAATTTTAATCCATGCTCTTTTAATATAGAAAAAGCCTCTTCTGCTACAGTTCTGGTAATCGTTTTTGCTGTAAGATAAAAAATATTTTCTCCCATCCCGGCCCCAACAGCTCTTACTGCCGGAAAAATAGCAGACATAGTTTTTCCTACACCTGTAGGTGCCTGAATAAAGATCTGGCGTTCTGTGGATATCGTATGATATACACCGGACACGATCCTGCGCTGACCCTCTCTGTACTCAAAAGGGAACTCCAGATCATTCATGGACTCATTCCGTTCTTTTTTCCATGCAAGCTGGTAAGCGATCCATTTGTGATATCTGTCCATAAGTTCCTGATACCATTGTCTGAGTTCTTCCAGCGTATGGTCTTCCCTGAAATATCGAAGTTCCTCTGTATCCAGATTTCCATATGTCATCTGGACTCCGATTTTCTCAAGTTGCTGTTCCTGTGCATAAATCCACGCATAGCACATTGCCTGTGCCCTGTGGACCTCTGCTGGTTTTTCAAGTTGACTGACATCTGCATAAATACCCTTGATCTCATCAATGTAATACTGGTCAGATTCCATAAATATTCCGTCGGCTCTGCCCTCTACCTGAATATCCACGTCTTCATATTCTGTTATATATTTCAAAGAAACCTCTGCTCTGTAATGGCTTCCCATCTGACCTTGTATTTTTCTGTGAAGTCTGCTTCCTTTCAGCATTGCTTCTTTATCCGCAGAACCTCTGCGATTGTCAAGGTCACCGCTTCTCAGTATAAACTCCACCAGATTTCTGACGGAAATACGAACCAACGGTTTATCCATGTCTGCCTCCTTCACCCGAAAAGTTACTTTTCACATGCATCGCCGGATTATAATATGATACACGATTATATCACATCTTTCCTGTACATGAAACGTAAAAAGCCGCCGGAAATCTCTGTACAGATTTCTGGCGGCCTGTTATCTTTATCTTCTGTTTGTCGGAATCTTCACGATCCATTCCCCTGTCCAATGCAGAGATTACATCTGAGTAAGTACAAAAATGTCATAAATTGCTTTTACAGCAGCTTCGAAATCTCTGTTCTCAACACCAATAATAATGTTCAGCTCACTGGATCCCTGATCAATCATCTTAACATTTACATTTGCATGAGCAAGTGCGGAGAAGATTCTGCCAGCTGTACCTCTCTGAGATTTCATGCCTCGTCCTACAACCGCGATCAGTGCAAGGTCTGATTCCATCTCTACGAAATCTGGCTGTACTGCACGATGGATTCCTGCGATTACCTGCTGTTCTTTTTCCTCAAATTCATCCTGATGTACGTATACAGTCAATGTATCGATTCCAGATGGAATATGCTCAAAGCTGATTCCCTGATCTTCGAACACCTGAAGAACTTTACGTCCGAAACCAACTTCGCTGTTCATCATAGATTTCTCAATATTGATAGAGCAGAACCCTTTCTTACCTGCAATACCGGTAATTGTGAATTTCGGTTTCTTACATGTACTCTCTACAATGAATGTACCTTTGTCTTCCGGTCTGTTTGTATTCTTGATGTTGATCGGAATTCCTTCCTTACGAACAGGGAAGATTGCATCTTCATGGAGAACTGTTGCACCCATATAAGAAAGCTCACGGAGTTCTCTGTAAGTAATTGTCTCGATTACTGCAGGATCCTTTACAATTCTCGGATCTGTTACAAGGAAGCCGGAAACATCTGTCCAGTTCTCATAGAGGTCTGCTTTGATTGCTTTTGCAACAAGGGATCCTGTTACATCAGATCCGCCTCTGGAGAATGTTTTAACTGTTCCGTCTTCATATGCGCCATAAAATCCCGGAATAACAGCACGTTCACATTTCGCAAGTCTTTTGGAAAGAAGCTTGTCAGTCTTGTCTGCATCGAAATTCCCGTTCTTATCAAAACGAATCACGGTTGCTGCATCTACAAATTCATAACCAAGATAAGCAGCCATTACTTTACCATTGAGGAACTCACCTCTGGATGCTGCATAATCAGAACCTGCCTGTGCTTTAAAGTCTTCTTCAATCTGTGCGAATTCTTTCTCTAAGGAAAGGTCCAGTTTCAAACCACGGATAATCTCATAGTATCTCTCTTTGATTTCCTGTAAAACAGCGCCGAAGTCTTCTCCCTGAACTGCAATGTTATAACATTTATAAAGTAAATCGGTAACTTTTGTATCTCCGTCAAATCTCTTTCCAGGTGCAGACGGAACCACATAACGTCTGCTCTCATCGCTTCTGATGATCTCTCCCACTTTCTCAAACTGCTGTGCATTTGCCAGAGAACTTCCTCCGAATTTCACAATTTTCTTCATCTTTCCTGCTCCTCATATGTTACTTAATTTTTTCATTCACGTAATGATCTGAACCTGTCATTCTTTGTCACTCTACTAACATAAAGTCTGTTTAATATTTTATTGAATAAATCGGAATTTTGCAAGCTTTTCTTAAAGAAATATCTGAAAATAGTTATTTTTCACAATCTGCAGCAGATTCCTGCTGTTTTTTTACAAAATCTGTTACATCATGGACTCGAAGAGTGTCCCCGTTTACGCGGAAATGAATGTCTTTGTCCCCAAACGGCATCCCATATGAACGTTCCGGATCATTTTGATAGGCAGGCCGCGGGTCGTCTGCAAGTACCGCCATTAATGCTTCACGACTTTCCAACGGGATTTTTTCCAGAAGTTGAGATGGAAATTCTACGTTCAGATGATAGTCTTTAGAAAATTCAGCAAAGCTTCCTGTTGCTTCAGGATGACAGTCTGTATAAGGAATATATGGTTTAATGTAAAAAAATCGGCGTTCCATTCATCAGATCCGCACCCTCTACATAAAGCACCGGGCTGTCCGGCTCATCCAAAGATACTTTTGTGAGTTTTACGCAGGACAAACCAATTGAGTTTGGACGAAACGGAGATCTGGTGGCAAATACTCCCTTTCTGATATTTCCCCCAAGCCTCGGCGGACGTACAGTCGGTGACCACTTTGTCCTTTTTGCTTCTGAGAACTCCCAGATTAACCAGATGTGACTAAACTCTTCCAGTCCGCGGCAGGCATCCACATTGCGGTATTCCGTTTCGAATACTATCCTTGCTTTCAGTGCTTCTACCCGACTGCTTTGTCTGGGTATGCCAAATTTGGTTGGAAAGTCATTTTCTATATGTGCGATTGGAATCATATACTTCTTCTCCCTTTTTTCAGAAAATAATAGCCCGGAAAAATTGCTCTCCGGGCTGTTAATATTAATTCTTTTGTGCAAAATACTCTTTCGTAAGTGTAATGGCGGTTCCTGAAAGTAAGAACACACCGATCAGGTTCGGAATTGCCATGAGACCGTTAAACGTCTCCGCAATACTCCAGAGGAGTCCCAGATCTACAGTTGCACCCAGAATCGCTACTAATGAATATGCGATCATAAATGGGCGGATAACTTTTGCAGAGAATAAGAATTCAATGCATCGAGCTCCATAAAGCCCCCAACCGATAATGGTTGAGAATGCAAAACAGCACATTGCAACTGCTGTAAAGATGGAAACCCAGCTTCCGTATGTAGCAGTAAATCCGGAAATTGTAAGTTCTGCTCCTGCTGCTGCGCCATAATTTACCGGCACACCGCTTACAAGAATAACAAGTGCTGTCAGAGTACAGATTACGATTGTATCTGCAAATACCTCAAAGATACCAAACATGCCCTGTTTTACAGGTTTGCTTGTATCTGCACAGGCATGAGCGATAGATCCTGTACCAAGGCCGGCTTCATTTGAGAAAATACCACGGGAAACACCTTTCTTCATACTGAGGAAAAAGCTTCCGATCACACCGCCGGTTACTGCTGACGGATTAAATGCGCCATAAATAATATCATGGAATACCGTCGGAACTCTGCCGATATTTAAAATAACAACTCCCATTGCAAGTACAATATAAAACAGTGCCATAAACGGAACCAGTTTCTCGGAAACGCTTCCGATTCTCTTAATACCGCCGAGAAGCACCATACCTACCAGTAAAGTGACCACAATGCCCAGAATCAGATTCAGTGTTCCTGTAGAAGAATCAGAAATCACATGGAAATTTACAAGTGCTGTATCAATTGCTGTTGTGATCGTATTTACCTGAGTGGCATTACCTGTTCCAAATACAGTCAGCACGCCAAATGCTGAATAGAGAACTGCCAGGATCTGCCCTTTCTTTCCCAGACCATTTTTAATATAGTACATAGGTCCGCCTACATAATCTCCGTGTCTGTTTCTCTCACGGAAATGTACTGCAAGTGTAACCTCAGTAAATTTTGTACACATTCCAAGGATAGCGGAAATCCACATCCAGAATACTGCTCCCGGTCCGCCGATAGCGATAGCTCCGGCAACACCGGCAATATTTCCAGTACCTACCGTACCTGCCAGTGCAGTACAGACCGCCTGAAACGGTGTCATAGAACCGTCTGAAGCTTCTTTTTTCTTAAAAATTCTTCCCAACGTTGTCTTGATCGCATATGGGAATTTGCGAACTTGAATAAAGCCCGTCCGCAGGCTCAGATAAAGCCCTACGCCGATAATACAGATCATAGCCGGGACACCCCAGATGAAATTATTTACGACGCTGTTGATGGATTCGATTGTCTGAAGCATGATAAATAAACCTTTCTTATGTATATTGGATATCCGGCCTCAGTTCTGACTCTTCCAGTCATCCCCTCCCGGACAGGACACCTGCGGCTTACGCACTCAAAAACGTCTGCATCACACGTGCAATATAGACATAGTTTATCACTTTTTTTTCCGTATGTACAGAAAAAGTTTTCCTGAGATAAAGTATTAAAGTATAAATAATTTCTAACTGCCCTCAGCAGTCAGGTGAATACTATAATAAAAATACCAGATTTATCTGACGTTAGTAATAAATTGAATTCATTTCTTCCTAAAAGTCAAAATAACGTATAAATTTGTCATAATTTCAGTAGCGTTTTCTCGCAAAGTTCCCTATTATAAAGCTAAAGACAAGGATAACTGGAATATTTTTTTACCAGTATCCTTAAACGTTTCAGTTATTAATTTATCATTATTTATCCAACAATAAGGAGGACGAAAAAAATGATCCAGAAATATACCTATGGAAACCCTTTTGAAACAGAAGCGATCGTTGTTTCTGTACCTGCTGCAGATGGAACTCCTGCATACGGAACAATCTCCACTGAAAAAGGCTTCTCTTTCACTTATGACATGGACGATAACGATGTTGTCTATGGACTGGGTGAAGCAAACCGTGGTATCAACAAGCGCGGCTACATTTATGAAAGCAACTGTTCCGATCAGCCGGATCACTCCGAAGATAAAATTTCCCTTTACGGAGCGCACAACTTCATCGTAGTTTCCGGAAAGCAGACTTTCGGTCTGTTCGTTGATTATCCCGGAAAACTCAGATTCGATATCGGCTACACTCTTTCTGCTCAGTTAAAGATCACATGTGAAGATGCAGACCTTTACCTTTATGTCATCGAAGGTGAAACCCCTTATGATATCGTGAAACAGTTCCGCAAGATCATCGGAAGAAGCTACATCCCACCTAAATTCGCATTCGGTTTCGGTCAGAGCCGCTGGGGATATACAACTGCTGATGATTTCAGAAAAGCAGCTGACGGATACCGTGAGAATAATATCCCGATCGATATGGTATATATGGATATCGATTACATGGAAAGATACAAAGACTTCACTGTAAATCAGGAGAATTTCCCGGATTTCGAAGCCTATGTAAACGAAATGAAAGAAAAAGGCATCCACCTTGTTCCGATCATCGATGCAGGCGTCAAAGTAGAAAACGGATATGATGTTTATGAAGAAGGCGTTGAGAAAAACTATTTCTGCAAACGTGAAGACGGCAGCGATTTCGTTTCCGCTGTATGGCCGGGCTGGACTCATTTCCCGGATGTCCTGAACGCAGACGCAAGAGCATGGTTCGGACAGAAATATGAACGTCTCATTTCCAAAGGAATCGATGGCTTCTGGAATGACATGAATGAGCCTGCAATGTTCTGCACACCTGAAGGCGTTGCTGAATTAAAAGAATACATCAAAGACACCTTCATGGACAATGAAGAGGCACCTGGATTTACACTCGGTGATAAAGTCAACGGACTCGCAAACAATCCGGAAGATTACAAGCGCTTCTATCACAATGTAAACGGCCAGAAGATCCGTCACGACAAAGTACATAACCTGTTCGGATACAACATGACCCGTGCGGCAGGTGAAGCATTTGAGAAAATCGCGCCTGGCAAACGTTTCCTGATGTTCTCCCGTTCTTCCTATGTAGGAATGCACAGATACGGTGGAATCTGGATGGGAGACAACAAATCCTGGTGGTCACACATCCTTCTGAACTTAAAAATGCTGCCATCCTTAAATATGTGCGGTTTCCTTTATACAGGCGCAGACCTTGGCGGATTCGGCGTAAACTCTACCCGTGACCTTGTACTCCGCTGGCTGGCACTTGGTGTATTCACACCACTTATGAGAAACCACTCAGCTCTGGGAACCAGAGAACAGGAAGCTTACCAGTTCGAACATATCGAAGACTTCCGTCATGTGATCGGTGTCAGATATCGTCTTGTTCCATATCTGTACAGCGAATACATGAAAGCTGCATTAAACGACGACATGATGTTCCGTCCGCTGGCATTCGACTACACAGACGATGCATTCGCAACTCAGGTAGAAGACCAGCTTCTCCTTGGAAACGAAATTATGATCGCACCTGTTTACACACAGAATGCAAAAGGCCGTTATGTATATCTGCCGGAAGAAATGATGTTCGTAAAATTCCTGCCGGATGGAACAATCTCTCAGGAAGTTCTTGAAAAAGGTCACCACTATATAGAAGTTGCCCTGAATGAAGTTCCTCTGTTCATCCGCAAAGGAAAAGCAATCCCGGTTGCTGATGTTGCACAGACAGTAAAAGATATCGACCCTGCTACTATCCGCATGATCGGATATGAAGGAGCTGAATATGACCGTTATGATGATGACGGAGTAAGCACTCTGTAAAACATCAAACTCTGTTTCATGTTTTATCATAAAAAATACTGAAAAAAGCATCCAGAAGATTATTGATATGTACCCTCTTTACTGGACAACCAGTAAGGAGGGTATTTTTATGCATTATAGTTATGAGTTTAAAATGATGTGTGTTGAATTGTATCATTCGGGGGCCTATCCCGATATCCCGGAGGGACTGAATCCAGATACTCTCAAACATCATATATGAGAATGGTCTAGATTAGTTGATTTACATGGTCCAGAAGTTTTAAAACATAAGGTGTTTAATAAGGTGTGGACACCAGAAGAAAAACTCGAACTGATTTCAAAGGTTATTGCAGGCACACCAAGAATGAAAGTTGCCATAGAAGCAGGTATTAGCGCAGGAATGCTTTATCAATGGGTACACAAATATAAATTACAAGGGTATAATGGATTGGTAGAAAGTAAAAAAGGACGCCCAGAAAAGGAACCGAGAATGAAGAAATCAAAAAATCCATTACCTTTAACAGAATCGGAACGAGAAGAACTGATACGCTTAAGAGCTGAAAACGAATATATCAAAGCTGAGAATGAAGTAATAAAAAAACGGATCGCCTTGAGGCAAGAAAAATGGGCTGCGCAACTCAAGGCGAAAAAGCAGCAATCATTAAAAAACTCAGAGAAAAAGGATACCAATTAAAATATCTACTTAAAGCAATGCATATGGCCAGATCTACTTATTATTTTGAGATTAACAAAAACGATGTTGTCGCCGAGCGTAATCAAAAAATATTAGAAGAAATAAAACGTATTTTTGATGAGAACAAGCACCGGTATGGCGTAAGACGGGTTCACCAGGAACTGATTAATCGTGGGTATCAGGTGGATCATAAGAGAGTACAGCGTATTATGCATGAAGCAGGATTAGCCGGAAAACGACCAAAGGAGAAATATCATTCTTATAAGGGTGAAGTTGGTAAGATTGCTGATAACATAATAAACAGAGACTTCAGTACAACTTCGCCTTTACAAAAATGGAGCACAGACGTATCTCAGTTCAATTTTTCATGGGGAAAGTGTTATATCTCTCCCGTGCTGGATATGAATACAAATGAAATCATCTCATATGATTTATCCAAGAGTCCTAATCTTGATCAGATAGCAAGAATGCTAAATAAAGCATTTGAGAAATTTCTTTCCGTTGAAGGGTTGATATTTCATTCAGATCAAGGCTGGCAATATCAGCATGCTTATTTTAGAAATGCCTTACAGGAGCATGGCATTATACAATCCATGTCACGAAAAGGTAATTGTTATGACAATTGTATTATGGAGACATTCTTTGGAAGATTAAAAAATGAGATGTATTATGGTTATGAGAAGGACTATTCTTCTTTCGAAGAATTCTCACAAGCAGTTGAAGAATATATAGATTATTATAATAACAAAAGAATTCAGACAAAAACAAAATGGCTATCGAAGATCAACTACACGTTTACAGCAGCACGACTGTTCAGGATTCCCACCTGATTCCCTCTTAGCTGAAAGACCTGACATCCTGTGTCATGGTCAGTAGAACTTAAAACCGGTAATTGTTAATTATTATGCAATTTTTTTTCATTATAACGTCTTTAAGAAAAAAAGTTCAATAGGCATCCACATTTTCGGGGGATGCCTATTGATTTCGTATCGTTTTTATTTTGATTTCTGTATAAAATTGTAGATTTCCGCAAACGGAATCTGTGCACTTCTGCTCAGTTCTGCAACACTTTCATATTCTGGGTAAAGCTGTTCTTTTCCATTCAAAATACATACTTTTACCAAAGCTCCCCCCCAGGGAGTCTGTACTCTGCGCTGTTCCCTTGGTAAGATCGTACGTTCCATTCTGGTGTATCGAATTCCAATCGTTGTGGTTTCTTCAAAAATAATATTCTGAAGAGTTTCCATCTCTTCTTCCTTACAGATTACAGTCAGTACCCAGGCAGGTCTGTTCTTCTTCATAAAAACAGGTACATAATGTACATCCCTGGCACCTGCTTTCATCAGACGTTCCATCACAAATCCCAGAACTTCGCCGCTGCAGTCATCAATGTTTGTCTCCATCTTGATAATACTGTCCTTATTTTCCAGAGCAGTATTTTCTGTTTCATTTCGGAATCCCGTATGTTTATTTTCACAACCGCCGTTTACACTACTACTGTTATTTCCAACACTGCTTTCATTTTCTTCTGATATAATCATTGCACGGAGAATTCCCGGGCACTCATACTGACGTTTGCCCGCGCCGATTCCGATTTTTTGGATTTCAAATGTTTCCGGAAGTTTATCTTTTGTTTTCACTGCTGCTACGATTGCCGCACCTGTAGGTGTTACAAGTTCACCTTCTACTTCTGTCATTTTCAGATGTAAATGGTTTGCGCTTACCACATTCGCAACTGCAGGAACCGGAATTGGCAGGATTCCATGCTGACAGCGGACAGTTCCGCGCCCTTCACAGAGGACAGGAACAATTACGTCTGTAATGTCCAGATTGTCCAGGCAGACTGCTACAGACACGATATCTATAATAGAATCTACTGCTCCGACTTCATGAAAATGTACCTGATCTACCGGTACATTGTGAGCTTTACTCTCTGCTTCTGCAAGAATTTCGAAAATTCTTAATGCGATCTTCTTTGCATTCTCTGTCATTGCACCATGTTCGATGATGTGAGTGATCTCTTTCATACCGCGGTGCTCATGATGGTGATGAACGTGGGCAGATTCTACCGCATGGCTGTGAGTATGTTGGTGAGTATGCGTATGAAGTTCGTCTCCCTCATGTGCATGAACATGTTCACAGTCATTCTGAGAATGATCATGATGATGTCCATGTAGATATTCCATATCATGATCATGATTCTCATGCTCTTTATCCAGCACAACATCGAAATCACAGGCATCAATTCCTGATTTCACCACTCTGCTGACCTTCGTCTGGAATCCTGATACCGGAAGACTTTTCAGTACATTGTCAAGGACTGTCTGGTCAGCGCCCAGATCTAGAAGTGCAGCTACTGTCATGTCGCCGCTGATTCCGGAATAGCATTCCAGATATAATGTTTTTCCCATAATTATAAGTTCCTCCAGTTCCTATTTTCCATTTTCTGCCGGAAGATTTCCCTTTTCATCTGCCCCGGCAGCCAGACGGTTGATCTGCGTTGCCAGATAACCGGCACCGTATCCATTATCAATATTTACCACTGCAATTCCATTTGCACAGGAATTGATCATGGTAAGAAGCGCGGAAAGTCCGTGCATGCTTGCACCATATCCTACAGATGTCGGTACAGCGATCACCGGTCTGCTCACCAGACCGCCCATAACACTTGCCAATGCGCCTTCCATTCCTGCAACTGCGATTACACAATTCGCACTCTGGATCGTCTCCAGTCTGGAAAATAAGCGATGCATTCCGCTGACGCCCACGTCATAAATACGTTCTACATTTGTACCGAAATATTCCGCTGTCTGTGCAGCTTCCTCAGCAACCGGGATATCTGCTGTTCCTGCAGAGCAGACTGCAATCTTACCGATACGCTTCTTATCTTTTTTCTCAATTTTTAAAATACGGGAAATCGGATCATATTCTACTTCCGGAAATTTCTCTTTCACCAGTTCATACTGGTGCTGTGATGCCCTCGTTCCGAAAACCTCGCCGTCTTCTCTGTATAATCTTTCAAAAATGTTCAAAAGATGCTCGTCTGCCTTATTGCTGCAGTAAATCACCTCCGCAAATCCGGTTCTTGCCTTGCGGCTCGTATCCAGCTTCGCATAGCCCATTTCTTCATAGCTTTCTTTCTTAAGAATTCTCTCTGCCTCTTCCACAGATACTGAACCACTTTTTACATTTTCAAGTATCTCCTGTAATGTCATGAGTCCTCCTTGTCTGTATCTCCAAATCGAATCATTTATATTTATCAGTCTGACGGTTTACTCATAACAGAATATCTGCATTGCAGCCCGTCAAATACATCTACACCTTTTTGTCACAGTGAACTACTAAATCTCAATTGCCTTAATCATTCAAAATACTACCTGTATCAAAAACATATAAGCAGCCGTTCCTGCTATAATACTGAGCAGTGTATTTTTCTTCCATAAATGTAATAAAACAACCAGTACACACGCAATCAGCTCAGGAAATCCATGAGGTGCTGTAATCAGACTCACATTCTTTAAGCAATAGACTACCAGCATTCCCATGATCGCATAAGGCAGTACATCTGCCAGATAGTCAATCACCGCCGGTCTCTTCTTATCTCCCCCAAAGACAGCAAACGGAAAGAATCGGATCAGCATTGTTACAATAGATGCCACAACAATGACACCTGCCGCATGAATATCAAACATGTTCCACTTCTCCTTTCTCTTCCATATGCACTGCATTTTCTTCAGATATCTCAGAATTCTCATTCATATTCTTACCGGTCACTTCATCTGAACCTTTTCTGACTTTCTTCATCAGAAGCAATATTACAGTAATACTGATCATCGCCGGAATAACAAAATTACCGGCGCCAAAAATCAGCAGACACACTACTGATGCTACAACACCAGTAATCGCACTGGCATGATCCTTTGTACTCTTCCACTGTTCCACAAATACCACCAGGAACAACGCAGTCATTGAAAAGTCAATTCCAGCTGTATTAAAATTCAGTACACTTCCAAGCACAGAACCTATCACACTTCCAAGTACCCAATAAAACTGATCAAATAATGATACCAGAAAATAATATTTATTTCCGTCAACTCCCTCCGGAATCTCCCCGCTGCATACCAGCGAATATGTCTCATCCGTCAAAGAAAAAATCAGATATGGCTTATACTTCCCAGTATCTTTGTATTTATCCAGCATGGAAATTCCATAGAACAGGTGTCTCGCATTCACCATCAGTGTCATCAGCGCAGTCGCGATCATAGACGCTCCGCCCGTGATCAGATCTATGGCAACATACTGCATAGATCCCGCATAAATAAACACACTCATTGCGATTGCCCAGATTACACCGTATCCTTTTGATTCCAGAAGAACACCAAATCCCATGCCAAGCACGATATACCCCGCCATGATCGGAATAGACCGCTTAAATGCATATTTTGCTGTCATCTCTCTTTTGTCATCTCTCTTTTGTCCTCTCCTGTATGTCTCTGTCATTCATCTCAATATTTCAGGTAATAAGACTATCTGCTTTGCAGACTGCTCATTCTTTATCCTTATCAGTACCTTTATTTCCACGCTGATCATAGTCATCCAGGAAGTTATAGTATTCTCCATCTTTATGATATCCCATAACCGTACGAAGATTAATATCCCTCACACTGTTAAAGATATTTGTCTCGATCACACTGCTGGTATTTCTGAACTGTGCAACCAGCTCTTTCATCTCATCACGCTTAGAGCCACGACCGCCTCCACAGCTTACACAATTTTCAGTGAAACGACATGCGCACTGAATAAAGTGCAGTCCATTCGTATCTCTCCATGCTTTGATCGCAGACTCCTTGATCAGATACATCGGGCGGATCAGTTCCATTCCCTCAAAGTTCTGACTGTGCAGCTTCGGCATCATAGTCTCCACCTTACCGCTGTACAGCATACCCATCAGGATTGTCTCGATCACATCATCGAAATGATGTCCCAGCGCAATCTTATTACATCCAAGTTCCTTCGCATGAGAATACAGATAACCACGTCTCATTCTCGCACACAGATAACAAGGATTCTTCTCAATCTCTGCCACTGTATCAAAAATATCACTCTCAAACACAGTCAGCGGAATTCCCAGAAGTTTCGCATTCTCCTGGATAATCTTCCAGTTATCCGCATTATATCCCGGATTCATAACCAGAAAAACTGCCTCAAAATGAATCTTCCCATGTCTCTGCAGTTCCTGGATCAGCTTCGCCATAAGCATAGAATCTTTCCCACCTGAAATACAGACAGCAACCTTATCCCCCTCCTGGATCAGCTGATACTCATTCAATGCCTTTGTAAAAGGTCTCCAGATTGTCTTTCTGAAAGTCTTGATAATGCTATGCTCGATTTCCTTTGTTTTCTGCTTCTTCTGCTCCTCTGCATCATCCGCCATAAAACGGCTCAGGGAAAGTCTCAGATATGCACGATATCCGCCCTCAATATTCACAGCCTCATATCCTGCTTCCGTAAACTTCTCCACACACTCCTGACTTCTGTCCCCTGTATGGCACAAAACATACACAGTCTTATCCTTATCAACAGATTCCATCTTCTCATCAAACTCATCCAGCGGAATACTCACCGCTCCCGGAAAAGATCCCCTGCTGTACTGATCCGCCGGACGCACATCCACGATTGTAATTTCTGAAGAATCAATCTTCTCCAGCTCTTCCACACTAATTGTATTCATATATAACCTGCCTTTTATTTCTTAAGATCAATTACCTGAATCTGGCGAACCGCCTGTATTTCCGCCCAATTCACCAGGAAACATTATACTTGGAAACCCCAGTGTAGTCAACATCTTCCGTCATTTCCTTTCCCACTCACACCGCCACAACTCCGCAAGAATTTTGTGTGATCACAAAATTCTAAGACATACTCTCCTCTTCTTCCACGTCCAGTACACAGCGCGGAAAAATAATTTAGTTAGTGTCCGAAACCGCACACGAACTAAACTATTTTTCTGCGCGTCCCTGACAAAAAAAGATGTGCACCATACCACCTCTGATACAACGCACATCCAAAATAAACTCTTCTTATCTTCTGCACTCCGCAGTCAAATCTTTAATAACCTCTCCCGCAATGATCAATCCCACCACAGACGGCACAAACGCCACACTACCAGGAATATCCCTGCGCTCCGTACACTTATGCTTCGCCCCCGGAGGACAAATACAATACGATCTGCAGCTAATCGCCATATCCTCAATCGGCCTGATCGGCTGCTCCTCAGAATAAACCACCTTCAGCTTCTTAACCCCACGCTTCTTCAACTCCCTGCGCATAACCTTCGCCAACGGACACACCTTCGTCTTATAAATATCCGCTACACGAAACGCACTCGCATCCAGCTTATTTCCAGCACCCATACTGCTGATGATCGGAGTCCCGGACTCTTTGGCTCGCATGATCAGTTCAATCTTCGCAGTCACAGTATCCACTGCATCCACCACATAATCATACTCACTAAAATCAAAATCTGCCGCATTCTCCGGAAGATAAAAGCACTTATGGATTCTCACATCTGCCTTCGGATTAATTTCCAGGATCCTGTCTCTCATTACCTCAGCCTTGTACTGGCCTACCGTCTTTCTGGTAGCAATGATCTGTCTGTTAAGATTAGTCAGGCATACCTTGTCATCATCGACCAGATCAAAAGAATATACGCCGCTTCTCGCAAGTGCTTCGCAAACATATCCTCCAACCCCTCCGATTCCAAATACTGCCACTCGGGAGTTCTCCAGTTTATTCATTGCTTCTTTTCCCAGAAGAAGCTCTGTTCTTGAAAATTGATTCAGCATAGTTCCTCCATTTCACTTTTTTGTTCTGTCCGGTCACTATCATGATCAGAACAGCAACCGCCTTTTATCTTCTGCTATTACTTACGCTGCCATTTTAAATATCTGATAATCGTCTCTGGATTGAACCACGGATTCTGTGTCATTCTTCTCCATTTCCTCTCTCATTCTTCCAACCCTGTTACCCGTAATATAGGCTGCTCTGCACGCCAGGATCAGGAAAACGATCAGCAAAAACCAGAACCAGATTCTTCTTTTGTTTTTTATAATCAACCGCTTCATAGTTATACGCCATTTTCCTCTTAAAAATTAGTGCAGGAGGATTTCTCCTCCTGTCAGATAACTCTGTGTAACCTCAGTTACTTCGAAAAAGCAAGATACGCTGCTCCGATCAGTCCAGAGTCTTCATTTAATGTAGATTTTCTTACTTTAATAAATGGTCTCTGCGCTTCATAAACTTTACTCTTAACCAGTTCTTCCACTTCCTGCACAAAACCGTCTACCTTAATTGCTACTGATCCACCCAGAATTACGATATCCGGGTCAACAAGATTATAAATCGCCGCGATGAAATTGGCAAGATGAACTTTTGCATCTTTCATAATTTTCTGCGCTGTTTCATTTCCTGATAGCGCCAGATCATTAACTTCACCCGCATGTTTTACATCCAAGCCTGCTTTTCTAGCTCTTACTGTAATGGCAGTTCCACTACTGATTGCCTCAATTCCGCCTGGAAGAATCGTTCCGTGAGACGGACCGTCCTGCATCATGATCGTATTCTCTACTTCATTCGCCCATCCATGAGCTCCCTGATAAATCTTCTTATCGATTACAAAGCCTGATCCGATTCCTGTAGAAATAGTTAAAAACTGAACAAATCTGTAATTTTTTCCCTCTCCCGCCACAGCCTCGGCAAGAGCAGCCAGATTTCCGTCATTGTTCAGATATACCGGAATATGGATCATATCCCTCAGTTTCTGAGCTACCGGTAAATGATACCAGTCTCCTCTGATATTCGGAGGTGTGATAATCTTCTCATTTACCAGATCAAGCGGTCCGGGGCAGGACATTCCCGCACCCACAATTTCGCAATCGTATCCTTTAATCACATCTGCAATCTTTCCCAGTGTTTCCTCCGGACTCTCCGGATTTGTAGGAAATTGCTGTCTGTCAGTGATTTCCAGATTCTCATTAACAAGTGCAACTCTCGTATTTGTTCCACCGATATCAATAGCTACTGCATATCTCATAATAAATTCCCCATCTGTATTTTTCCCCGAAAATACAGTTTTCCCTTTCTTTTATATACTATTTTGCTGTTACTGAATATGGAATAAACAGTAACGCTTTAGCTACGCCTAGTACATCATTTCACCTGTGCGATCAGGATCGCAGGCAAGTAAACGGCATAATTATTTCAGGCTCATCTTTAACGTCTTAATTTCATATGGCTTAATACAGAAAGAAACTGTATCATCTGTATGAGATACCGGATGTTCATCCTCTTCCAGAAGATTACACTCAGCCACATCTGTGATTTTCTCGCCACAGGTAAGAACTACATTTGATCTTCTATTGTAGCACTCATACAAACGGACAATCAGTTCTGCTCCGTTTTCCGCTTTCTTAATGGTTTCAATCACTACATTATCCTGATCAACTTTGAACAAGGAATATTCTGCAACAAGTTTTCCGCCTTCGTTCTTCTTGACAGTAGCAGTCATCGGATTATTCAGCTCATACGCCTGAGCAACCGTACCGGCATCAGTCCAGTTTTCTGCGTGAGGATAAATAGAATATGTAAATTCATGGTGTTCTTTATCTGCTTCCGGATTCGGATGAATTGCAGATTTCAGCATAGAAAGTCCGACCTCACTTCCCCGAACGCTTACGCCAAATTTGCAGTCATTCAGGAAACTTACGCCATATCCGTCTTCACTTACATCCATCCATTTATGATGACATACCTCAAATTTAGCGAAATCCCATGATGTATTTGCATGTGTCGGGCGTTTTACGTTGCCATACTGTATGTCAAATGTCGCCTCATTTGTATGCACATCTACAGGGAAATAATCCTTAACAAAAATCTGATGTTCTTTCCAGTCAATAATATTTCTGATATCAATTCTTGGAATATCATGATACAGATAAATTTCCTGAACGATCACAGAGTCCAGATATTTTCTCTCAATCCTTACGCACGCTCTTACAGGTCCATTCTCTGTCACTTCCATAGAAGAAACATCATCAATTTCCCATGATTTCTCTGTATAATAATTGTTTACATCCCATGCGTCGTAATTGTGCGGACGATCCTCATAACTGATGATTACATTACCGGCTTTTCCTTCTTTAAGTATCTGTCTCTTCGCTGATTTATCATAAATCTTTGCAAACTGGCCTTTTTCGTTATAATCAACTGCAAACCAGTCGTTCTCCATATGTTTTACGGAAACATCCATAATGGTTTCTTCTGCATGCTCTTCTCCATCTTCCAGGACGAATGTCTTATATCCTTTAGACGGCACACCTGCTGCAAATATATATACATCTCCTGATTTCTGGATTGCAACTGTTTTTCCGTTATCTTTCAGTACCGGATTCTTAATCTCTTCAGGGCAAACAAAAGAAACAATTCCCGGAACTTCACCGCTGTTCGGATTAAATACAACCACTGCATGTAAAGGTGCATCTACATTCTTTACGATACTGCCGAGGGACCCATCTTTCAATTTCTTATTTTCTGCAAAAATCTTCTCATATTCTGCCTTCGAATCATCATATACTTCTTTAATGGAAGAACCTGGCAGAATATCATGGAACTGATTTCTGAGGATTACTTCCCATGCATCATAAAGCGCATCTTTCGGATATGTAGTTCCTGTCAGTAATTCATCCATTACCGCATAAGTTTCTTCATCCTGATAAGCAAGCTCTGCTTTTCGGTTATACTTCTTATTTCTTTCCATAGAAGTATAAGTTCCTCTGTGATATTCCAGATATAATTCTCCTACCCATGATGGAAGATATTTGCTGCCTTTTGTCTCTTTGTCCAGTCTCTCGAAGAAATCAAGCGCTGTAGACATTTTTGTTCTCGGGCATCCCGGGATTCCCAGTCTTATACGCCGCTGGTTTTCCAGTTCTTCTTTCGACGGGCCACCGCCGCCGTCACCAAATCCAAAGCTGCAGAGAACTTCATCATTCAGATCTTTCTGACTGTAGCGGGCCCATCCACCTTTCATCTGGCTTGGATTCAGGTAACCATTATAAGTTGTAAAATGCTCTGTTTCCGTACCGCCTTCCACAGCAGCTTTATTATAATCTCTGGTAGGAATAAAATGAGTCAGTACTCTGCTGCCGTCAATGCCTTCCCACTCAAATGTATCATACGGCATTTTATTAAATTCATTCCAGCTGATCTTTGTTGTCATGAAATACGGGATTCCACATTTCTGCATGATCTGAGGCAGAGCTGCTGAATATCCAAATACATCCGGAAGCCAGAGGATCTTATTGTCAGTTCCGAATTCATCTCTGAAAAATTTCTTTCCATGCATAAACTGACGCACCAAAGCTTCCCCTGACGCCAGATTACAGTCTGCTTCCACAAACATACCGCCTTCTGTTTCCCAGCGTCCTTCTTTTACGCGCTCTTTAATCTGTGCATAAACCTGCGGTGCGTTTTTCTTTACAAATTTGTAGAGTTGCGGCTGGCTGGACATGAAAATATATTCCGGATATTGTTTCATCAGGTTCAGTACAGTTGAGAAGCTTCTCACAGCTTTATCTTCTGTTACCCTTAATGTCCATAACCAGGCACAGTCAATATGCGTATGACCCACGCAGCAGATCACTGGTTTCTGCTCTTTATCACAATGTTTCTCATAGAACTCTTTTGTAATAAATTCCTGTGCTTTTTCAAGGCTCGCATAATATTCCGGTGAACCTTCTTTTCTCATGTCCACAAAATTCAGGGAATCATTTAACGCCTGAATAATCGTAATATACGCTCTGTCATCTGTATTTAACAGACGTGCAGTTTCATATGGTACAGACAGATCATAGAAATATTTCTCTGTTTTTCTGTCCAGAACTTTTAATCTGGAATCCAGCTTCAGGCTGAAATTCTGATCTCCGGTAAACGCAGAGAGGATAATTCTGTACTGTGTTCCGGCTTTTGCCTGTTCTGCAAGAATAATTTCTCTGTGATTAATATCAAGTCCCTGTACAAGAACACCATTTACATAGATTGTAAACTGTGGATTTGTCGCATCCCATTCCCCTTCTCTTCCTGTCAGAAGTTCATATACCACACACTTTCCATCAAATTCTTCCGGAACCGTTACGAACGTTTCAAACCAATAATACTCTCTGTGTCCGCCCCACAATTCTGTATTCGTAAATTCTTCCCAGTCAGAAGTATCAAGATTTGCTACATCTTTAAATCTCTGATCTGTTTTGATCATACGATACTTTCGGATTGGCATGCTCTCCGGATAAATCTGCTCTTTTATATACTCCAGCATTTTGCCAATACGCTCTTTAATGAGAATCATTTTCTCCCTCTCTTTCATTTCCCATCAGGAAACCATATTTCATTTGTACCTCTATATAATTTCTATTTATTTTTCTGACAAAATAAAATATTTATCGTCCGTATTTCTCCAATATACCTATGTTGTGTCAAGTGTATCACAGAAAAAGGAATCCCGCAATGCGGGATTCCTTCAGTATCACAGGGGATATTTTACTGATTATTATTTACTCTGTACCCAGTAACTTTTGCTGACTTATCTGATTTTGAATTTACTATTATATTTGCAGATATTAGTCTTATTTACTTCTCATACAGTCTGTGAGCTGTGCTGAGTAAAGTTTACAAACCGGAAATATTTGTCCATCTTGTCACCTATCAGGCCGATTACTTTTCCCATGGTAAATGCCGCCAGCACAGTTCCGATACCCAGACCATTAATATGTCCCAGGATCAGTCCGGTCATACAGGCAGTAATTGTCAGGCAGATTACATCAAAAGATACCTTAATCTTAGAATATTTTACTTTTGTAATTGCTGACAGTTCACGAGGAAACAGATCCGTAGGAATAATTGGCAGACCACATCTGTTGGAAAGTGCGATTCCCACACAGATCAACAGATAACTGATCACAAAATATAACACTCTGAGCGGGATTGTCTTTGGCAGAACATTGATCCATGCCTCATTAACATCCAGAAGTTCACTGAATGCAAATCCAACAAGAAAACTACACAGATAAACAGGTACAAATTTTTTTCTCAGTATCATTAAACTTAAGATCAGAAGCGCCTGAAAAATATAAGTCCATGTTCCCAGTGTGATTACCGGAAATACTTTCTCAAATGCATAAGGGACACTGGATATGGCAGATATTCCGGAACCGGAATACAGCATCAGGATAACTGCAAGACTGTTGATCATAACTGCGATCACCAGTGCCAGCTCCCCTCTGAAAATATGTCTCGAATCTTCTTCTCCGTTTGTTTTCATAATAAACCTCTCTCCTCATTGCACACAAAAACAAGGGACCGCTGTCAAAAAGTATCTGTTTGTTTTGTTATACTTTTTCCTGACGGCAGACCCTTGTATGTGTCTTTAAAATTTATATTTTTGTTCTTATATTATTGTTTTTCAGATATTATTCTACGATGCAGACACGGATCATGTTTGTTCTACCCGGGATACCAAGCGGTACACCACCGGCAAATACAACAGTGTCGCCGACTTTTACAAGTTTATGTTTCTGTGCTGCTTCGATTGCTCTCAGGCAAAGGATCTCAGAGCTGTATTCTTCTTTGATGAGCATTGGGTAAACACCCCATGACAGATTTAACTGACGCAGAACTCTCTCAGAACTTGTGCATGCACCGATCAGACATCCTGGTCTGTGTTTGGACATCATATGTGCTGTACTTCCTGATTTGGTCACTGCCAGGATTGCACGAGCCTTCAGGTCGATTGCTGTCAGGCAGGTTGCGTGTGCGATCGCGTTTGTGATATCCGGGTTCTCATTTCTGTCTGTTTTCTTGAAGATTGTATTGTAATCAATATTCTGTTCCATATGCTCTGCAATACGACTCATCATCTGAAGTGCCTGTACCGGATATTTACCGGCTGCAGTCTCTCCGGAAAGCATAGTAGCACTTGTTCCCTGGAAGATCGCGTTGGCAACGTCTGTAGCCTCTGCACGGGTTGGTCTCGGATGAGAGATCATAGAGTCAAGCATCTGTGTCGCAGTGATAACCGGTTTACCTGCTGTGTAAACTTTCTGGATGATTTTCTGCTGGATAACCGGTACATATTCCGGCGGAATTTCAACACCCATGTCACCTCTGGCGATCATGATTCCATCTGCTGCTTCGATGATTTCATCAATATTGTCAACACCCTGCTGATTTTCAATCTTGGCAATGATCTGAATCTCCTCGCCGCCATTCTCTTTCAGAATCTTTCTTACTTCACGGATATCATCAGCAGTACGTGTAAAGGATGCTGCAACAAAATCAAATCCTTCCTGAATACCGAAGAGAAGGTCATCATGGTCTTTCTTACTGATAAATGACATTTTCAGATTAGCGCCCGGAACATTTACACCTTTCTTATCACCAATCACACCTGCGTTGATAACTTTACATACAATATCTTTTCCTGCGATATCCTGAACTTCCAAGTCTACAAGTCCATCATCAACCAAAATGTGTCCGCCCGGCTGTACATCCTTATAAAGTTCTTTATAAGTAATGCTTACATGCTCATTGGTTCCTTCGATATCTTTATTTGTAAAAGTAAAAATCTGTCCTTCTTCCAGAGCAACCTTACCATCCTTGAAACATCCAAGTCTGATCTCCGGTCCCTTTGTATCAAGAAGTGCTGCAACAGGTCTGTCATATTTCTTACGAAGTTCTCTCAGTTTCTGGATACGTCCTCTCTGCTCATCATGAGGTCCATGTGAAAAGTTGAAACGTGCTACATCCATTCCTTCTCTCACAAGCTGTTCCATAACATCGTCTTTATCAGTAGACGGTCCCATTGTACAGATAATTTTGGTTTTTCTCATTTAATCTTTCCCTCCAACTGTCGATTGTATCTATTATCCCTGTCAATATTGTGTAAAAAATTACTTTTCTCTCGATTTCCGGCAGAATCACCGAATAAAAAGAGTTGCAAAATCTGTCAACTTTTTTGCTTCTGCCAGCAGATTTCTTAACAGTTTCTATAGTAATGAAAAACATTAAGTCAAATAAAAATTACCATTATTGAGACTATCTGTCAATATTGAATTTAGGTTTATTTTTGTTAGTATTTGACAAAAAAATAACATACTTTTATTACAAATGTTACATATATTTTGGCAAATCTGACATTTAAAATTCCTTTTAATTCACCGCCTGCTCTAAACAGATAACTGCTTCATATTTATTTATCAGATTTAATCAAAACCCAAAATCTGCATAGTCTTCCGGCAGGAATCTGTGGTAAATAATATGGCATCCTTCATCTTTAAAACAATAATAATAAGGATCTGATCCATCGTCAAAGCGGATCATCACATCAAACTCCCCATTATCCATCGGCTCAGTAACAATCTTATCAGAATAAGAATAAAACAGCTCCCTGATCTCATCCATCGTGCATCCATGTCTGCCGACCAGCTCGATCAATGCCTTGATAAATTCATTATCTTTCATATTATTATGCACATATTCTGACGCTTTATCCGAAACTGTGAAGCAAAAACGATCTCCTTTGTGGGAAACTACTACTTCTCCAAATTTCTCCTCCATATAGCCAGGAAAATCTTTTAAAATTTCCATCATACCCGCTGCATCTGCCTTACTTTCAAAAAAGTGATTCAGAGAACTCAACGGATAATAAAGGCTTATCTTTTCTTTCATATATCCAAGTTTTGCCTGCTCCTCTTTAATCACATCGATCAGACTTGTTTCTAATCTATTATAATTCATCTATAATTCCTCCTGAAAATTTGTTTTTTTGCCTTTTTCTGGTTAATATTTTATCAGACATTATCCGAAAATCAATGGATTTCTTTCCCAATCAGCTCCTGATACCCTGATTTTAAATGTATTCTTTTTCGTACAAATTTAACACCAGCAAAAAAGCAGAAGATTTCTCCCCTGCCTTTTAATGTCTGTATAAATTTTATCTGGTCGTTCCCCAGAAAATCAGCGCCAGCATTCCGGGACCTGTATGAGCTCCGATAACAGGACCGATATCTGCAATACGTACTTCTGCGTCCGGATATTTAGAAAGTACAGTTTCTTTCAGCTCAAGTGCTGTTTCCATACTGTCTCCATGACCAATCACTACCAGTTTTCCAAGTTCCGACAGCCATCCCTGCTCCATCTTTGACAGCTGCAGTTTGAATGCCTTTTTTCGTCCTCTTGGCTTGTCCATAACTTTCAGTGTACCGTCCTGTGCCACATGAAGCAACGGCTTGATATTCAGAACAGTTCCGATAGCAGCAGATGCTGCAGAAATACGTCCTCCGTGACGCAGATGATCCAGCATATCTACAGTGAACCAATGGCATACCTGCAGTCTGTGTTCCTCTGTCCACTTCTGCAATTTCTCCATGGACATTCCTTCTTTCTGCATCCGCAGTGCTTCACGGACAATAAAACCTTCTCCTACCGAAGCACATAAGGTATCCACACATATGATCGTTCTTTCCGGATACTTTTCCTTCAGGTCTGCAATTGTCATATTTGCAGTATTATATGTACCGGACAATCCGGATGTAAAACACAAATAAAAGATATCCTGTCCTGCCTTCAGTACAGGCTCAAAATGGTCATAATAAGACTGAGGATTAATCTGGGACGTAGAAGCAAATTTTCCTGCCCTCTGCATTTCATAAAACTGTTTTACAGTAAGATTTCCTCCCGGTCCAAACAGAAAATGTTCTCCTCCGACCTCAACCTGCATAGGAATAATCTCCAATTTCGGATACCCCTGCAGCATTTCTTCACTGATATCAGCTGTTGCATCTGTAAAAATCTGATATTCCATAAGCCCTTCCCCAAGTTTCTTTCATATTAATCCCAGTTCTTACGTCCATAACGCAGTGTCACATCATGAATCTCTTTCTGGAGTTTCTTTGTGAGATCTCTCTTCTTAATTCTCCACTTCCAGTTGGTTCCGACTGTAGAAGGTTTGTTCATTCGGAATCGGTTATCCAATCCCATATAATCCTGCATTGGAATTACGCAGACTCTTGCACTGCTGCGCATGATCAGACTGATAAAGCATTTATACAACTCTTCTTCCGGTGTTGCATGATCACACAGATAATCCCTTGCCAGCTTTCTCTCTGCTGCTGTAATGCTCTTCCACCATCCCACAATTGTTTCATTGTCATGAGTTCCTGTATATGCCACACAGTTCTCCGGATAGTTATGTGGCAGATAATCGCTGGCACATCCTGAATCCCTGGAGTCAAACGCAAATTCCAGAACTTTCATTCCCGGAAATCCACTCTCATAAACCAGATGGCGTACAGAATCTGTCATATATCCTAAATCCTCTGCGATAACCTGTTTCCATCCAAGTGCCTGCTCAATTTTACGGAACAGATCGATTCCAGGACCTTTTTCCCAGTGTCCGCCTCTTGCATCCGTATCTCCATATGGAATTGAGAAATATTCATCAAATCCGCGGAAATGGTCGATTCGCACAACATCATACAATCTGAAGCAATAACTCATTCTGGAAATCCACCACTGATATCCTGTATCTCTGTGGTAATCCCAGCGGTATAAAGGATTCCCCCATAACTGGCCTGTTGCAGAGAATCCATCCGGCGGGCATCCTGCCACTGCCAGCGGTACATTGTCCTGATCCAGCTGGAACAGTTCCGGATGTGCCCACGCATCAGCACTGTCCATGGCAACATAAATCGGAATATCTCCAATGATCTGGATTCCTTTTGAATTTGCATAGGATTTCAGTTTCATCCACTGTTCATAGAACTTAAACTGCATATACTGCTGGAACTCGATATCAAAATATAATTCCTCGCGATAATAATCCATGGCATTGTTCCAGCGAAGCCTGATATCCTCAGCCCATTTCGTCCATTCTACCCCTCCGAAACGGTCTTTTACCGCCATAAACAAAGCATAATCAGAGAGCCACCAGCTGTTCTCTGCTACGAATTTCTGGTAATCAGGATTCTTACTGATATCACTGTTCTCATAAGCCTTTCTCAGAAGCGGATAACGGCCTTTGTAAATTTTCTCATAATCTACGTCATCAATTTTCTTTCCCCAGTTAACCTTTTCACAGTCCTTCTTATCAAGAACGCCCTCTTCTACAAGTGCATCCAGATCAATAAAATACGGATTTCCCGCAAACGTGGAAAAAGACTGATATGGAGAATCTCCGTAACTTGTCGGTCCCAACGGCAGAATCTGCCAGTAAGTCTGTCCTGCTTCTTTTAACCAGTCTACAAATTCATATGCACTCTTGGAAAAACATCCGATTCCATAGTCTGAGGGCAGACTGCTGATCGGCAGTAATATTCCGGCTGCTCTTTTTCCCATAATTCTTGTCTCCTTCGTGATTTTTCACTCTTACTGCTTATATTTTTCCCAACCGATCCAAAATCTGGTATCAATATTGCTATAAGCAGTAGTTTTATATACCTTATGCGCAATTGTTTTTTTTATTATACTTATTTTTTGTGCAAATTGCAATATACTTTTCGTAACAACTGTTTTTTCGTGAAAATCACCAGTTATTGTTTACTCCATACCCGGTAACGTGATTCGTAATGTACAGAATTGGGGCTAATCGCCCAATATAACATGGCAGTCTTTTTGATAACACGCAATTCCATATTTGATAATTGTCCGCATTCCATCCTCTTTCAACTTTGCATCATAATGCTTTCGCTCAATCTGCTCCACTGCGTCTGTACAGGCTGCCTGCATATCTCCATTATCTGCATATTTCACTTCAATCACAATTCCAATCCGATTTTTCTGATCTTCAATCAGAATATCACTATACCCAATCCCGGATTCCGCATTAGATTTGACCACCCAGTCATCCATATAAGCAAACAGCCCCAACAGAATTCCATGATAAAAATTCTCTTTTCGTTCTTTTGCCACAGCAGTATCTCTGATACTGATCGTATTCCACAAATAGTCTCCAAAAATCTGCTCAATTTTCTCTGTGTTTTTTCTTAAAAAAGCTTTGTAAAAAGCAGCTAATGTTTCCCTGTCACGGCTCACATTTTCTTTAAACCACTCCCTGATCTGTGTCACAAAAAGTTCCCTGATCTCCATATTAGGAATAGCAAGACGGTATTTCTTCCCATCAACTCTCCCTTTCTGAGTCAGGTATCCGGTTGTAAAAAGTACACTCCACAGATTTTCAATTGTAGTATCCAGTTCATTATAAGTCAGTTCCTGCCGGATCTCTTTTACGATTTCTTCTCCAGCAATCAACTGTTCAATTTCGTTTCTTGTCTGTCTGTTTGCTTTATCAATGAACCGGCGAACAATGGCATTTCCACTTGTATTTGACCAGTAATCCTCTGGAAAAGCTGCCGGATCTGTATAGAGAGTTTTGCAGTAACTCAGCACATCCCATGGGCAATATACTGATTTTTTTCCAAAAAGATATCCATCATACCATTCTTTCACAGTATCATACTTCTCAGAAACCCCATAATATGTCAGCATCTCCCTGACTTCTTTATCTGTGAATCCAAAATATTCATCAAACTGAGCATTCAACACCGATAACACTGTAAAATTATTTAATCCAGTAAATATACTTTCTTTCGCAACCCGGAGACATCCTGTCAATACAGCAAAATAAAGATTCGGATTTGTCTTTAACACATTTCCAAACATAGAACGTATCATAAATACCATCTCATCATAATAGTGATATTGAAATGCTTTGTCTAAAGGAACATCATACTCATCAATCAAAAGAATAACCTGTTTACCATAATGTTTAAACAGTAATGCTGACAGTATCTGTAAACTGGATGTAAGCAGTTCCATCCCCATTGCAAACATACCGGTCTGTGCATTTCCAACTTCAATAAGCTGTTTATAAAGCTGCTGTTCTTCCTCTGTCAAAGCAGGACTATTTTTCAGAAAGTGAAATCTCAGTGCTTCTGTACCGATTACTTTTTTCAGATTTGCACAGGCTTCCTGATAGTTCAGGCCTTCCACTCCTTTCAGACTAATTGAAATTACCGGAAACTGGACCATATATTTCTCACATAATTCTTTGTTTTTGGAAATCTTTAAACCATCAAACAAAGTAGTATCATTTCCTATCTCGAAAAAGGATTTCAACATACTCATATTCAATGATTTTCCGAACCGCCTCGGACGTGTGATCAGATTTACTTCTCTCCAGTTCTGAAGGAGTTCTGCTATCATTTCTGTTTTGTCCACATAATAAAAGTTCTGCCGGATGATTTTATCAAATGTATCTATGCCAACTGGCAGTTTCTTTTTCTCCCCTGTCATTCTTCTGCTCATTTCAGACCTCCCGGAATCATCCTAAAATCTTCTTAATTATCGTCTTCTCAATTAGTGTAATTATAACATGACGTCATATAAAATACTACAATACTGTTTTTATCAATAGCAAATATCATATGCTTTTTTCTCTTATCAAAAAATATAGACCTTCCAAATGCAAATTTCTCATCTGCCTCTGGAAGGTCTATATTACCTTATCTTAGTCTGAACAATTATTTCTATTACTATACTGTTGCCTCACTCTTGTCTGTAAATACCTGTAAGAATACAGCAATGATGATAATGATACCTTTGATAATATCCTGTGGATATGCAGGTACGGCAAGAAGATTCATGATATTACTGATAAGCGCCAGTACAAGTGCTCCTATAACAGCTTTGAAAACACCGCCTTTACCACCTGCAAGACTTACTCCGCCAATTACGCAGGACGCGATTGCATCCAGTTCCTGGCCTTCACCGATGGTTCCGCTTCCTGTTGCAGCTCTGGCTGCGATGAAAATTTCTCCAAGAACAGAAAGCATACCGGAAAGTGCATATACAAATACCAGATGTTTCTTTACTCTGATACCTGCCATCTCTACCGCCTGTGCATTAGAACCGACAGCAATCACAATTCTTCCATAAGAAGTAAATCTCTGTACAAAACATAAGAAGGCGATCAGTAAAACTGTAATAATAAGAATTGGATAACCATACTCACTTTTTACAAGAACTGTCACTGTATGGTCCCCTGATAAACGGATCGGGCTTCCGTTTGTGATAACCAGGGATGCACCTCTGGCAATCGTCATCATGGCAAGAGATGCCACAAATCCCTGGAAATTACAGTATGCAACCAGTACACCGGTAAAAGCTCCGCATGCCAGTCCGATGATCAGACTGATTATCATCGCAAGAATATAATTCATTCCCGTATTCATGATCAGGTATGCACTCACCGCAGAACCCAGCGCCATCATGGAGCCTACGGACAGGTCAATTCCGCCTGTCAGGATAACGAACAGCATACCAAGAACTACGCAGATTGGACCTGCCTGCTGCATGGCTATATTTCTCAGGTTCATGACTGTAAGAAATCTGTCCGAAACAATAGCGCAGACAATGATCAGACCTATGAAAATCAGATATGTATTATTTTGGATCAGTAAATTTTTAATTTTATTTTTTTCCATTAGTTTACCCCCATTGAATATCGGATCAGAACATTTTCACCCATTTCGTCTTTATTGACTACTCCGCTCTCCGCAAGCTGGTTCATTGTTTTATATATCTCGGTTTTGGCACCTACATCTACACCTCTGGTAGGCTCATCAAAAACCATGCATTTACAATCCGCTGCAATCCACTTTGCCAGTGCGATCTTCTGCTGATTGCCTCCGGAAAGGGAATCTGCATTGTTTTCCATTTTTCCGTATTTCGTCTGGATTCCTGCCAGAACCTCTTTTACCAGACTCTTCTCTTTCCTATGATCAATAACCCCAAAACGCGTAACTTTATTCAGGCAGGCAAGTGTCGTATTCATCCGGATACTCTGTTTCAACAGAAGTCCCTGTTTCTTTCTGTCTTCAGGAAGAAGTCCAAATCTGTCAGCAATTGCCTGTTTGGGATTTTTCCAGTCTACTTCTTTTCCAAAATACCAGATCTTTCCGGAATCTTTCTTATCTACACCGAAAATCGCTCTCATTGTCTCTGTTCTTCCGGAACCTACCAGACCGTTGAATCCAAGGATTTCTCCCGCATGGACTTCAAAGCTTACATCCTGTACCATTTTTCCGGCTTTCAGGAGAACTGGGGCATATTATCGTAAATCCACACAATGGAAAAAAATGTTACTTCGGTCAGACCGGATGTTTTGATACAGTCTGCAATGCCTGTGTGCTTGATAGCTACACAAACGGAAAACTGGAACAATTTTTCCAGAAACTGTATGAGCATGATGCTAAAGCGTTGGAAATCTGGGATACGTATCTGGACCACCTTGCTCTTGCAATCTATAATATTCGAATGCTTCTTGACTGCACGATTATTATCGGTGGATATGTCGGAACTTATATAGAAAAATATATGGGAGATCTTTATCAGAAAATTGATAAACTCAGCGTATTTACAAAATTTTCCCGCACTTATGTACTGCCATGCAGTTATAAGAAAGAGGCAACTGCTGCAGGGGCGGGAATTCAGATCATTGAGAATTTTATAAACTCTTTGTAGAATTTACGGCGGATAAAAGTATTTTTCTCTGCTTTTTATTTTAGCCAAGCGGATATTCGCAATTAAAGCAGGGACTTTACTTGATCCGGTTAAATATATATTTTTAAGCAATGTGTAACTTTCTTATCTCCCATCCATATCAAAAACTTATAATTACAATGCAATATTGCTATTTTACGATTCGTTTCTGATATGATAGGATGTGCTCGGTTAAAAAAATAACAAAGTAACACTCCAACTTATCTGTTGAGAAACACTTGTCATTAGCCAATTCAGAAGGTTTCTTATACAGATATCTTCGACATCTTAAGTTATACACATTAAAGACAAAGAAAGAGGTAAGAAAATGGAAGACAACAAATTATGTCTCGAAAAGCAGCCTTTAAATCAGGAAATGCTTGACAAAATCGATGCTTACTGGCGTGCAGCTAACTATCTGTCTGCCGGACAGCTCTATCTTCTTGACAATCCGCTTCTGAGAGAGCCATTAACAATGGATCAGATCAAGAAGAAAATCGTTGGTCACTGGGGAACTGTACCAGGCCAGAACTTCGTTTATGCACACTGCAATCGTGTTATCAAACGTTACGACCTGGATATGATCCTGCTTTCCGGTCCGGGACATGGCGGAAACTTTATGATCGCCAACACTTATCTGGAAGGTTCTTACAGCGAAGTTTATCCAAACATCAGCCAGGACGAGGAAGGTATGAAGAAAATGTTCAAACAGTTCTCCTTCCCATGTGGAGTTCCGAGCCACTGTGCACCGGAAACACCTGGTTCTATCAACGAGGGTGGTGAGCTTGGTTATTCCATCGCTCATGCATTCGGAGCTGTATTCGATAACCCAGACCTGATCGCTACTACAGTTGTAGGTGACGGTGAAGCTGAGACTGGCCCTCTTGCAACATCCTGGCAGTCCAACAAATTCCTGAATCCTATCACTGACGGTGCTGTACTTCCTATTCTTCACCTAAATGGATATAAAATCAGCAACCCTACTATCTTCTCCCGTCTTTCTCATGAAGAACTTGAATGCTTCTTCAAGGGCTGCGGCTGGAAACCATACTTCGTTGAAGGCGACGACCCAATGACAATGCACAAGAAGATGGCAGAAACAATGGATACTGTAATCGAAGAGATCAAAGCAATCCAGAAAAATGCCCGTGAGAATAACGATCCAGAGCGTCCTGTATGGCCAATGATCGTTCTTCGTACTCCTAAAGGATGGACAGGTCCTAAGGTTGTTGACGGACTTCAGATTGAAGGTTCTTTCCGTGCTCATCAGGTTCCGATCTCCATGGAGAAACCAGAACATCTTGAACTTCTGAAAGAATGGCTGGAAAGCTATCGTCCGCAGGAACTGTTCGATGAAAACGGACGCCTGATCCCGGAACTGGCTGAACTGACTCCTAAGGGAAATGCACGTCTCGGTGCTAACCCACATGCAAACGGCGGACTTCTTCTGAAAGACCTTCGTCTTCCGGATTTCCGTGATTATGGCATCGAAGTACAGCCTGGCAAGACAAAAGCTCAGGATATGATCGAACTCGGCGGATACATCCGTGACATCTTCAAACTGAATGAAGAAAACAAAAACTTCCGTATCTTTGGACCAGACGAAAGTATGTCCAACCGTCTGTACAAAGTATTTGAATATCAGAAACGTGACTGGAACGCAGAAATACTTGATACAGATGACTGCCTCGCAAGAGACGGACGTATCATGGACAGTATGCTCAGCGAGCATATGTGTGAAGGATGGCTGGAAGGTTACCTGTTAACAGGTCGTCACGGCTTCTTTGCAAGCTACGAAGCATTCATCCGTATCGTTGACTCCATGGCAGCTCAGCACGCTAAATGGCTGAAGGTTTGCAACCAGCTTTCCTGGAGACAGCCGATCGCATCCCTGAACTTCATCCTGACATCCAATGTATGGCAGCAGGACCACAACGGATTTACACATCAGGATCCTGGATTCCTGGATCACATCGCTAATAAGAAAGCAGACGTGGTACGTATGTACTTACCACCAGACGCTAACTGCTTACTCTCCTGCTTCGATCACTGCATCAAGAGTAAGAACTATGTAAACGCAATCGTAGCTTCCAAACATCCAAGCTGCCAGTGGCTGACCATGGAGCAGGCTGTTAAGCACTGCACACAGGGTATCGGTATCTGGGAGTGGGCAAGCAATGACTGTGGTGAAGAACCAGACGTTGTTATGGCTTGCTGTGGTGATACACCTACACTTGAGATCATGGCTGCAGTTACTATCCTTCGTGATGAAATGCCAGAACTTAAGATCCGTGTTGTTAACGTTGTCGACCTGTTCAAACTGGAATCCGACCACAAACATCCACACGGTTTAAGCGATGCAGAATATGATGCAATCTTTACAAAAGACAAACCGGTTATCTTTGCATTCCATGGATATCCAACACTGATCCACGAGCTTACATATGGTCGTCATAACCATAATGTTTCCGTTCATGGATATCAGGAAGAGGGTACAATCACTACTCCATTCGATATGCGTGTACAGAATCAGATTGACCGTTTCAACCTTGTAAAAGATGCTATCATGCATCTGCCACAGCTTGGAAACAAAGGTTCTTACTTAATCCAGAAGATGAACGACAAGCTTGTTGAGCATAAACAGTATATCGCTGAATATGGTCAGGATCTTGAAGAGATCAGAAACTGGGAGTGGCATAAATAATTCTGTTTGATCAGATGATAAATTCCTTATTAATATAATCAGCCATCAGGGATTCGCATACTGCGGATTTCCTGATGACAATTGTCCAGACGTTCAGACAGGGCAGGTATCTGTGTATTTTCACATGATACCTGCCCTGTTTTTACATTCTCTTTCTGCCAGAAACTTCTGAAATGCTTTCGATGCAATACTCTGCGGATATTCCGTATCATGGATCAGAATAATACTCCTCTCCGGAAATGTCTCGTTTACATCTATCTCAAAAACCTTGCCCGATGCCAGATCATCTTTTGCAAACTCCTCCGGCAGAAATCCAATTCCCATATTGTAACGAACTGCAGGAAGAATCATATCTGTAGTAGCCAGCTCTACATCCGGTGAAAACTGCAAGCCATTTTTTGCAAAATACGCATTCAGGAATCTTCTGGTGATTGCCTCTGAAGTCAGGCTGATCCATGGATAGGCAGACAACTCCTCCAGTGAAGTCTTTCTTCCCTTCAGCTCTGTAAATCGTTTTCCTCCGATCAGGATCTCTTTATACTTTCGCACAACCTTCATCTTCAGCGGCTCTGCAACCTGTAAGGATGCAGACACAACCGCAAGGTCTACTTTTCCTTCCTTGAGAGCATTAACAGAATCCGTAGTACTGTTATTAAGTATCTTAAAATGCACATTCGGATATTTAATATTAAAATCCCTGACTGCTTCAAACAGATAGCAATGAAGCGCCGTTTCCGTAGCACTGATATAAATCGTGCCGTTCTCCAGACTGATCAGGTTATTCAGATTATCTTCTGCCTTAAAAAACTGTGCGCATCCTGCAGCTACATATTCATAAAAAATCCGCCCCTCCGGCGTAAGTTTCATTCCGCTTTTGCTTCGGATAAACAATCTGCACCCCAATATATTCTCAAGGTTATGTATCGTCCTGGTCACTGCCGGCTGACTGGTTTTCAGCACTGTTGCCGCCTTTGTCAGGTTTTCGTATTTAGATACATAATAAAAAACTTTATAATATTCAAAATTTGCGTTCATTTCATTCTCCGTCTGTTGCTATTAAGTCCGATTTTTACGCGCATATTCTATCACAAAATTTTCTTCCATACAATCTTTACAATCGTTTTCGCAGGCTTTATAATTAATTCTGGTCATTTGATTATTTTTCTGTTCAGCCATTTTCTGACAGAAGCCAAACAGTATTTATATGTAACCCACAATACCAAAAGTGCTGGCTTTACAGCATTTTTTTATTGCACAATTCTTTTTCAGGAGGATATTCGTAATTCGCTTCGCTACATAGCTCTACACCGAATATGAATTCCCGTATCATTTCAGTACAAATGATTTAAGGAGATTTTTTATATCTGAAACAACCACTAAAAGCCGTGTCCTGGACATGACAAAAGGAAACATCCCCAGACTTTTGCTTTCATTTGCGTTTCCAATTTTCGTGGGATGTCTGCTCCAGCAGCTTTATAATCTTGCTGATACAGCAATCGCCGGACATTTACTTGGCGATAATGCGCTGGCTCAGATCGGAGCAACTGCTGCATTATACAGTCTCATTACTTCTTTCTGCATCGGACTGACCAATGGTCTTTCCCTTCCGGTCAGCCGCTGGTTTGGAAACGGAGAAATGAATGAAATGAGAAAATCATCCTGCTGGATGATCATTCTATCGCTCATAACTGCACTCGTAATGACTGCCGGATTTCTTATTTTCCGTTATCCACTTCTGCGTGTTCTTCAGACACCCAAAGATACTTTTGCAGGCGCTATGAGCTACATCACCATAATCCTAGCAGGAATTCCTCTGACCATGATGTATAACACAGAATCTGGTCTTCTGCGTGCAATCGGAAACAGCATTACTCCGCTGATCTTTCTGATCATCAGCAGCGTGATCAATGTTATTCTGGATGTCCTGTTTATGGGACCATTGCATCTGGGTATTCAGGGCGCAGCATCTGCTACGATCCTCGCTCAGGCAATCAGTGTTGTCCTCTGCCTCTTTTATATTATAAAAAATTATCCACAGCTTCGTCCCAACCACAGTGACTTGCACGTTCCTTTCACTTTCATCCTTGATATGTTTCTCACCGGTATGAGCATGGCATTAATGAATGCGATCTTCAGTATCGGAAGTGTCATTTTGCAGAGCAGTATCAATGCTCTGGGAAATGTATACATCGCAGCTCAGGTTGGAGGCCGCAGGCTTGCAGAACTGTTCATGATGCCGGGAACCGCCCTGGCAAGCAGTGCCGCAACTTTCTCCAGTCAGAATTACGGAGCAGAAAAGCGTTCTCGTATCTGGGGAGGCGTCAAAGTTGCATTTGGACTTTATCTTATCTGGTGGCTGATTGCAGTAACTTTCTCAGTCTTTGTGGCACCTTACGCAGTACGGCTGATCACAGGAAGTAACAACCCGACAGTTATTGACAATGCACTTCTTTATGTCCGTATCAGCACTGCCATGTTCCCGCCTATGGCATTTCTTGTGATCATGCGAAATGCTCTCCAGGGAATGCGTCATCAGCTCTCTCCATTGCTGTGCAGTGGTCTGGAACTGATCGGTAAAGTTATCTTTGCATTCTGGATCGTACCTGTAAAAGGATATCTGGCGGTATGTGTCTGTGAACCGGTTACATGGGTGGTCTGCTTTATATTTATTGCCGGAGCTGCATTACTGTTCCGGAAAGATTTCAGGGACTCCCCAAATTTGTAAATTACACTTGTAAAACGAGATTATTTTCATTCATTATCGAAGAAAATAATCTCGTTTTCTTCATTGCGTTTTTTTGCACAATACAATATAATAAATTCAGAATTTATTTATGCAAAAAGACGAAAGGATATACATATGAAACACGAAAAAGACTGGTATAAAGATCTGGTCATCTACCAGATTTACCCTAGAAGTTTTAAAGACGGAAACAATGATGGTATCGGTGATCTGAAGGGAATGCTCGAGAAGCTGGATTATCTGAAAGAACTTGGCATCAATGCTGTGTGGATGTCCCCTGTATATGCTTCTCCAAACGTAGATAACGGCTATGACATCTCCGATTATTTCGCGATCATGGAAGAATTTGGAACCATGGAAGACTGGGAAGCTTTCCGCGATGGCGCACATGAACGAGGCATCGCCATTATCATGGATCTGGTTCTCAACCATTCTTCTGATAAACATGTCTGGTTCCAGGAATCCAAGAAATCCCGCAATAATCCTTACAGTGATTACTATATCTGGCGTGATCCTGCCCCGGACGGTGGTGCCCCGAACTGCTGGATGTCCGTGTTTGGCGGAAGTGCCTGGGAATACGTCCCGGAAAGAGGACAGTATTATCTCCATTTCTTTGCCAAAGAACAGCCGGATCTGAACTGGGATAACCCGGAAACTAAAGAGAAAATCTTTGATATCATTCGTTTCTGGAATGAAAAGGGCGTGGACGGCTATCGTATTGACGCGATCAGCTATCTTGACAAAGGACTGGACGGACGTGCAGATATGAACGAACCGATCGGTACTGTAGCATGTGTAAATCTTGAGGGAACTCACCGCTACATCCGCGAAATGGTTGCTGCAACTATGACTCCGGACAATCTGATGAGTGTCGGAGAAGTCAACATCAATAATGAACAGGATGCCATTAATTATTCCAGTGCTGCAAGCAAAGAGTTCAACATGTCCATTCCGTTTGTTCCTCCTATCGTAGAAATCCAGACCTGGTCACCAGAGAAGATGAAACGTGACCTAAAAAAAGATTATGAAACTCTGAAAAAAGACGGATGGTGGGCAAGATTTTTAAGCAACCATGACAAACCACGTCAGGTTTCCCTTTATGGAAATGATAGAGAATTCTGGTCAGAATCTGCAAAAATGCTGGCATGTTATCTGCATACACTTCCTGGAACCCCATTTGTTTTCCAAGGTGAAGAATTCGGAATGACTAATGTTGCATTCCCGTCTATCGATGATTATGATGACATTGATACCCGCAATTACTATAAAACCATGATTGAAAATGGCTCCTCCCCAGAAGAAGCATTAGCAGAATCCCAGAGCATCAGTCGTGATAATGCAAGAACTCCGATGCAGTGGAATGACAGCCCAAATGGCGGATTTTCCGATCATACTCCATGGCTTGGCGTCAATCCAAACTATAAGCTCATTAATGCAGAAAGCCAGATGAACGATGACTCTTCTGTTTTCAGATTCTACCAGAATCTCATCGCACTGCGCAAAGAACATCCGGTAATGGCTCATGGTGATTTCAAACTCTGCTGTCCGGAAAATGGACCTGTGATTGCCTACACTAGAAGCTACCAGGGCGAAACATGGCTGGCAATACATAACTTCTCTGCATCCATGCAACAGTTCCATTGTGGAAACGAAAATATTGAATTACAGTATGATACTCCTGTAATCATTTCCAATTACAGCAGAGCTGAAGTTGAATACGGTAACGGAACACTTGTACTCAAACCTTATGAAACTATTGTCTTTCAGTTATAGTCAGACGGATATTCTCAATTCTGCCGCCTGTTCATAAACAAATATACATTTATATACATTTATATACTTTTATAATTATTCTATAAAAATTTGTTTATTTTCTAACTGAAGCGATATAGAATACAATAAAAGAGTCATTTATGATGGAACCTCTCAATTAGAAGATGCCTCATCATAATGACTCTTTTCCATTTGTAACACTTTTTCTTTTTTGCGTTTACTCTGCAAATCCACTCAGCAAAAACATGTTATTTTATAAAATAACTTCTTCCCTCTCAGGCTTCCAGACTCAGTGTTTCGTATGCTCTCAACACATTTTTCCCCTCTATAGTTCCATGCATCATGAAATCACACTTTCCCCTTTAGTCAATCAAATCATTCTGAAATCGCGACAAATGCTCATACGGCAGAATGAGACGTCCTCTGTACAGTCCGCATCCGTCATTGATCAGGCTGTTATTTACTGCTGCAAACATATTTACGTCCAGGTTTGACAAGTCCAGATTCTGAAGACGGATACCTCTCTCATATGCATCATCAAAATATCTGCATTCCCCTTCCGGAATAGCATCACGTCTTGCTCGTTCACTTTCCTGTTTCTTTTCATAACCCAGATGGTTTGCTGTACCGATTTCTGCTACATCATCCATATCTTTGGTACGGATCTGTACTTCCAGGAAAGATCTGGAACTGTTGTCATAGAATGTGATATGTAAAGACTGATAATCAGAATCTTTTTTCTCAGAAATATAGTCCCTGTAATAAGGCTTCGCGGTTTCATCCATTAATTCTGAGTTACTTTCTTTGATTCCATTTGCCAGCTCTGCTGTAAATCCACGCTCCTCCAGAAACCCCGGAAGTCTGTTTGCAATGTCATATAAGTATTTCAGTTCCTGTGTTTCTCTGTCCTCTCCCGATTTCAAATGACATTTCGGAAGAGAGATTACAATTCTGTACGCGATAAGGTCGCGGAAACAGCTTAATCTATTCTTTAATTCCGCAATCGGTGGATAAGTACCGTGTTTACTATAATAATCGTAAATATATTCTACAATATATCCGTTAAATTTCTCTTCTGCACGGATCAGAGATTTGATTCGGCCTTTTACTGTAAAAGCAAGAAATGGATATTCCTGGGTCATATATTTATAAAATTCTCTGATTTTCTGAGACTGCGCAGTCAGGAAATCATTATGTTCCAGCAATTCCTTGATTTGAATAAGAAAATTACAATGGATCAAATCAATCTCATTATGATTCTTCTTTGCATCTTTTCGAAGGTCTTCAATATATCTCTGCAGTATTTTTAATACTGTATCCCCGGAATATAAATAATCATTTAATGTTATCATATGTACACACCTTACTTTCCTGTTCTTTTGATAAGCTGTTATCTATTATTTTCTTTCTATTCTATCAAACTTTAACAGTTTAGCAAGAGAAATTGTATCATTTACTTTTTACGCTCTTATTTTTGCACTATATATTATGATACATCAAAAACAGACGGCATACTTTGCCGTCTGTTTCGCATAAGACAATATTTTTATGTCAAATAATTCTTCAGATTATCCAATCGGTTCGAAATCTACTGCACCATGTTTACACAATGGGCAAATATAATCTTCCGGAAGTTCATCTCCTTCATAGATATATCCGCAGACTTTGCATACAAAGCCCTTCTTTCCCTCTGTCTCTGGTTTTGGTTTTACATTTTTCTGATAGTAGGTGTAGCTCATGGTCTCCTGATCACTTACCACACGGGCTTCTGTGACACTGCAGATAAACATTCCATGCGTTCCCAGATCTACATACTGTTCTACTTTCAGAGACATAAATGCATTGATATATTTGTCAAGGAATACCAGACCGTTGTCGGAGCGGTTTACTTTCTGTCCGGCAAATTTGTCTGCGCTTCTTCCACTCTGGAAACCAAACTGCTCAAATACAGAGAATGGTGCTTCTACAGAGAGACAGTTTACATTCATCACACCAGTCTGTTTGATGACATGGTGAGAATAATTTGTCTTATTAATATTGACTGCTACACGGAATGGAGAGTCTGTCAGCTGTGTAACTGTATTGACGATCAGTCCATTGTCTTTTTTACCGTCATTAGATGTAACTACATACAGGCCATATCCGATGCGGAATAATGCCGTCATATCATTCTTGTTTGCCAGTTCATCATTCTTTGCAATATATTCCTGACAGAGTTCAGAAGCCATTGCTTCCATCTGATCTTTGTTGTCCTGATTAACTGCAGACATGATCTTTACAGTAGTATCCAGCCAGTTGATCTTCTTGCATTCGGAGAGCATCGTTTTCATCACTTTTGCCGCCAGAGGTGCCCAGGAACCGTTTTCGATCAGACCTACGGTACGATTCTGGAAGTTATGCTCTACCAGACGGGTGATAAAGTCATTCATAAATGGATAGATTCCTGCATTATAGGTAGTTGTTGCAAGCACCAGTTTGCTGTATCGGAAAGCATCGCTGAGTGCCTGAGACATATCATCCCTTGCCAGGTCATAGACAACTACCTTCGGGCAACCTTTACTCTTTAATTTCTCAACAAACTGGTTGACCGCTGCTTTAGTATGTCCATATACAGAAGTGTAGGCAACTACGATTCCCTCTTCCTCTGGTGTGTAAGAAGACCATGTGTCATAGAGTCCGATATAGTGTCCCAGATTCTCTGTCAGTACAGGTCCATGTAATGGACAGACAATCTGAATATCCAGTGTTGCAGCAACTTTCAGAAGTCTCTGTACCTGTGCGCCGTATTTGCCGACAATACCGATAAAGTATCTTCTCGCCTCATCATCCCAGTCTTCCTCTACATCAAGTGCGCCAAATTTGCCAAATCCATCTGCTGAGAAGAGAACTTTATCTGTGCTGTCATATGTTACCATAACTTCCGGCCAGTGTACCATTGGTGCAAACACAAAAGTTAAATTGTGATTTCCAAGACTTAGTGTTGAGCCGTTCTCAACTTCCAGTTTCTGTCCTTCCAGATCCAGTCCAAAGAAGTTTTTGATCATGACAAATGTCTTCGCATTAGCTACTACTGTGGTTCCCGGGTATACTTCCAGGAAATTGGCTACATTTGCCGCATGGTCAGGTTCCATATGCTGTACAATGAGATAATCTGGCTTACGTCCGTCCAACACCTGTTCCAGATTATCCAGCCATTCATGTTTGAAATTGGCATCTACAGTATCCATAACTGCTACTTTTTCATCCAGAATCACATAGGAATTGTATGCCATCCCGTTTGGCACTGCATACTGTCCTTCGAATAAGTCTACCTGATGATCGTTTACTCCAACATATTTGATTGTGTCTGTAATCTTCATAACTTTTGCGCCCTCGATTCTTTCTTATATAATGTAATCTATAAGTTACTTTTTATTCATGTTTTGTTTCTGGTTTTATTCTATACTATTTTAGTCAAGTTTTCAAGTCCTTTTTGGGATTTTTTTTCAATATTTCCATAATTTTATATTGCAGCGATATCAGGGGCAAAAGGTATAACAAAAAACAGCGAAACAAATAAACTTTGTCTGCTTCGCTGTTTGCTCATATAACCAAATAACTGTCACTTCTCCTGACACAGGCAATTCCCTGCCCTCTGCTTATTGCTTTTCGCAATTGAAGCAGGAAACTTACCTGAATTAGTTAAAAACTTTTATTCCGCCGGCTTCATCAAACATTCTCTCATAATGATAACTCCGTAATAATCTTATACAGCGCTTCTACACTATACGGCAGTATTCTCTCATCCAACTGGAATTTCGGATGATGCAGCGGATGTTCTTCTCCCGGAATCCCTGCGAGAAATACGGAGAAAAGTCCCCTGGTTTCTTTAAAATATCGGTATGCGTTGTCTCCTGACAGAAACAGCTCGTCTTCTCCTTCCAGTACAAATTTGTCACCAAAAATTTCTTCTCCCACTGTTTTTGCTGTCCATACAAGTTCATCATCATTGGCAAATGCATATACCGGATCTTTTGGAAATTCCATGCGAATCTGTGTTCCTGTCTTCTGCTCAATCTTTTGCAGATATTTCTCCAGCTCCTGTTCCAGTGCCATATAAGTTTCCTCATGAACCGCCCGGATATTTCCATTCAACACTACATGATCCGCAATGATATTTGTATATTCACCGCCATGGATCGTACCGGTTCCTATAATATATTTCCCAGCATCCGGATGCTGCTTTCCGAAATTTTCATTCAGATCATGAATAGTATTCACAACTTGAGCAGCTGCATAGATTGCATCAATTCCTTTGTCCGCTTCGCACCAATGACTGGACTTTCCATGAACATGAATCTGCATACTGTTGATCATTGAAGAAGCCTGTCCCTGGTGTACTGCCATTCCCAGTGTCATATCTGCAGCATAATGAAACATCAAAAACGCATCAGCTTTCGGATTCTCCAGCGCTCCGGCCTGCAGCATTCTTTTTGCTCCCTCACCGATTTCCTCTGCCGGTTCAAAAAGGAATCTGATTCTTACCGGAAATTTTTCACTTTCTTCTGCTACAATTTTTGCCAGTATCAGTGCAGATGCCAGAATAAAATCATGTCCACAGGCATGCATACATCCTTCATTCACAGAAGCATACGACAATCCTGTCTGCTCCTGTATCGGCAATGCATCCATTTCGGCTCTGAGAACTATCACTTTCTTTCTGTCTCTCAGACATGGAAGTTCTGCGATCAGCCCGGTCGGCTCTACCGGCTTTATCTCATAGCCCAGCTTTTCCAGATATCTGCGGATATACGCGGAAGTTTCCACTTCCTGAAGTGCCAGTTCCGGATGCTGATGAAAATGATGTCTCAGTTCGATCAGTTCTTCTGTATAATCTTGTATATTCATATATCCTCCAATCTGTGTTTTCATAATAGAATTCTGCGCTGTATTTCTGCATCATGTTTCTCTTACAAATATTATTTTTCTTATCAATTTGTCTCGTCTTCCTGCATACTCAGAACCGCTTCCGGTCTCTCTGTACAGAATTGCTGTATCGTCTCAAGGAATCTCTGACCATATTTCTTTAATTTGTTCTCGCCCACACCGGAAACATTCAGCATTTCGGCCTGACTGAATGGTTTTTTCACACACATATCAATCAGTGTTTTGTCACTGAACACAATATACGGCGGTACAGATTCCTCCTGCGCAATCTCCAGACGTAGTTTTCGCAGTTCTTCGAACAGATCATAACCTGCAGAAGTAAGAGAATCCGTGCTTCTTTTTCGTACGGATTTCTGCGTTTTCTTCTTTCTGTCCGGTTCCTTTTCTTCATAAGTACGCATGACCACATGAGTGTTTTCATCTTTTAAAGGAGTAATATTTCCCAGTCTCAGAACACTGTAACGTTCCTGTGTCTGATACAGATATCCCATTTCAGTCATCTGGGTGATCAAATTTCTGAGTTCTGCTTCACTGTAACCGCTCAGCACCCCATAAGATTTATATTTATCTGTTCCCAGTTCACGTAAACGGGCTCTTTTTGCACCCATAAGCGTTCCCAGCACAATTGTCAGTCCATATCGTCCCCTGGTCTCTGACACGCAGTTAATTATTTTCTTTGCTTCCGCTGTCATATCCACTTCATGGTAATCTCTGTGGCAGTTTCCGCAATTATCGCAAGGTCCGAAAGTCTTCTCTCCGAAATATTCCAGAATATAATTCCGCAGACATCCGGTTGTCTTACAGTATCCTTCCATAATCTGAAGTCTGCGGATATCTCTCTGGCGGATCAGATATTCATCCTCCTCATCCACGTCCGAAAAATCCTTACTGTCCAGCAGCATTCGATTGATCATGGTATCCTGTGGCGAAAACAACAGAATACACTGTGAATTCTCACCATCACGACCTGCTCGTCCTGCCTCCTGATAATAATTCTCCATACTCTGAGGCATATTATAATGGATCACATAACGCACATTTGACTTATCTATTCCCATGCCAAATGCATTAGTCGCCACAATAACCGGAACTCTGTCGTAAATAAAATCATCCTGATTTTTCTTTCTATTTTCATTACTAAGTCCTGCATGATATCTGGTAACAGGAACTCCTTTTTTGAAAAGCAGTTCAAATAGATTATCTACATTTTTTCTTGTGGCGCAATAGATAATCCCACTTTCCGTGGGATGTTTCTCAATATATTCCATCACAAACTCATCTTTTCGACGAATATTTTCAACGCTATAATATAGATTTTTTCTGTCAAAACCTGTTACCACTACCTCAGGATCTGACAGATTTAAAGTACAGAGAATGTCATTCTTGACTTCTTCTGTAGCAGTCGCAGTAAATGCACTGACAATCGGTCTTGTGGGGAGATTCCTGACAAATTCTACAATTTTAAGATAGCTTGGGCGGAAGTCCTGTCCCCACTGAGAGATACAGTGTGCTTCATCCACCGTCACCATAGAGATCTCCACATGTCTGGCAAATTCCAGAAATTCGTAATTTTCCAGACGTTCGGGAGCAACATAGATAATTTTGTATCTTCCCCCCGCTGCCAGATACAGCGCTTTGCTGATCTGGTTTTCTGTAAGGGAAGAATTAATAAATGCTGCATGAATCCCTGCCTCATTCAGGGCTTTTACCTGATCCTGCATTAACGAGATTAACGGAGAAATTACAATTGTAATTCCCTTTAACATCAGTGCCGGGATCTGATAACAAATAGATTTACCGGCTCCTGTCGGCATGATCGCGAGCACATCCCGATGTTCCAAGATGGACTCCACAATACTCTCCTGCCCTTCTCTGAATGTATCGTAGCCAAAATAAGTCTTTAAGGTTTGTAATGCGTTCACCTTTTTCTCACCTTCCATTCAGTTTTGTTTTTGCTTTTTCCGCTATATTTTTCTTTCGTTCTATTATATTTCTTCTAATGCGTCAGGTCTTTTACCCACTTATATTTTCGAAAATGGTGCAGTACCCACGGCAGCTTGCCAACTTCATCAATGCAGGTACATGCATACACCAGTACTACCGGCCAGTGAAAAAAATAAGTTCCGGCTGCTGCCAGCGGAATCGCCAGACACCACATACATACTGCAAGGCTGTACATGTCAAACATAGTATCACCGCCTGCACCGAAAATCCCGTTGATCGTTACATCATTTACTGCCCGCCCGATCATATAAAATGCAATAACTGCAAACATTCCTTTCAAATATGCAGTTGCCTGCGGTGTCAGTTTAACAAAGTGCAAAATAATCGGTGCTGATATGCACATCAGAAGTGCTACACTAATCCCACATACAAAAGAAATCTTTAGCAGACGAATGCCATAAGCTTTTCCCTTCTCCAGATTTCCCGCTCCCAGTTCGTTTCCAACCATGATTCCGGCAGCACTGGAGATTCCGGCACTGAAACAGCAGATCACATCTCTTACGACCGCTGCCACGGAATTAGCTGCAGCTGCGTCCACTCCAAGATGTCCCATAAACGAAGAATAGGAAGTGAATCCGATTCCCCAGAAAAGGCATGCTCCCAGAAGCGGCAGTGCACATTTTTGAAAATCCTGTGATAATTGTTTATTTCTCTGGAATAACTGTTCCATATTCGGATGAATATAACCTTTTCTGTAGGATATTGCAACAGAACATGTAAGCTCGATCATACGGGCAATCAATGTTGCCAGCGCAGCTCCTCTTACTCCCATCGGTGTGATTCCGAATGCTCCGTAAATAAATACCGCATTCAGGATGATGTTGATACATACAGTCGCCGAACTGATCACTGCTGTTGTTTTTGCATGTTCACTGGTTTTCATGATAACCAGATAACACTGGGAAATTCCGGTAAGCAGATAGGAAAATCCTGCTATTCTTAGATAACTGATCCCGTAATCAATCAGTACATTCTCATTTGTAAAGATCAGCATCAGGTATCTTCCGAAGAAAACACATCCTGCAAAAAATATTACAGATACCAGTCCGCATAAGCGAAGCGCCATACAGAAAATAGCATCCAAAGTCCTGATATCTCCTTTTCCCCAGTACTGTGCCCCCAGAATTCCCAGACTTGCTGTTGCTGCTGCCAGAAACATATTCTGGACAAACTGAATCTGTGTTGCCAGAGACACCGCCGACATATAGTTCTGGTCCATTCCGCCAAGCATAAACGCATCTGCTACAGCTACCAGCGCAAGCATCAGATTCTGCAATACAATAGGAATCATCAAACTCCAGAGTTTGCTGTAAAACGCATGGTCTTTTTCTTTTTTCATCATTTGTTCTTATATTATCGGCCACAAAATAATCAAAGGCCAATAAACTTACTCCTTTATTACCAATATTCCTGTGGTTAACTTTGCCCACTCTTACCATTTATACAATATCAGATTGAGTCAAAAATCCTTTTTTATCCGATGAACCAGTCCCCCCACTGCTTATTGCTTTTCACAATTGAAGCATTGGACTTACTTGATTTGGTCAAAGAGTATATGACATATCATGCCACTCTTCTCCGCCCCATACAGACGCAGAAATTCCCAGATCTTTATATCCCATTTTACTGTACATCTTAACTTTACCTTCCAGACAGGTCAGGTAAACGGTTTTTCTGCCGTTTTCTTTCTCTCTTTTCAGATACTGGAACATCAGCTCTCTGGCAAGTCCCTGTCCTCTGTGCTCAGGCAGTACATCAAGTCCAAGAAGCATAATATTCTTTCCTGATGGGTTGTTTAATGTAATGTCTGTAAAGAATTCATCACGGAAAGTATCCTCATCTGTTGCGATACCATTTAACAGACCGGCTATTTTACCATTTTCTCGCTCTACTGCAACCAGGAAAAACTCTGTCGCCTGCAACGTCCTTTCTATCATGTCTTTCTCTGAGCATGCTTCATTTGGTGGAAAACAGATCTGCTCTATTTTCACTGCCTGATCCGCTTCCTCTGGTCTGATATTTCGAAATTCATATTTTTTCATAATTGATTCACTGATAAAATCGTTCATTTCTTCATCCTTCTCCTTTTTATACACTTCCTATCATTATACTGGAAACCATTTAATTTCTCAATGAATATTTCCGTTACTGTTCACATGCCACTGTCCCGCGAGGTGTTTTGGCATGAATATGCCAAAATCCCGAGACATACGGTGCGAATTTATGCGATTAGCATAAATTAAGTTTGCGAAGCGTGTTACTAGAGCGTGTTTGAAAAATCATTCCCGCAATCTGCACGCCCCACTTTGTGGGAGATTTTGTCCGAATTCGGTTGTCGTAGCCCGCTACGCCGCCCTCATCCGAACAAAATCTCCCACAAATTGTGACGCACATCTCGCAGAAAGCCTTTTTCAAACACGCTCTAGCACGGAGTGAACAGCAACATATTTCCAGCGGACAGTAACATAGGGATACATTTTGAAAAATCACTTCAAAATATATCCCTGTTTCCTAATAACTTCCTATGCCAATCAGATTACTTCTCCGGCCATACAAAATGAGCATTTCCTGCTTCCAGTCCATCTATCAGAATATTTTGTCCGGTGCAGAAACGATTTGTGACTGTCATAAAATATGCCCAGTCAGCGGCCTCTTCCACTGTCATCCAGCGTTTCAGCGGTGTCTGCTTCATAATCTCATTCCACAAAGCCCTATCCTCCATAACCGGTTTATTCAACTCAGTCAGAACACCACCAAAGTCAAGGCTGTTGCATGTTGCACCATATTTCGCAATGCGGAGTGCTACATTCTTTGCATAAGAAAGAACTCCTCCTTTACTTGCAACATATTCCGGAAACTCAGATCCGTTATGCCCACTGGCAGAACCGATCATAAGTACTGCCTTGATTCCCGGATGAATCCCATATTTCTCAGTAATTCCAATAGTCCCTTTTAGATTCACATCAATGTCATCTTCATTCTGCACACCTGCATTGTTGATTACAATGTCAAATGGTTCTAATTCCGGATACTTTGCTTTATCACGGATATCCATACAGATGTGTGTATAACCATCTTTCTGTATAGATTCCTCTCTGCGGTCAATCCCTGTAACTGTATGTCCTTCTTCTAGGAATTTATCTGCAATTTCCCTTCCGATCCCGGAACTTGTTCCTGTGATCAGTACTCTCATGATCCACTCCTCCCAAATGTAATTCTCTTCCATGTATTTGGTAATGTATCTTCTCTCATTTAAGTATGGATGCTAATATTTCCATAAGCTTTGGAATCTCAATCGGTTTTGATAAATGCCCATTCATACCCGCCTCAAAGGATTTTCTCTTATCCTCTTCAAACGCATTAGCCGTCATAGCGATAATAGGGATATTCGCTGCAAAAGGATTATCCAAAGTACGAATTTCTTTTGTTGCCGTATATCCATCGAGTCTTGGCATCTGCACATCCATGAGTACCAGATCATACTGACCTTCTTTTGCATCCTTAATCATCATCTGCCACCAGAATACGCACACCCTGCAGCTCCGGAATTTTTTCGTAAACAACTCTGGTTGCACTCTTTTTAAACTGTAATGTGACTGTGAATTCGCTGCCTTTTCCTACTTCACTGGATACAGTGATAGTACCTTCCTTTCGCAAAAGCATTTAACAAACATTTCTGAATTTACATAATACACCAATATAAAATATATCATACCTTTACGAAAAATCAAGATTATAAAACTCTGCTGGCTTATCTTAACTTGCAACAGATAAAATTTTTACATTACCTTATAAATATATCCTTCCTGAAAACGCTACGTGCGGCAATTCATAAAAGGTGCTGTCCTTTGGACAGATCGGACGGTACAGCGGATCTGCCACGATAATTTTTGAATCTTTCAGAGCTTCTTCCATTGCTTCTTCTCCAAACACTACTTTATCTCTTTTTCCAAGCAATTCTTCGCATCCTTTTAAGGGACAGAATACACGGGCTGCATGTCCATATTTTTTTTCGATACCTGCTGCCAGAGAACCCATCGTGACAGGTTCTCCGATCAGAGTGATCTCTGCATCCTGCTGTATGCGGTTCTGGAGATATACAATCGCAGGATCTGCCTGATCTGCAATTGTGGATTGCTGCTCAATTCCGGAATGCTGTACAATTACTCTCTCCAATGCATTTGAGATATCTTCTGCCAGCCACTCGTTTGGAGTTCCGATCACATATGGGATCTTGTATGTTTCCCAGAGGAATTTTGCCGCCCGCAGTCCTACTGCAGATACCACCAAGTTCACATCTGCTTTCCCCGATTTCTGCAAAGTTTCCAGGTCATCTCCCATCGCCCATGTAGATAAAACGTTCCATCCATATTCTTTCAGATTTTCTTTTAATACCTCTACATTTTCCTGTGGTCCAAAATCCAGTGGTGTCACTCCCAGCAGATTTACACTGCGCAAAAAAGAGCTGGCATTCTCCTGTCTTTCAGATTTTCTGACAAAGCGCCTGGCAATTTGTTCCAATGCAATTCCCGCTCCGTATACATAATCATTCATCCCGTTCGTCGGCACAGAAAACGCAGGAATTCCGGTTTCTGCCTCGATCACCCGCGCAATTGCCGGAAAATCCGTGCCATTCATAAATGGGATCGGTGAACCTGCCAGTGCGATAAATTTCGGATGCAGTTCCCGGGCTGCATGTTCAATATCATCGATAAATTTGCGGTCATTTCCCATGATCGCATCGATTTCTGTAAGCCCGGAAATAAAGATCAGACTATCCTGATCGTACCAGCGGATTTCATCATGGGTATTGTAAGTGGAATTGCATCCGGACGGGTCATGCATCACAGTCATTCCGCCCAACTCATACAATGCGGAACAAACACCGGATACATCTGCTGTATAAATCGGTATAATTCGATAAGACTGTCTCATAGGCAGCACTCACACCCCCATCCTTTTTGCACTACAATTTTCTCCGTATCCTTTTCTTCACGATACACATCCATCATCAACTCCGCCGTTCTTCTGATGCCGTCAAATCCGTACAAACCTTCTCCCTGTACCAGATTGACGAAATGACGGCTTCGGCTGAAATAGGCAGCCTTCTGCCCAATGGCAAGCACTTCCTCACTGCCGCCTCTTGGCAGTACACGCATCTTCACCTGAATGGTTGCGATCAGCTCAAGTTCCGGAACATGCTTTTGCAGCCAGAGAAAATCCTCTTTTTCCTCTGGACTGATGCCATCCAAGTAAACAGCTTTCACACAAAATCCATGGATTAGAAGCAACTTCGCCAGTCCAAGCGGTCTTGGATGATACAGATAATCCAAAACAATCGGCATATCTTTAATCAGCTTTTTTGCATTTTCCAGCGCCTCTTCACAAGATTCTCGTTCATGTGCCAGTTCGGCTTCTGTCAATTCCGGCAGACCAAGGGCATCCGTCAGCTGCTTTAACTGACTCTCGATTTCCTCATAGTCAAAACTGCCGGGCAGATACAGATGCTCACGTCCCAGGCGCCTTGCCTGTTCCTCCATTCCATATTTTCCGGCGGGATAGCAATCAATAAACAGGCTGCCTTTGCTCATATCCAGCAAATCCTGCCATGTTTTGCAGGCAGGCAGTTCCCGCACTGTATAATCATATCGTTTTAATAAGCGCTTGATATCGCTGCTCTCATCCAGGGCAAAATCACTGCCAAATACTGATACGGTTTTCCTGTCAGGTTCGCAGACTGGGAGCGGATCATACATCGCTTTGCGCAGCTTCTGATCCGGAGTTAATCCATGTTTCTGCATGATCGGATCCATATAACAACGGATAAAACAGATATCCGGGAAACGATGCTCCAGTTCACTGTAAATATAGTCCAGATTGCTTCCCACAAAATGATGCAGACAGACAGTAAACAGCAGAACAGCCTTTGGATGGTCCCCGCGTTTGTTCAGCACATCTGTCACACCCTCAATGGTAATTTCTTCCAGGTTACTGTTTAAGAGATCCTGTTCTTCCAGAATCACAAAAGAAAAACGGTCTGCCGCGTTCATCTCTGCCGCTGTCAGCACAACACCACGCATACAGTTGTCTGCACAGACATAAATCTGAATGGATTCCGGGACCTGCATTCCTGTATGTACGATATTCCAGTTGCCATGCACCGGAGAATTATATTCCAGTTCCGAAGCAAATGGCGCTGGAAACGAAGCATCTTTTATTCTTACCACTGCACCTTTCGGATCAACTGTTTCACCCACACGACGTAACATTACACTTCCTCCCGTGTATGTCCACTTATATGTTCATTTATATATCCATCTATATGTCCATCCGTATGTTCATTCATACATTTATTTATATGTCCATTCATATACTCATCCATATATTTATCTATATGCTTATCCATACATTTATCTCTCGCAGCATCGTTTCCATCTTTCAGAACACCGCCGCATATGCGATACATCTGCGCTGCAAGCACACGATATTCCTCTGCCATTTCACTTTCAGGGTAACACTCCATCAAAGTTTTCTGCTGTTCTTCTGCCAGTGCTACCAGTTCACTATGTGATAAAGTGCCAATGACGGAAGTGTGGAAATCTTCTGCCAGTTCTGCCACTTTCTCTTCTTCCCGTGGAACCTCTCTGCGATTTAAAATAAGTCCGCCAAGTCCGGCATATCCACGATTTTTAAAGTTCTGCACTGCCATGGCAATATTTGCAGCTGCATGAATTGCCATATTTTCCCCTGATGTGATGATAAATATTTTGTCAGCGTAACCATTTCTCATCGGCATGGAAAATCCGCCGCAGACTACATCTCCAAGTACGTCATATAAGACCACATCCGGTTTGTATCTCTCATAAGCACCCAGTTCTTTCAGCTTTTCCAGCGCCGTGATGATTCCACGGCCGGCACAGCCAAGTCCCGGCGTCGGTCCACCGGCTTCCACACAAATGACGTTGTTATAGCCAATACGGATCATATCTTCTAATTGCAGTGACTGCTTTTTCTCATTATATAAATCCAGCACTGCCGGAACCGCTTCTCCGTGGCGGAGTAAAATAGTAGAATCCGCTTTCGGATCGCATCCGATCTGCATCACCTTAAGTCCCATCTCAGCCAATGCTGCTGCCACATTTGAAACAGTCGTAGATTTTCCGATTCCACCTTTTCCATATACTGCTATCCTGATCAATCCTTTGTTCCTCCTTCTGTCGGAGTAATGACTTTTGAGTATGCTGTTTTTGCAGATACTCCTTTTAAATGTCCGATTTTTCCGGAAAGTGCGCTGATCTTATCCTGCGGCGCATCAATGACAATACTGATAATACTGATTCCTTTTGAACGGTATGGGATACCCATTCTTCCGATAACATACTGACGCGCTTCATGAAGCAAGGTGTTTAATTCCTCGATTGCATCTTCCTGTTCTACAATAATTGAAATAACTGCCACTCTGGTGTCCATGCCCTGATTCCTCCTGTTTAGCAGATTCTTGGCAAAAGCTCTCCTCCCGGCTGCGGAAGCAGTGCCTGTGTACCGATCTCTGTCTCCATGATAACTCTTCCCGGTTCCTCTGCGATCACTTCACCAATGATCGCTGCATTTGCGGAATATGGACATTTCCGCAATGTTTCTACAATGCTTTCTGCCTCTTCCTTTGGTGCCATGATGACAAGTCTTCCTTCACATGCCAGATATAAAGGTTCCAGTCCAAGCATTCCACAGACACCTTTTACTTCCGGCTGTACCGGGACTGCTGCTGCATTTAAGTGAATGCCTACGTTGCTCTGACCTGCGATTTCGTACAGGACAGTTCCGACACCGCCTCTGGTTGCATCACGGATCACATGCAGATTGTGTGTAGTGTCCATAACTGCCTTTACTGTATTCCACAAAGGTGCACAGTCACTGGTCACGTCCGCATCAATTCCAAAATCTTCTCTCTCTAACAGGATCGTACATCCGTGACGTCCGATATCACCGGTTACAATGATCGCATCCCCAGGTTTCGCCAGTTCTCCGCCGACGGTTACTCCTTCTTCTATTTCGCCCATTCCGGTTGTGGTAATAAAAACTCCATCCACCTGACCTTTTCCTGCAACCTTTGTATCTCCTGATACAATATGTACGCCTGCTTCTTTTGCCGTTTTCTCCATGGCTGCAGCGATTTCTTCCAGTTTTTCCATCGGAAATCCCTCTTCGATTACAAATGCACAGGTAAGATACAACGGTTTTGCTCCCATACAGGCAAGGTCATTCACAGTTCCGCAAATAGACAATTTGCCAATATTTCCTCCTGGAAAAAATGCCGGAGATACGATAAAACCATCGGTAGATACTGCCATTTTGCCTGCCGGCGGAACTAATACTGCTGCATCATCTGCCGTCAGATCCTTGTTTGCAAAATGTGTCTTAAACACCTGATCGATCAGTTCAGATGTCTGTTTGCCACCGGCACCATGTGCCATTGTTACTGTTTTATTTTCCATGACGATTTCCTTCTTTCTTATAAAGATAATTTCATATCTTATGAATACTGATAATACGCAGAACATGCTCCCTCACCGGATACCATACAGGCTCCAACCGGATGCTGTGGTGTACAGCCTTTTCCGAACACTTTACAGTCAGATGGTTTGCATTTTCCCTGCAACACATCGCCACAGCGACAGGCCGGATTTGGTTTTCCTTCTATTTTCGGCATCTGATATTTGATACGTGCATCGAAATTCTGCCATTCCTCTCTTAATTTCATACCGGATGCAGGAATCACACCCAGACCTCTCCATTCACAGTCACAGGCTTCCATCATCTCATCTACAAGTAACTGTGCCTCCCTGCTCCCATCCTGTGTCACTACACGCGGATAGCAGTTTACAAAAAACGGCTTTCCTTCCTGAAATTTTACCAGTGCAACTGCCAGCGCCGTCATCAGTTCTTTTGCAGTAAATCCTGCCACAACTCCGCTGACTCCTTCTTCTGTCAGGGATTCACACAGGCGTGTTCCTGTGATCGCATTGACATGTCCCGGATATAAAAATACATCCGCGCTGCCCTTTAACGCCTCATAAGCCTGAGGCATGGTTTTATTCGCAGTCAATATCGAGTAATTATCCAGTCCGTCTTCTTTTGCAGCTTTTACAGAAAGACACCCCGCCGGTGTCGTTGTTTCAAATCCGACAGACAGAAATGTCACCTGCTTGTCCGGATGTTCTCTGGCATATTTTTCCGCATCTGCCGGAGAATATACAACATGGATATCTGCTCCCTGTTCACGTGCTCCCGCAAGGCTCATCTTTGTCCCCGGCACACGCACCAGATCACCAAATGTACAGATAGTAACTCCCTTTTCCAGTGCAAGATAAATTGCCTCGTCAATAAAGCTGACTGGTGTCACACATACCGGACAGCCAGGACCGGAAATCAGTTCCACCTGCTCTGGCAGTAATTTACGAATTCCCAGTCTGAAAATCTCATGAGTGTGCGTACCGCATACTTCCATGATCCGCACATTCGGACCGTCATAGTTTTCTATGATCTCTCTGGCGGTTTTCTTCTTTTCACTTTTCTCCTCTGCCATTATAAAAATTCCTCCATGAGCTGTTCTGTTTCACTGTCATCTTCATCAGTGATCTTTGCAATCGCCACACCTGCATGAACCATGACATAATCTCCAGGCTCCAGATCTTCCAGAAGCTGGGAAGAAACCTCTCTTTTGGCACCGCCTGCGTCGATGAGCGCTGTGCCGTTACTGATCTTTACTACTTTTGCAGATAATCCTACACACATTTTTTATATCCTCCTGTCCACTCATATATTATTGTTCAAATGCCACATCCCATATGCTGCCTGCCCGATCGCGATTCCTCCATCATTTGGCGGGATCATGTGGTGCCGCAGCACTTCAAATCCTTCCTGCATGAGTCGTTCTTCTGTCAGACGCAGCAACAATCGATTCTGAAATACTCCTCCGCTCAGGGCAGCTTTATTTCTGCCGCTGTTGTTGCGGGCCTCGATGCAGACTGCTGTAATCTGCTCAGCCAGTACCTGATGGAACAGATATGCAAGCCTTTCGCTGTCTGCACCTTGGATTTTTTCTTCTACGATCTGCTGTACCAGCATTCTGGTATTCAAAATGAAACGTTCCTCATTTTCATATACCAGCCTGTCCGTTTTTTCATTTCCGGTCAGCTTTCCATCTGCCTCTTGTTGCGGCTCATATTTGTTTTTTTGCTGTTTGTACTTTTCTTGTTCACATTCTTGCTGTTCACATTTTCGCTGTTCGTATGCTTCTGCCGCAAACTCCAGTGCCATCGATGCTTCGCCCTCAAAACTTGACTGTCGCCTGATACCAAGTATCGCACTGACTGCATCAAAAAGCCTTCCCACACTGGTTGAAATCACTGCATTGATTTTCCGGTCTGCCATAGTAAACTGCACTTTGCATTCCTGTTCACTGCAAAGACCAAGCTTTTCAATAATCTCCCGTGCCTGTTCGCGGTCTTTCATGTATCCATAGATCATAGATACCGCAATACGCCAGCCCTCTTTTGCGGAAGTGTCGCCACCAATCTGCAAAAACGGAGTAATACTTCCAAATCTTGTAAAATCCTCATAATCTGCCAGCAGAATCTCTCCGCCCCAGATCGTGCTGTCCGTTCCATATCCGGTTCCGTCAAAAGCAACTCCGATGACTGGTTCCTGGCAGTCATTTTCTGTCATGCAGGATAAGATGTGCGCGTAATGATGCTGCACCTGGATCATCGGATAACCCAATTCCTTTGCAACTACTGTTGAATTGTACTTTGGATGCAGATCACAGACCACTACCTGTGGCTTTACTTCCAATAATGTCTGAAAACGTTGAATCGTCTCCTGCAATGCCTTTACCGTTCTCATATCTTCCAGATCTCCCACATATGGTGACGGATAAAACCGACTGTCCACACCAATGCAAAAAGTATTTTTCAATTCTCCACCAACAGCAAGTACCTGTCCTTTCCAGTCTGTTGATGTCATAAATGGCAATGGTGCATAACCTCTGGAGCGCCGGATCATATACGGTTCATTCTTATAAAAATCCATCACTGTATCATCTGCCCGGATCCTGATTTTTCGATTGTGTGAGAGCATCGCATCACATAAATGTGACAGTTCAGCAATAGCTTCTTCATCCTCACGACAAATCGGAGCCCCCGAAGTATTCCCGCTGGTCATCACCAGAAGATCCGGCATTTTGATTCCATCATCATACTGAAATATCAGCAACTGCACCGGTGCATAAGGAAGCATCACGCCAACTTTCGGATTTCCCGGTGCTACAGAAAATGCCAGTCTGCCATTGTTTTGTCTGTCCAGTAACAGGATTGGTTTCTGATGTCCGGTAAGTATTGCCTCCTGCTCCGGTGTTACAACACATTCCTGTTTTACCACTGCTTCATCCTTTGCCATCACTGCAAAAGGCTTGGCTGGACGTTTCTTTAATGTCCGCAGACGTTCAACTGCTTCTTCATTTGTCGCATCACAGCACAGATGAAAACCTCCGATTCCTTTGATTGCCACAATCTTACCTTCACTGATCATCTGCCGCGTATATGTAATAGCCTCCCGTCCCCGCTCTGTTCTGCCGATCAGATACACTTCCGGTCCACATTCATTGCAGCATACAGGCTGGGCATCATAGCGTCTTGTTTTTTCATCAAAATATTCTTTCGCACAGTCCGGGCACATGGGAAATTCTTTCATACTTGTACGTTCCCGATCATATGGCAGTGCATCCAGAATGGTAAGCCTTGGACCACAGCAGGTACAGTTGATAAACGGATGCAGATACCGACGGTTCTTTGGATCAAACATTTCTTCCTTGCATTCTTCACAGATTGCAATATCCGGGGAAACGAAGATCTCACCCTTTGTTTTCTCACTCTCAATAATGTCAAATGTTTCAAAATGTACTGCTGTCTCTGCAGTAATATCTTCTGTATTTATTTTTAAAATAGCCGCACGCTTCGGTGGATGTTCTTCCAGCTCGTTCAGGAATCCTTCGACCTGTTCTTTTGTGCCCTGTGCATAAATTTCCACATAGGGTCCCTTATTACAGACAGTTCCGCGAATTCTATGGGTCGTCGCGTGGCGGCTTACTGTCGGCCGAAATCCAACTCCCTGAACGATACCGTATACCCGGATACGCCAGGTTATTTCCTCTTTATTCATACGCTTCTCCCACTGGACTCGTACGATTGTAATCATACTGATCGTGACTGTCCAGTTTTCCCGGTTCTTTTAGTTCTTTTAATTCTTTTGATTCTCTTGTTTTTTTCGGTTCTTTCGATTCTTTTGGTTCTTTTGCTTCTTTTGATTCCTTCGCTGCTTCCACTGTTACAAGTTTCCCTGACACAGCAAAATGTACAGTGTCCACAAATACTCCCTCAAACTTCGGTGTCATTCTCGCCATACATGGATCCGCATAAATCACATCATAGGCTCCATTTTCCACCAGTTCAATATAATCTTCTTCGTCACGCAGATGCAGGTCTTCGTCCCTGCGAAGCTCCGGTTTCATCATAAACCAGCTTGCCACTGTTACCTGTGCATCCGGTGCTTTCTTTAATATTTCCTCCCGGATAGCACATCCGATCACCTGCTGCTGTACAATAAGCACCTTTTTTCCATGATAATTCATATCGCAGACCAATTCATCCACCAGCGGATATCCCACTTCATACGGTGTTCTATAGGTTCGTTCCAGATATTTCGCTGCTTCCAAAGCTGACGGTGATACCACGATATTTTTTTCTACGCCGGAAGCCGTTTTCACATCCTCAAGTCCGTTTCCCATTCCGTAACAGACTGCTGTTTTCCCCTCTGCCGCAAAACGTTCCCGGATGCGGTCTGCTGCGTGAAGATCACTGATGTCCTGTGGTGTCATGCCCAGGATTCCTATCCTGCCCTGAATCACCGCTTCCTTTTCGCATCCAAATACCAGGAACAGCTCCAGCCATGCTTTCTCTTCGCCCTTATCATATAATTTCATGCCATCCGTGTCCACAGTCAGGATCGGCAGATCTACTTTCTTCTCAGTCATACGCTTCAGTGCATGATAATCCGTTCCGATCACTGCCGGAACCGGTGTCCCGATGATCGCCGCGAACTTTGCATCCAGCTTTGTCACTGCATCTGCAAGTTTTGCCACCAGACGATCATCACGGCCAAGGATCGCATCCATGTCACGAAGCCCTGCACTGAACAGTGCACTTTTGCTCTCAAACCACCGAGGCTCATCAAATCCACAGATATTTCCGGTGCAGCCACCGGCATCACAGATAACAATAATTCCACCAAATTCATATAATACAGACACAGCTCCGGACTGATCCGGTGCAAAAGGTGTCAGATATTTTCTCAATCCCCTCATCGCGTTACACCTCCGCCAGTGCCTCAAACAGTCTGCGAACACCGGCATAACCGTATGGCTGCCGTTCTTCATTCCAGAGCACGTTTGGACATTCTTTATGATAATATCCGGCATCTTTTCCAATAGTCAGATTGACACCGGACTGACTTCCGTCATAATACAGCATGGTTGGTTCCAGGTTGGAAAATACTTTTGTCTCCGGACTGATCTGTGCTAATTGCTTCACATAGATGAAATTTTCACCGGATAAGGTTCCATAAATCTCCGGTACACGAAATCCATAGCGCACCAGTGCAAGTGCCAGCTCAAATGGATCTCCATTCATCCATTCTCCAACTGCAAACGCTGCATCCGTATGTACTTTCTTAAATTTTGCCACTGCATCCTCTGCTGCCTTTCGCGGTATTTCATCATCAAATTCCACACCTAATGCAGCTCCAAATGCACGATACTGACTGGCAATTTTATCAATCTGATACAGTCTGCACAGCTCAATATACGGAATTTTCAGACGGTCATGAAAATCCTCTGCTGCAAAGCGCGCTTCCGGATGCAGCACCAGATTAAAGTTTGCTTCTGACATAGTCTGGTATTCCGCATAATCCCTGCATCTGGAAATCTCATGGATTGTTTTTACCCCAGCTCCGTGAAGCAGATCATAAAGTTCACAATCATCCACCAGCGGTGAAAAATATCCCAGTAAATTCACCACATTTCCTTTTTTCTTCTTCGGCTCCAGCAGAGAATAAATGGACTGCCGCACATGTACCATCGGCGGCTTTCTGCCTTCTCTGGTCAGCGCATACATATAGCATGGTCTTACGGGAATCCCTGCATATTCCTCTGCCTTGTGACAGACACGCTCCATATCTGTGCCAAGCAGGGCATCCACACAGGTAATACATATCATCACAACGGATGGCTTTTTCTCAAGTTCTTCGCAGATTTCCGCCACTGCTTTTGGAATCTTTTTCAAATGTCTTCCTGTTACGATATCTGTCTCGTCCATCAGCAGATAATAGAAACGGTCATGGTAAGCACGCATGGAACTAAGCACCGATGTATTACGACCACAGCATCCCGGAGACACGATCAGCATGATAGAGTCCGGAACTGCCAGACCTGCACGCTTAACGCCAAATCCTTCTGCCCCCGGTGAGTTGAATGCCAGCGTTGCCGGTGAACTGTAGATCAGATGTGTATGGGAAATAAGCTGCTGCGGAATCTTATCTTTTCCCAGTTCATTCAGCTCTTTTACTGTACAAAAATAAGCTTCCTGTCTCATACATTTTCCTCTTCTTTCCATAACAATGCGGCCAGATCAAGGAAACATTTGCTGATCTCTGAGTCTGGATTTCCTTCGATCACTGTTTTTCCCTGCTCTTCCCAGTGGATAATTTCATCACTTCGCGGCACTTCTCCAACGATCGGCACTCCGATTTTTTCGGAAAATGCCTGTACTTTCTCTGTTTCTTTTTCTACATTTCTGTGATTTAACACGATGCCAAATACACGGGCATAACTGCGGTCTTCGAAGTTTCTGACAGCACTGGAAATATTGTTTGCAGCATACAGTGCCATCTTCTCTCCGGATGTAACGATTAGAACTTTATCCGCGTATCCCTCACGGATCGGTGCTGCAAAACCACCACATACAACATCTCCTAATACATCATATAAGACCACATCCGGTTTATAATGTTCAAATAATTCCATATCCTCGAGAAGCTGAAACGTTGCAATAATCCCACGTCCCGCACAGCCAAGTCCCGGTGTCGGTCCGCCAGTCTCAATGCAAAGGATTCCGCCATATCCTTCTCTTGAAATCTGCGCCAGCTCATCGGGCTCCTCGTCCTCTTCCCGCATAAAATTCATTACCGGACGAAGTGGCTCTCCGCCTAATAAATTAATGGTGGAATCCGCTTTTGGATCACAGCCGATCTGAATGACACGCTTCCCCATATTTGCAAAAGCGGCCGCCAGATTGGAAGTCACTGTGGACTTTCCGATACCGCCCTTTCCGTATATTGCTACTTTTAACATATTGCCCCTCCTATTGTTTTCCGCTACTTATTAAATATGCAAAAAACCACTTTCCTGGCATTTTGTCAGAAAAATGGTTTTGTAAATTCTTATCTAGTAACTATTTCCGCTCGGATTCTCCTTGCCGTCAGAGTTTTCTTATTTATTTGTATTAAGATCATTTCAATTAATTACTGCTATGTCTTTTTCAGCAAATATTTCGCAGATGCGTGAAGCAGATACAGTAATTTTATGGATTAATTTTATCATCTACTATACAAATTAGTCAACACGAACTCTGTTGGATTTCTGGTTTTTGAATCGGTGGAACTGACATAAATCATCTATGTCCTTAGTTATTCATTGCAAATATATCAATAGCTTTACTTGCAAATTCCGCAGTCCCTGTTCCACCTGCAGCATCAATATTTTCAGTAAGCTCTCCTCCACCAGCATACATCCTTCCAAGCCCCTGCAAAATTTTAACCGAGCATGTATAAAAATGCTCTGTAATATAATCCTGAAGTTTTTTAACCTGTGCCTGAACCTGCTTATCGGATGGATTCATCTCCTTCATCTGACCAAACTCAACAAATATTTTCATAAACTCATTCGCAATTGCTTCTTCATCATCTTTTGTCCAGTTCTTTGTTTTCTCTTCGTACTCTTTGTACTCAGGCGTCTGTCCCCACAGTTCTTTTGCACGTTTAGAATACTCATCTATCTTTCTTGTATCAAAAGCTTTAAAATCCATATATTTCGTCCCTATTCCTTTTATTCCCCGAGCAAGATTAATAAGATTTTCCAGATGTTCTTTTTTCATGGTAAGCAGTTCAATTTGCTGTTCTAATGCTCTGTTTCTGTCAAAATTAGGTGCATCTATGATACCTTTAATCTCCTTAAGTGGAAATTCCAGTTCCCTGAACAGTAAAATTTGCTGTAACCTTTCTAAAGATGTATCGTCATACAGTCTGTATCCTGATGCGGTATATTCAACTGGTTTTAAAAGTCCAATAGTGTCATAATATTGCAAAGTACGTATACTCACTCCTGTTATTTTACTTACCTCATTCACTGTCATCATCGGCGTTTCCCCCTCTCGATAAGCATACTCTAAGCCATTACGTAGCGTAGGAGTCAATAGTTTTTTACAAAAACTTTGCTAAATCAGATTGAGGGATGATCTTGCAATTGAAAAAATCGAACGTAAATTATATCTGTTTATCCGGTAACGAAAGTAATCTATCTATTACCGGATGAATGATTGCTGTCTCTGTAATCTGATTAATGGCACATAATTTCTTTCCAGCATCTTTACTGGATGCTCCACAATGATACACCTTTTCCGTTCTCTGTGAATAAAACGACCTCCACATCATCAGCTTTCTGTGAAAGATGTTGTAATGACTTGGCATTCATATAATCATCCACAACATAGATTGATTTCTTTGCTTGCTGATAAATTTCTATGTAAGCAATGTCAGCTTCTAACTTCTGACCTTTATAAATAACAAAATTTTTGACATCTTTTTCTGAAATAAAATTTTCACTTAGCTGTGCAACATTCTTTTGAATCAAATCAACCTTTTGATCAGTTTGTTTTTGTTTATCTATTAACCCCATCGTCTGAACAGATATTTCAGTAACTTTTGATGATAATAATTCCATTTCTGACCTTGTTACAAATTGCTGATTCTGTTTAATATAATGCCGCATTTCTCTAAAGGTACGCATAATAAAAATACTTTGTTGTTCAGCTAATTCTCCGCGAAGTACCGTAGCAAGCATATAGATACCTTGCTCCGTAAACGCAATTTTCTCTGCTCATTATTCTTGTTTTGCTGAGGTGTTCTATGAATAATCCTCTCCACTTCTTTAAAATATACAACTGCCAATGAATGCTTACTTCAAGTATTACTCATAATTTTGTCATATCCAATCCAAACAGCGTAAAACTTTTTATTGCAGCGATTGACGAAGCTGACCGTGACCGCACACCAAAGCAGACACTTCCCGGACGTCAGTTGACAAACCCATAAGAAATCTTAGCTTTAATTAGGTAATTGCGAAACTCGCGAAGCTCGTTCGTAATCTTGAACCAGAACAAGGAAGAATTCGTGCGCTGCACGAATTCTGGAAGAAAAAACGAATAATTGGAGATTGTAGGCGCACTTTAATAA
>ENA-OQKY01000124-OQKY01000124.1-human-gut-metagenome-genome-assembly--contig:-NODE-124-length-100052-cov-11.320580_pt1 | contig 100052 bp, 85 predicted proteins | sample MGYA00242652_ERZ504805 | MGnify/ENA primary metagenome ERZ504805 (study PRJEB26092, sample SAMD00036400) | human gut metagenome | host: Homo sapiens | study: EMG produced TPA metagenomics assembly...
AAAAACGGCTTGCTTCTTATGCCTACTGCAAAGGTAACTAAAAACGTTTCTGCCGCCATAGGCGGTGGAAACGTTATGTGTTCCACTCTGATTTCAATCAAGACAAAGGCTTGGCTTTACTCTTTTCATCGTATTCTGTTTTTTTAAGTTCATTAAATCGCTTGACAAATAAAGCTCTCCATCTGCTCGATGCGCTGCGCGAGTTTCTCCATATCGCGGCTCATTTTCTCCGCCGTAATCTTCGCATAGATTTGCGTCGTGCGGATGCTACGGTGGCCCAACATCTTCGAGAGCGTTTCGATAGGTACGTCGTTCGACAGGCAGACTGTCGTGGCATAGGTATGGCGGCTCATGTGCCACGTGACGTTTTTCTCGATGCCGCATCTCTTCGCTATGGCCTTAATGCTGTTTTTACAATTATTGTAGCATGGAACGGGCAGGAGTTTTCCGTCGGGCGCCATATCGCGGTACTTCTCGATGATATGCTTGGCGACGTCCAACAGTCGGATATTCGTTTCGACACCCGTTTTCTGACGCTTGGTATTCAACCACAAATGTCCGTCGAACGAAGTTTGCAGGTTCGTTTCGGTAAGGTTCGCCATATCCGTCCAACTCAATCCCGTAAAGATGCAGAAGATGAACAAATCACGAATCAATTCATAGCTTTTCTTCTTGAATGTACCATTGATTAGGAGTGTAATTTCGTCTTGGGTCAGAAAGCCCCGTTTGGTCTCCTCTTTGGTGATGCTGTACGCGAAAAACGGATCGCGTTGCAACAAGCCGTTATTGACGGCCATATAGATAATCTTCCGAAACGGCATCATATACGACCAGACCGTGTTGTTGCAGTGGTTCTTTTCCACTCGCAGGAACAACTCGAAGTCCGTGATGAATGCCGGAGTAAGCTCTTTGAGCGCAATGTCGCTGACCTTGTACCGCTTTTCGACGAACTCCGAGAGATGTTTGTACACGACGCAGTATTTCCAATAGCTGCGCAGGCTTTTGAGTTTGCCGACCTGCTTCTCGTAATCTTCGTTGTGCTGGCGGAATATGGCGAGCAGCGTCTCGTGGTTCATACCCAAACCTAAATAGGCATTGCGGACTTTCTCGGCGGTAACGTAGTTGTCGCGGTCGCTGATCTGCTGATAGGCACGATCGATACCCACACGAATCTTATCCAACATCCGGTTGGCCTCCTGCGCCACGATGCTGCGACCGGAAACACGGCCTGACTTTACGTTCCACGATTTCTCCTCCACGTCCAATTTGCAACTGAATTGAGCGATTTTGCCGTTTACGGTAATACGGCACATGACCGGAATAAGCCCGTTCTTTTTCGGGGCATTGCGTTTCAGATAAAACAAAACTTTGAATGTCGATCTCATTACTCTACAATTTTTTGGTTACAAAATTATTTCTTGCAGAGCTGTTCTTCGACACGCAAATCGCAGCATATCAACGCAATCGCACCCGAAATAGAACTTTTTTCGCCTCCCTCTGCCCGAATTTCGGAAATCCGGCTATATTTGCAAGCGAAACAAGGCGAATAGAGCTTGTATTTCAGTGCTTTGAAACCCTCTCAAAACCATCGTTGCCATTCGGAACAGAGTAACGGGATAGTAACGCAACTCCGATTTCAGTTGGCTTTCCGATGACTTCGGTTTGGCTGCGACAGCGCAATCCATTCCTCTCTAAAGCCCTTGTTTACAACCTTCTTGCTCCAATCCGCTCTAACTATCATTTTTTATCCTTATCTTTGCTCCAAAAAGGTGGAAGACTTTCACAAGTTCCCCACCCCAACCGTAGCAGGTACATGTAAAATATACCTGAAATGAAATGATTTATTATTTTCTGCTTATAGGTTATTACAGATTGTTTTTACATAAATATAGGCGCCATATATTTCACCAGAAAGTATCCGCCGGCTATCAGCCATATATAGAGAATCGAGGCAAGGACAAAGGGCTTTGCTCCGGCCTTCCGGAATTTGTCGATACTGGTTTCCGCACCCAAGGCAGTCATGGCCATTGTCAGCAGGAAAGTATCTACATTGTTGATAAAGGCAGTCAGGCTTTGCGGCAGCAAATCGAAAGAATTGAAACCGATGACAGCCAGAAAACCGATAGCAAACCAAGGAATGGAGACTTTTTTCATACTTCCATTTTGTTCTCCGGCTTTAATTGCCGGTTGGGATACCATGAAGCTGGTAATGAGCAGAACGGGAACCAGCATCATTACACGAATCATTTTTACGATAATGGCGACATCGGAAATTTCTTTGCCCATTGCGTTGCCGGCACCTACTGTGTGCGCTACCTCATGCAAGGTCGCTCCGGTGAATATACCCATTTCATTGGCAGAAAGTACGAATGTGCCATTATGATATAATATAGGATAAATGAACATGGATATAGTTCCAAAAATAACAACAGTGGAAACAGCCACGGCTGTTTTATAGGGTTTGGTTTGAATGGTCGATTCAGCGCCTAGTATAGCTGCCGCACCGCAAATACCACTGCCGATGGAAGTGAGCAGTGCGATGCCCCGGTCCATTTTCAACATTCGTCCTATCAGGATACCCCCTAGAATAGTTGTTGTTACTATAATTGTGTCAATAAAAATAGCGGGCAAGCCCACTGCAAGCACATCTTGAAAAGTTAATCTGAAACCGTAAAGAATGATTCCGATACGCAAGATTCGTTTAGAACAAAACTGGATACCGGGGACCCATGTCTCAGGCAAATTATTCCGGAGGCTGTTAGCATATAACATACCTAAAATAATACCGACAATCATGGGACTGAATGATAACTCTTTTACAAAGTTCATTTCGCCTATATAAAAGGCCGCACATGAGAACAGGGTGATCAAGAGTACCCCATGGAGCATACTGCTTCTTTTTTCGCTTATCATAATTTATTTTTTTATGGTGTTTAAAAGTGTCGTACAAAATAACAACTTTAGATTGGGATACACCGAATTAAAATTCTTATAGCCTATAACCTTTAATTATCAAAGAAGAAGAATGTTCACGGAAAAAGAATAATGCACAATTTTTTTTTGAGAGATTGTGCATTATAATATAGATATATACAGATCGTTGTTACTGGCTTTTATAGCTGTTTATCTGAGATTAATCGTGCAATGCGGGTCTTGTTCTGTGTTCCTTTGGTAAGCAGGTAAACGTGCTTATACGCATCACGGTTCAGTTCGGTAGGCGAACCGTTGATAAGGATAATGTTCCGGTCATTGGCAAATTTCAGGATGCCGCTGATGTTGTTGGGATGCAGTTTGCCTATTTCATCCATCATACAGTGCAATTTGAAATCTTTGAATTTGCGTGACGCCCCTTCCTTGAACACATTCAGCAACATGATGTTTATCATCGCTTTTACCAGAATGTCGGTTCCTTCCGACCCCACATTGGCTATCTTCTCGATAAATCCGGTATCATTGCCGTTCTCCACAATGCGGAAACGCAATTCGAAGGAATCATACAGGCGGATGCTGTCGTAGCGGTAGGCATGTATTTCCTTGATAAAGGTACGCAGCAAAGTGATCGCTTCTTCTTTTACCAATTGCTTCTTGGCAGAGGAAAACAGGTTGGTTTCCGGTGAGAGGTCATAGCCGTAATCATGGTAATATTTCTGTATCTCACGTAGAATATTCACTACGCGGTTGCTGCTCTCTTCCACTTTCATTTCAATGCGCTGGATAACTCCTACAAAGTTGCAGGTAGCGAAACCTTTATTGATTTCACGGATCACATCTTGAATATCATCTTCTGATGAAGTCAGCATGGAGGTATCCATACTGATACGTTTGAAGGTATCCCAATGTTCATTGTTAATGCGACGGATGTACTCGTCTATGCGGTTCTCTTCCACAAAGTCGTGCAGCTCGTCGGCAAAGCGTACATATTCCCAGTCCTCGTTGAACTTTACGCGGAACTTGAAAGTGTTGTCCTCATCAAAATGTCCGGTGAAAAGGTTCACTTCCTTGCGGAGCTTGCTTTGTACCTGTGTGAATTGGTTGGCTTGGCGGGTTAGTTCGTCAATCAGCTCCATACAAGTCTTGGTGGTTTGTATGGTCTGTGCGGTTTCAGAATGGAATATATCCTGATGCGGTTTGTACCAGTCGTATGCCGAAATCTTACTGTAGGCTTCCAAGTTCTTTTGCAATTCCCTTACATTTTCTTCCGCTTCTTCCAGTTCTTTGTTCAGAAGGTCTATTTTTTCTTGCAGGGAAGATGTTTCCGCTCTCAGCGTTTCCCGTTCCTGCTGGAGCAGACGTTTCTGTTCGTCGTGTTCCCGTTGCCATCCGGGGATACGGTCTATCAAGTCCCGTTTATCTTTCTGATATTCGATGACCAGTGTCGCATTTTCCTTAATGAAAGAAAGTTCTTTATCCAGTTGAGCCAGTTGGTTGGCAATATCTTGCAAACGTTCGGTATCCGCCCCCTGCGAGTGAAGCTCTTTTTGCATATCTGCTTCATATTCAGCTTTGATGGAGGAGATTCTTCGTTGTTCTTCTTTTTCTTCCTTTCCGATAATTTCCGCCTGTGTCTTTTTTTCGGTGGCAAGAGCCTGTTGTTGCTTGTTCCATTCCTGTTTCAGGCTATCCAGTTTCTCTGTTTTCTCCTTGTTCAGGTTTTTTAGTTTGTTGTTTATTCCTTCCAGTTCGGCAGCCCGTTTGCGCTTCTCGTTTTCCAATTGGTTTATTTTGGCGTTCCGTTCCTCATTGGCTTTCTTTTTCCATTCTTCCAAGTCGAGCATATCCTGCTGGTATTGGCGTTCCAATTGTTCCAGTTCATACTCTATTTGGCTGATGAGATTTTTTTGCTCCTTTATCTGCGGTTGGTATTTGCGTTTCAGCTGCTCCTGCACTTCTTCCTTTTCAGTTTGCAGGCGTTGCATGGCGGCAGTGATTTCTTCCAGACGCTTTTCACCGTTTTCTTTCTCGGCTATGTAGTCGTCTATAGACTTGATGGGACGATGGATGCTGTCTAAATTTATGGAAATGCCATAGAATGAGTTCCCCCCTTCAATGGTACTTTGCGGGAAAAGTCCCCGTTGCCATAAAATACTTTCATCACACAGTTTGCCGATGTTCTCTTCCCATCCTTTTTTGTTTTCTTTCAGCCAGCCTTGCAAGGTGTCTTTGCTGTTGTTCAGAAAAGCTTGTAATTCGTCTATACGAGGACGCAGTTGCAGCATTTCCTGTTGCAGTTTCTGCAAGGTCAAGTCTTTTTCTTTCAACTGTTTCTGCTGTTCCTCTTCCCAAGTCATGGTCAGTTCCTTGATGGTGAGCTGCGCTTGGGCGATACGGTTTTTTCGTTCCGTGTGAAAGTTGGCATAGTTCTGGATGCGCGCTTTCAATTCCTGCTGCTCTTCCTCAAAGAAAATTTCCTTTCTGCATAGTTTTATCTGATAATCCATGGCATTCAGTTCACTCAGTTTCTCGGCTTTCAGCGGATGGAGCTGTTGTGACAGGGTTTCAAATTCCTGATAAAGGGAATCGGTGAAGCGCTGGTATTCCTTGCGAGCCTCTTCCAGACGCTCGTTGTACGTATTGTTTAACGTGTCCAGTTGCTTGATTTTTGCTTCATGAATCTTGTTCCATTGCTCGTCCAGAGTCTGAATCAGTGATTTATACTTGGTGGAGATTTCCATATATTGTGAGGTGAGGATGCGTTGTTCTTCCAGCAATCCCACCTGCCGGTTCTTCCATTCTTCTTTCTTGGAAGAACGTTCTATAATCTCTTCTATGTTCTTTTTCTGATAGTCCTTTTCTTTGCCTAATGCCTTTTGCAATTCGTTGTTCAGCACTGCCAGGGCTTCCTGTAACTTGTCGCTGCGCTTGCGCGATTCATCTTGAAGCTCCTGTTTCCGGCGCATCAGTTTTCCCTTGCCGGCATCTGCGCGGTCTTGTTTCTCTTTCCATTGGGGAAGGATACTTTCGGCTTTGCGGAAAGCGGTGACCAGTTCGCGGCAGTTCTGCACCAGTCCGCCTTGCAGTTGGGAGGTTTGTTGGGATAATAGCGTGATTTCCCTAGCTTGTTTCCGGGTTTCCCGTTTCTGAAATTCTTCGATGTCCTTCAGACGAGTCTCAAAGTTTTTCAGATGCTCCTTGTAACTGTTCAGGTCGATGGCCGTTTCATCTTCGTTCAGAGAAGAAATGATTGTTCTCTTGATAAATTCAGCATCCAGTTTCGAATTCAGCAACACGTTCTGTATAGTGCGCGGAATATTCTGGTATTGCTTGCTCTCCATCAGCGAGTACCGGCTGAACTCAGGACTTGTACTGTTTCCATACAGAATGTTCCGATACTCGTCGTAGGTATAGATGATGCGTGAATATTCTATGCCATATTGGTCCAGCACGGCACGCACGCGGTCGCTCTCGCTATAGGCCACCCGGTTCTCGTCTATAAAGAATTCTTTGCGGTAAGGAGAGTGGATGAAGCGGTAACATACACGGTTCATCGATTTGAAATTCAGAATACAGAACGCACCGTTCTCTGTTGCCACTTCGTAGACAATGTACGAGTTGGAGTAGGGGAAATAGTAATCCGTGTAATTCTGTTTTTCCACCGAAATGCCCAGCCGTTGCGTGTCGGCATTATAAAAGAAAAGGATAGCACGCAGAATGGTACTTTTCCCTACTCCCTGCGTGCCGATGAAGTGAACGTTTCCGTCCAGATAAATATCGTCCGAATAAGGGATATTCGCACTATTGATAAAGATTATTCTACTCAGGTTTCTCATCTTCGGTTTCGTCGTAAATGTTGATACTTTCAATCAGTCTTTCCAGATAATGCCAGGCACTCATCACCTTATACGTATTCGTTTTCTCGTTTTCTTGTTCCAGAAACGAGTCTTTGGTGAGCTGGCGTATCATGTTTTCCAGTACTTCCTTGCGGATGTCCTTGTCCGAGAAGTGTTTCCGCATACCGTCCAGTTTGTTCTGGAGCAGCATGTTAATGTTGGTTTCCACCAATATCTGTTCGGGCTGGAAGCGGAATCCGGGACCGAAAGTTTCATCGTAAGTTTTGAAAAAGTCGAGCACATCTATCCAGTAATAGGCACGCATGATTTTTTGTTCCAGTGTGGCTTTAGGTTCTATACGCGAGAAGAAGAAATATTCGTTTCCACGTTCCAGCGTATAGTTTATCTGTGAAAAATACTGATAGAGGGGCTCGTAATTCTCATCTATTTCATTATACATATCGCGTACTTCTTCACTGGTGCTGTTGGAACTGATGAACAGTCCTTTCTGCAGGTATTCAAAGATGGACGCGGTATTATCGGGTATTTGTATATTTAAATCCATAATTCTCAGAGTGGATATATTTTAGCGTATTCATATTGATTGTGGAGTCCGAACTCGTTCCGGATTTCCAGTTGGTTTTCGTAAAGTGAGACAATCTGACAGAAGAACGTGGTGCGTTCCTTTTCGTCCACTTCGCGATGGAAGTGATACTGCAACAGAAAAGAGAAAAGGTCGTTGACCGGTTCTCCTTTCCAACGGGCTTCTGCTCCCGACTGCACAAAGGCGGTCACTACTTCGTCCAGATTAATCACTTCTTCATACATGGCCTGTGCTCTCAAGTCTTCTTCACTGAAAGCCCCGGCTTCATTTTTCCGCACAATTTCACGGTACTTCTGATTGCTGATAACTTTCAGAATGATGGGACGTGCTTCGTCACTGGCCAGATAGGCAGGCGACAGTTTGAACGATGCTTGCGGACTGCCTTCCAGCAGGAGGGAACGCTCCCGTTCCATGATTTCGGACAGGTTGCTTCGGGCACGCAGCTCGAACTGGTCTTGCAGATATTTTACTTTTCGTATCTTTTCTACCAGTATCACCTGGTTCTTTATCTGGTTCAGATAATTGATGATATCCTGTTGGGCACGAATCAGACTGTGGGCTGATAGTTGCAGTTCCTGTCGCAGTTCGAGCAAAATGCGAGTCAGCTCCTCATCAGTGGCCTGGCGGAAGAAATCTCGTTCTTCGTGCAGAATCAGATGTTCGGTAGAGTCTATCAACCGCTGGATGTTGATTCGCTTTTTGTCCAGATTTTGCAGTTTGGCTATTTTTATCTGGTACGTAGGTTCGTGTTTGAAAGCATTATCAATATTGTGTTGAAGATTGATAATGTTCCGTATCGTTACACGTGCCAGTTTCTGAAAGGTAATCTTGATATTGCGTACATAACTTTCCTTGCGCGACTGGATCTTTTCCTTCAGGTAGTAGTCCATCAGTTCGTGCAGATACTCTATGTTTTCCTCTACGGTAGCAGTGTTGATTTCCTCGTTTGCTTCCAGCAGCAGTTCGAAGAAATCAAGGAATCGGGTATCCAGTTCCACAAAGTTTCCGTTTTGGTGTATGATTTCCTTTTCGATGAGTATTTTTAAACGGTTTTCGTCTTCTTTCAATAGGGTGAGTGCATCCGAGTATCGAAAACTGTGTACTTTTCTCTTCTCAAACATCTCTACCAACAGCCCTTTAGCTACAAAAATCGTATTTATAATTTCGTGAATTGACCGGAATATATACATTGTTTTTTTCAAAAAAGTCCGGCGAAGTTACTCCAAAAGGTTGGAAAAACCTAGCGTTTTATGCTAAAAAGCATATAAATAGTGAAGTAAAAGGTGGAAAATGCTGAGGCGTAAATTAGTAAGAAGGAGGTCGTTGTATGGAGTTTCTGTCGCTTGTATGATGCTATATTTTTCAGATGCGGTTGACACGAATAACGTAGTTAGAATAAAGATATCCGTGCCATCGCATCTGGAAAATAGAATACTTTAGGAACTTTACGGTAAAGACTGATAAACCGGGTGCCTATGTTTTAGAACTGTTTAGTTGTGTGGGTTATTTGCAGGCTAGTTCGAATATCTCTTTACTATATTCTTTGTTCAGCTTCACATAATTGCCTACCCATTCTCCCTTGTTTTCATGTAGTTTTTTTACCAGCAGTTCAATGTCAGGATGTTCTATACCTAGTTCTTTGAAATTGACCGGTAAGCCTATGTATCTGAAAAAATGTTTCAATCGTGATACACCGGCAAGTGCCATCTCTTCCAAATCCTCATTTTCGGGAACTCCGAAAACGCGGTTTGCAAACTGGGCAATCTTCTTCGGATTATGTTCTGCCATGAATGTCATCCATGCAGGTACGATAACTGCCAGTCCTGCCCCATGCGTCACATTATATACAGCACTGATTTCATGTTCCAGAAAATGTGACGCCCAGTCTTCCTCACAACCTACTCCGCAAGTACCGTTATGAGCAATTGTTCCACACCACATGATATTGGCGCGTGCTTCGTAATCGTTCGGGTCCTGCTTCACTTTATATGCTTCTTTGATGATAGTCATCAAAGTCCCTTCACACAGCCGGTCACTGATTTCTACATCGGGAGTGTTGGTAAAATAACGTTCCATAATGTGTACCATCATATCGGCAATGCCACAAGCTGTCTGATAAGGGGGAAGGGTATAGGTCAATTCCGGATTCATCACAGCAAAAACGGGCCGTAGTAATTCCGGTACACGCAAACTTAGTTTCTGCAGACCTTCCAGTTTGGTAATCACCGTATTGCCCGAACCTTCGCTACCGGCAGCGGGAATAGTAAGTACCACACCCACTTTTAAGGCCTTCTTCACTTTGGCTTTTCCTATATAGAAATCCCAAAAATCACCTTCGTAGGGCACTCCTGCCGCAATGGCTTTTGCGGTGTCAATAACGGAACCTCCCCCCACGGGAAGCATAAAGTCCACGCCTTCTTTGCGGGCCAGTTCGATGCCTTCGTACACTTTCGGGTCAGTAGGATTAGGCTGTATACCTCCTAGTTTTACATATTCCACTCCGGCCTGTTGCAATGACTCTTCTATGCGTTGCAGTAATCCGCTACGAATAATAGAGCCTCCGCCGTAAACAATCATCACCTTTCGGGCGTTATACTTTTTAGCAAGAGTTCCGGTTTGTCCTTCTGTATCCTTACCAAACACAAACTTGGTAGGGCTATAAAATACAAAATTGTTCATTTGCTTATTCCTTATATTATTTTGTTATATGAAACCAAAGCAAAGTTAAGGAAATATATTACCTTTGCCGCCTAAATTTAGTAAAAAGATGAAAACGGACATTGAAATAGCACGCAGCATTGAGCTGGTCAAAATTAAACAGGTGGCTCGGGAAACCGGTATTCCTGTAGAGCACATCAGTAACTACGGGCGCTATATTGCCAAGGTAGATGAAAGTCAGATAGATGAAGAAAAGGTGCAGCAGAGTAACCTTATTCTAGTTACTGCTATCACTCCTACCAAAGCCGGTATTGGTAAGACCACTGTTTCTATCGGATTGGCTTTGGGACTGAATAAAATAGGAAAGAAAACAATTGTTGCCTTGCGCGAACCGTCATTGGGTCCCTGTTTCGGAATGAAAGGGGGAGCTGCCGGAGGAGGATACGCCCAGGTTTTGCCAATGGATAAGATTAATCTTCATTTTACAGGTGATTTTCATGCCATCACTTCTGCTCACAATATGATTTCGGCCTTGTTGGACAATTACCTTTATCAGAATCGTGATAATGGTTTCGGATTGAAGGAAGTGTTGTGGCGTCGTGTGCTTGATGTGAATGACCGTTCATTGCGTTATATTGTCACAGGGCTGGGGCCGAAGACCAACGGAATCACTCAGGAATCAGGTTTTGACATAACTCCGGCCTCCGAAATTATGGCTATTTTGTGTTTGGCTAAGGATGAAAAGGACTTGCGTCGCCGAATTGAGAATATATTGTTGGGCTTTACATACGATAATAAGCCTTTTACAGTAAAAGATTTGGGAGTTGCCGGAGCCATCACGGTTCTTTTGAAGGATGCTCTTTCTCCTAATCTGGTACAGACTACGGAGCATACCGCCGCTTTTGTGCACGGTGGTCCGTTTGCCAATATTGCTCATGGTTGTAACTCTATTCTGGCAACCAAGATGGCAATGACTTTCAGTGATTATACCATTACCGAAGCCGGATTCGGGGCTGACTTGGGAGCGGAGAAGTTTTATGATATCAAGTGCCGTAAGGCGGGTATTACACCTAAATTGACCGTACTGGTGGTTACTGCCCGTGCGTTGAAAATGCATGGCGGCGTATCACAGGATAAGATAAAGGAACCCAATCTGGAAGCTTTGAAACAAGGTATAGCCAATATGGACAAACATCTGCGTAATCTGAAATATTTCGGTCAGACGGTTGTGGTTGCGTTCAACCGTTATGGAGATGATTCGGAGGAAGAAGTGGATTATATCCGTACCCATTGCGAGAAGAAAGGAGTGGGATTTGCCGTAAACAATGCCTTTACTGATGGTGGCGAAGGGGCAGTAGAATTGGCGGAACTGGTTGTGAAAACCATTGAGGAACAACCTTCCGAGCCTTTGCAATATGCCTATGATGATGAGGATAGTGTAGAAACTAAAATATCGAAGGTGGCTTGTAACTTGTATGGGGCCAGTATCATTACCTATAGTGCCGCCGCCCGTAAGAAACTGAAACATATTGTAGAATTGGGATATGGAGATTTCCCTATCTGTATTGCCAAGACGCAGTATTCATTCTCTACCGACCCCAAAATTTACGGTGCGGTAGATAACTTTGAATTCCATGTACAAGATATTGTGATGAATGCCGGAGCTGAGATGCTGGTAGTCATTGCCGGAGAAATAATGCGTATGCCGGGATTGCCGAAGGAACCGCAAGCATTGCATATTGATATCGTGAATGGTGAAATAGAGGGGTTGTCGTAACCCCTCTTTTTTTACTGAACTTATACTGTGTTACATTGACGAGATTAAACACCAAGTGTAAATGGAAAGTCCGATGCCTATTACCAATCCTACAGATGACCATCTGATAAACAACTTGTCTTTATATTTGCAGCCATAGCATAAGCCTGTAATGGCGCACATGGAAATTCCGATTGGAAATACAAAGAATCCTATTGAGATAACCCCCATGAGTATAATAATACCCATGATGGTTAGAACTTTGTTTCTTGCTGTCATGGCTTTTATTGTTTGGTGTTGAATGTATATGGATTATATATGGCAGTAAAAGTACAAAATTATTGTTTAGAATCAGACTTTTATCCGTTTTTTATATATTTGCATTATCTAAAAAGTGGATAGATGGCAGATGTCTTGACTCCCGAACAACGCCGTAAATGCATGTCTCGGATTCGTAGTAGGAATACAAAACCTTCTGTCAGAAATGAGAACCTGAATAGGTTATTGTTTACGCTGAACCATTTGTTCTTGGAATATTTCGCAGTACGTCATGCAGTTTCGTATGGAGAGAGCGGTAGAGAATTAAATTTGGTTGCGGCCGAAGATAAAACGGAATATGAGAAAGATAAGCCTTTATAAAAATTGAACTAATCAGTAACGACAAAATGGATATGAAACATGTAAAGTATCTGGCTCTTGTCCTATGCATAGGGAATCTGTCGCCTGTTATGGCGCAGACAGCCTCGAAAAGTCTCACAGTAGACAATTTAGTTGCTTGGCAGCGTATCAGCGGGCAATCTATTTCTGATAATGGAAAGTGGGTGGCATGCAAGATGGAACCTTGGGAAGGGGATGCTGTGGTGAATTTGTATGATGCACAAGGGAAGGAACTTGCCACTTTCCCGCGGGCAGACCGTTTTCTTTTCTCGGCCTCTTCCGACTATTTGGTTGTGTCGCAGAAACCCGGCAAGATGATAGTGGATTCTCTGAAAATAAAGAAAACAAAGAAAGATAAGTTGCCGATGGATGCATTGGTTATTTATTCGCTTTTGGGCGACAGGGAAGTGATTGATTCACTGAAAACATTCAAACTGGCAGAGAAGGTGGACTGGGTTGCTTTTCAGAAGGGAAGGAAAGACTCGACTTTGTATGTTCAACCGTTGAATGCAAACCTCAGTACTCGGTATGAGGCTCCTGCTGTGAAAGCTTTCAACTTTGCGGAGAAAAGCGGAATGCTTTATTATATAACCGCAGGTGATAAAGCAGAGGAAAAGCCGGGATTGTATCTTCTGAATACGGAAACAGGTGTGAAGACGCTGATAAAAGAAGGTGACGGGGTGTTTAAACAGGTAACTTTTGATGAAGATGGAGCAAACTTGGCTTTCTTATATTGTGCACAGAAAAATTCTTGTTATAAAGCCATGAGCTTGTGGCTGTCACAGCAGGGAGCACCGGCAACAGAAGTTGTGGCACGTGGCAATCAGGCTCTTCCGAAAGGATGGGTGATTAGTGAGCATGGGAAATTACAATTTTCGAAGAGTGCTTCCCGGTTGTTTTTTGGCACATCGCCTGAGCCTAGACAAAAGGATACGTTGCAATTGGCGGAGAACCGTCCCAATGTGCAGGTGTGGAGTTGGGACGAGCCGGTGCAATATACTGTACAGAATTATAATAAGGAGAAAGAGCTGAAAAGAAGCTATCAAGCGGTTTATCATATAAATAGTGGTCGTATTTGTCAGCTGGCAGATGAGGAGTTATCTCAGATTTTGTTGGGAGATGAAGGAGATGCCCCGTTGGCATTGCTTTCCACTTCGCGTCCTTATTCATTGTCCTCCATGTGGGAAGGGCGGACACGCAGTGATTATTACACTGTGTCTTTGGAAGATGGCAGCCGTAAATTACTGGCATCGGCGGATTATGGCAGATACCGTCTTTCACCACAAGGCAAGTATGCGTATTGGTATGCTGAAACAGACAGTTGTTGGTATACTCTTTCTATGGCAGATGGGAAAAAGGTTCAGTTGACTACCCCTGTTTCTTTCCTCGCATGGGATGAAGAGAATGATGTACCTGACTATCCGAACGCACATGGAACTGCCGGATGGACGGAACGGGATGAGTCCCTTTTAATTTATGACCGTTATGATATTTGGAAATTCGATCCGGATGCCATGAAGGAACCTGTCAATCTGACGATGAATGGACGTAAGAACCGGATTTCATATCGTTTGGTAAAACTGGATAAGGAGGAGCGTGTGGTTGACCTGAACAAGCCACAGTTGTTGAAAGGCTTTAACGAAGTGACCAAAGGGAACGGGTATTACAAGGCTCGTTTTTCCACCGCTGCTTCTCCCAAAGAATTGATAGCGGGTAACTATATGTTACGCAGTATTTATAAGGCGAAAAATACAGACCATGTAATCTATACGATGGAAAGTTTTGAGCAATATCCTGACCTTCATTATGCTACACTCGATTTCAAGAAATCTATTCGGTTGACTCATGGCATTGACCAACAGAAAGACTATTTGTGGGGAACTGCTGAATTGGTTTCGTGGATATCTTTAGATGGTCGTAAGTTGGAAGGGGTGGTGTACAAGCCTGCTAATTTTGATCCGGCCAAGAAATACCCGATGATTGTGAGTTTCTATGAGCGAAATTCAGAAACTCTGTTTAATTACCGGATGCCGGAACCGCATCGGTCTACCATTGATTATCATTTTTATAACAGTAACGGGTATATTGTGTTCAATCCGGACATACGTTATGTAGACGGTTATCCGGGTGAGAGTTGCTATAACTGTCTGATGCCGGGGGTTGCCATGCTGATAGGCAAAGGTTATATTGACGAGAAAGCCATAGGTGCGCAGGGACATAGTTGGGGCGGTTATCAAGTGGCTTATCTGGCTACACGTACTGATTTGTTTGCGGCTATTGAGTCAGGTGCTCCGGTGGTCAATATGTTCAGTGCCTACGGAGGTATCCGTTGGGGATCGGGGCTGGCGCGCTCGTTCCAGTATGAACATACTCAGAGCCGTCTGGCCGGTACGCCTTGGAGTACTCCGTTGCGTTATTTGGAAAACTCTGCTCTGTTCACGATGGACAAGGTACAAACACCTGTTTTAATTATGCATAATGATGCTGACGGACATGTGCCCTGGTATCAGGGAATAGAATATTTTGTGGCAATGAAACGTCTTGGAAAGCCTTGTTGGATGCTGAACTATACAGGCGAACCGCATTGGCCGACAAAGATTGCCAACAAAATAGATTTTCAAAAACGTATGTTCCAGTTCTTTAATCATTATCTGAAAAAAGAAGCAATGCCTGAATGGATGTCTGACGGGGTTCCGGCTGTAGAACAGCCTTATGAATTAGGATACTGATATTATGTGTTCGGACGACTATAGAATTCAAGCTGCTCCTACTGTGGATAAAGTAAAAGGATAGTTCCTGAAAAGAGGGAGGAGGTGTGTCAAAACTAAAATGACAGCTCCGAAAAGTTACAGATAGTAATTATAAACTTAAAAGGGTCGTATCAAGCTCTGTATTGACTAATGATACGGCCCTTTCTTTAGTTTTTTAGGATGCTCAAATTTCAAATTATAAATTCATATTTTCAAAAACTGAGTTTTGATCCTCTCTTCTTCTTTTTAGTACAATGCTTTTTTATTCAAACTTACCATAACGGGTAGGCAACAGTTTGCGGTCACCTAATGTATTATCTACCCGGGCTACATTGATCCAGAATTTGTTATCACGTACCGATTCGATAGGATAAGCGGCTTTCTCGCGGCTGTAGCTGTGATTCCATTCATTGGCCACCACTTCATATTCAGGATGCGGGGCGTTGACCAATACATTATCTTCTTTATCGGCACTGCCATTCTTCACTTCTTGAATTTCCTGCCAGATGGTTTGCATCACAGTGACGAAATTATCCAGTTCCCATAAACTTTCACTTTCAGTCGGTTCAATCATCAATGTTCCATGAACCGGGAAAGAAAGGGTGGGCGCATGATAGCCATAGTCCATCAGACGCTTGGCGATGTCATTTTCGCTGATACCGGTTTCGTCATGCAGATAGCGGCAATCTAAAATCATTTCATGGCCCACAAAGCCCGTAGCACCGGTATATACAATACCGTAGGTATCCTTGAAGCAGGCTGCCAGATAATTGGCGCTCAGAATGGCAGTCTTGGTGGCATTGGTCAGACCTTCGGCGCCCATCATGCAAATATAACCGTAAGTAATAGGCAGGATTCCTGCGCTACCGTATGGAGCTGAAGAAACCTGATTGGCACTGTTACCCCAAACTTGATGTCCTGGAAGGAACGGGACCAGATGTTCGGCTACACAAACGGGACCTACACCGGGACCGCCACCACCGTGAGGGCTGGCAAAAGTCTTATGCAGATTCAAATGGCATACATCAGCACCGATGGTACCCGGATTGGTCAGACCTACCTGTGCATTCATATTTGCACCATCCATGTAAACCTGTGCTCCGCATTTATGAATAATTTTACAAATTTCTGCAATTTCCGGTTCAAAGATACCATGAGTGGACGGATAGGTAATCATTAATGCAGCCAGATCATCCTTGTTGGCTTCTGCTTTTGCACGTAAATCTTCTACGTCTACATTACCTTTATCGTCACAGGCGCAAGTCACCGTGGTATATCCGCATTGAATGGCTGAAGCCGGATTCGTACCGTGGGCTGATGCCGGAATTAATATCTTGTTGCGGTGTCCCTGTCCGATACTTTCCAGATAAGCGCGGATGATGCGAAGTCCTGTATACTCTCCTGCTGCACCTGAATTAGGTTGCAAAGTGATTCCTGCAAATCCGGTAATAACCTTCAACTGCTCGCTTAGGTTATTAAGTAGTGTCTGATAGCCTTTTGTTTGATCCTCAGGTGCTAACGGGTGTATAGCCATCCAGCCTAAGTTGCTGAGTGGGAGCATTTCCGAAGCGGCATTCAGTTTCATGGTACAAGAACCCAATGAAATCATGGAATGTGCTAATGAGATATCTTTACGTTCCAAACGTTTGATATAACGCATCATTTCGGTTTCAGTATGATACTTGTTGAATACCTCATGGGTGAGGAAGGAAGTACGGCGGCGTAGTTCACGGTTCAGTGAGGATGCTTCGGGAATGTCTGTCACTTCTTGAACGGTTTCTTCGGCAGCAATGGAGAAGATGGAAAGTAACAGGTTTACATCTTTCGGGTCGGTGGTTTCATCAATGCTGAAACCTACATCGCCATTATCATAGTAACGGAGGTTTACTTCTTTACTCAATGCGATGGTACGCAGCTTCTGAGCCGAAACATGGTCGGGCAGACTGAAACGCAGGGTGTCAAAGAATAATTCATTATGCTGTACATATCCCAAGCGGGTTAGGGCTTTGTTCAACCAGGTGGTAATGCTATGAATGCGTTTTGCTATATTTTTGATACCTTCCTGTCCATGATAAACGGCATAGAAGCCGGCCATTGTAGCCAGTAATGCCTGTGCGGTGCAGATGTTGGAAGTTGCTTTTTCGCGTTTAATATGTTGCTCACGGGTCTGTAAAGCCATACGGTAGGCCAGTTTGCCATATTTGTCTTTAGACCAGCCGATGATACGTCCCGGCATATTGCGTTTATATTCGTCACGTGTAGCGAAGTAGGCTGCGGACGGACCTCCGTAGAACAAGGGGATACCCAGGCGCTGGGTACTTCCGAATACGATATCTGCTCCCCATTCGCCGGGAGGAACTAATAATGCCAAACTCATGATATCAGCATCCACGGCTACTTTACAATGGGCAGCATGTGCCTTTTCCACAAACTCACGATAGTCTTCTACGTTACCGCTGGCATTGGGGTATTGCAGGATGCAGGCAAAAATTTCCGGAGTAAATACCAATTCCTTGTAATTTCCTACTTGGATCTTCATGCCTTGCGGAAGGGCGCGGGTTTGGATGACTGCCAGATTCTGTGGGAAAATCTCTTCATCCACAAACAATACATTGGCTCCGCTTTTTTGTTGGTCGCGGGTGCGAAGTCCATGCATCATGGTGGCGGCTTCGGCAGCGGCGGTAGATTCATCCAGCAATGAGCAGTTTGCCAATGGCATGGCTGTGAGGTCGGATATGACAGTCTGGAAGTTCATCAATGCTTCTAAACGTCCTTGTGAAACTTCGGTTTGATAAGGAGTGTACGAGGTGTACCACACAGGATTCTCGAATACATTGCGTTGAATGACCGCCGGAGTAATACTATCATACCAACCCATACCTATATAGGAGGTATAAATCTTGTTTTGTGAAGCTAGTTCGGTAATGTGCTCTGCAAACTCCCGTTCCGTCATGGGAGCAGCCAGTGGCAGAGGTTCTTTCAAACGGATTTTGGACGGAATTGTTTTGTTAATCAGTTCATCAAGACTCTTTACGCCAATCTTTTCCAACATAACGGGAAGGTCTTCTTCCTGTATACCGATATGTCGGTCTGCTAATAAATCTGTTTTCATGGTAGTAGTATATAAGTTAAATTTTAAGTTTTATCTTATCGGAAAAAAGGGTTGTTCGCTTTTTCTGCTCCCACAGTGGTCGGGTCTCCATGACCAGGATAGACTACCGTGTCGGGGGGAAGTACAAACAAACGACTGCATATATGTTCGCGAAGTTCGTCGAAATTACCTCCTGTAAGGTCTGCACGTCCTATACTTCCTTGGAACAATACATCACCGCTGAAGATACAGTGGTCTTCTTTGCAGTAATAAACAATACTTCCCGGCGAATGACCCGGCACATGGATAGCTTCCAGTTGGGTATTGCCGAAAGTAATGATATCTCCATCAAAGATATATTTTCCTAATGGCACGGGTGCTTCGGGCAATTGGAAGCCAAACATACGTGATTGTGCCGGGGCTTGTTCCAGCCAAAATTCATCCGCTTGATTTGCTTCGGCTTTTAGTCCGTATTCTTGTAACAGGAATGGGTTGCCGAAAATATGGTCCAGATGGAGGTGCGTATTCAATAAATGTTTCACTGTCAGGTTATTGCTGTCAATATATCTTTTTAAGGCTTGCTTTTCTTCTTCATAAAAGCAACCGGCATCAATAATGGCGGCTTCCTTCGTTTCGTCCGATAACACATAGCAGTTTACCGGAAACATATTGAATTCAAATTTCTTTATTTTCATTGTTCTTTTATCTATAGTTATTAACCGTTGATGGTTACATAAACCACTTTCTTAGTTTTAAAAAAATCTTCTGTGAATTCATCTTTCAGATCATAAAGCATTGTTTTGTGCTTCACGGGCATTGTTTCTTGTTCCAACTCTCCGCCTTTCAGGCAAATCAGCCCGTTGGGTAGGACATTATGCTGTTCTTGTCTGATGTTTTTACGGATAATTTTTATTAAATCGCCCAAAGGCATGACAGCACGACTTACTACGAAGTCGAATTTTCTTTTTTCTTCTTCGGCGCGGCAATGACGGAAAGTGACATTCTTCAGTCCGATAGCATTGGCTACTTCTGTAGCTACTTTCACTTTCTTTCCGATACTGTCCACCAGATGAAATTGGACTTCAGGGAATAAGATGGCCAAAGGGATACCTGGGAAACCGCCCCCTGTGCCCAAGTCCATAATTTGGGTATCAGGGGTGAAGTTTATCACTTTGGCTATGCCTAGCGAGTGCAATACATGATGCTCGTACAGATTAGCGATATCCTTGCGTGAGATTACATTGATTTTGCTATTCCAATCCGTGTATAAATCATACAATGCGGCAAACTGTGTTTTCTGCTGTTCGCTGAGGTTAGGGAAATATTTCAGTATTAATTCCATTCTATACTTAAAATCGTTATTTAATGTATCATATATTTTTCTACCGATGTGTAGGGTAAAGAAAGGGTGATGATTCCTACAGCATAGGGAGCGATATCATATTTGTTATACAGGAAAGATACTTTTTCCTTTTCTAACAAGAAATTGTCGGGTACATACATATTGGTAGAATTCAAGATGCCTGCATTCTGAAGTCCTTCCAGTGAGGTAATGGAGCTGTCTTCCAAACGGGTAGCCATTTCTGTTATCAGTTCTTCCAGCAGCATGTCACTTATCGGTTTTTCCGACCCTGCCATAAATACATCTTTCAAAGCAAGTAGTTTGCCGGTATTTTTTTCGAAGTTCATCCATTTGTTCCATGAGTTGGGATGTGCTCCGCCTGTATATTCAAAAGTTTCTGCAATGAAATTCAGAATGCCTTCTTTGCCTTCGCTGAAATAGGTGGTCAGTCCGTATTCATAATTGTACCATGTGGGAAGTTCGTCTTTGGGAGTTCCATTTTTTATATCTTCCTGATAGAACTCGTTCACATCTTTGCGGTAGTTGTTAATGTAGGTATTTTTAAAAGAATCTACAGCGACTTCCGGATTCATCCGGGTATATTCTTTTCCCAAAATGTGGGCTTGTATGGTGCGGTTGATGCGTTGTACTATGCTATCCGCAGCATCAGATTTTGCTAAATAACTATAATCAATAGTAATCTGACAGGTGGGAGAGACTGTGTCATCTTGTAAATGGGCTTGTTCTTCCACCTTTACAGTTTTCACTGTTTCACTATCAATTTGTTTTTGTCCATTACATCCCGATAATAAAAAGCAGGATACAAGGCAAGTTGCCATAACAGACAATACGAGATTTCTTTTTTTCATAACTTTTTGTTTATTTGCATGGATTACTTATCCTAACTTTCTCCACAAATATAGAATAACTTCGTGAAATGTCCATCTAAAAAGCGAAAATATATTTATCTGTTTGCAACAAGATTGCATGAACTTTTTGCTAAATTTGTCCGTTGATAAGCTATAATAAATAAGTAAAGAAATGAATATGAACGATATGACAAAAAAACTATATCCCGTTACGGGAATGCATTGTGCGGCATGTGCCGGCAACGTGGAGAAAATTGTAAGGAAGCAAGAAGGCGTGGAAAATGCATCGGTTAATTTGGCGACGGCTACTTTGACGGTGACTTATAATCCGGATATTGTGTCTCCGCAACAACTGAAAGAGGCTGTGATGAAAATAGGTTTTGATTTGATAATAGATGAGGATAACTCTGTACAGGAGCAAGAGGAAGCGGAGCAATCTTATTACGGACTGTTGAAGCGGAAGACTATCGTTGCTTGGATTTTTGCTTTACCGGTAGCTGTTTTGGGGATGTTTCTGATGAATGTTCCGGGAGTAAACTGGTGGATGCTGTTGCTTTCACTTCCTGTTATTTTATATTCGGGGCGTTCTTTCTATATGAATGCCTGGAAACAGACGCTTCAGCGTACCAGTAATATGGATACGTTGGTGGCACTTAGCACCTCCATCGCATTTTTGTTCAGTTTGTTTAATACGTTCTATCCCGAATTTTGGTACAGCCGCGGATTGGAACCTCATGTATATTATGAAGCTGCCACTGTTATAATAGCTTTCGTATTGGTTGGCAAACTGATGGAAGAGAAAGCAAAAGGAAAAACTTCCACAGCTATTCGTAAACTGATGGGATTACAACCTCGGACGGCCCGTGTGGTGAAAGACGGCAGGGAAGAGGATATCTTGATCGCCGACCTCCAGGTCGGCGATAAGGTGAGCGTCCGTCCCGGCGAGCAAATTCCGGTGGATGGAGTCATTGTCGGAGGAAATACCTTTATAGATGAGAGCATGATAAGCGGTGAACCTATTCCTGTAGAGAAAAAGCAGGGTGATAAGGTGCTGGCTGGCACTATCAATCAGAATGGTGCATTTATTATGACTGCTCAAAAGGTGGGAAAAAATACGGTGTTGGCACAGATTATCCGCATGGTGCAGGAAGCACAGGGGTCTAAAGCTCCGGTCCAGCGTATTGTGGATAAAGTGACAGCGGTTTTTGTTCCTGTTGTTCTTGCTGTGGCTGTTTTTACTTTCTTTATTTGGATAGTGGCAGGTGGAGCGGATGACTTTTCCTACGCTATGCTTTCAGCAGTGTCTGTTTTGGTTATTGCCTGTCCGTGTGCCTTGGGACTTGCTACTCCAACTGCATTGATGGTAGGAATTGGTAAAGGGGCCGAATCACATATTTTAATAAAGGATGCAGTAGCTTTGGAGCAGATGCGGAAAGTGGATACAGTGGTACTTGATAAAACGGGTACTGTAACTGAAGGGCGCCCTGTGGTGACCGGCTGGTTGCATGATGCCGGATGGCAGAACGAGCATAAGGGAATTCTGTATGCTGCTGAATTGAAATCGGAACATCCGTTGGCTTTGGCTATTGTCGAGGCTTTGAAAAAGGAAGGTGAGAAGCCGGCAATCATTGATTCTTTTGAGAGCCGGACAGGACGGGGGATTGTGGTGACCCGTGGAAATAAAACTTTTTGGGCAGGAAGCCATCGGTTACTGAAAGATTTTGGAGCGGGAATTTCCGACTTGTTGAAAGGGATGGTGGAGGATTATGAGAAGAGTGGCAAGAGTTTGGTCTATTTTGGCGAGGGAAATACATTGCTGGCGGTTATCGCTATTAGTGATAAAATAAAAGATACTTCCAGACAAGCGGTCAAACAATTGAAGGAGAGTGGAAAGTATATTGTATTGTTGACCGGTGACGGTCATCTTACTGCACAGAATGTGGCCGGAGAAATTGATGCGAATCGTTTTATTTCGGATGCTTTGCCGGCCGATAAGGAGAATGTTATTAAAGAGTTACAGGCTGAAGGAAGAGTCGTAGCTATGGTAGGCGATGGCATTAATGACTCGCAGGCGTTGGCCCGTGCCAATGTAAGTATTGCGATGGGTAAAGGTACAGATATTGCCATGGATGTAGCGATGGTTACGTTAATGACTTCGGATTTGTTGTTGTTACCCAAAGCTTTTAAGCTTTCCTATAAAACTGTACGGTTGATCCATCAGAATCTTTTTTGGGCATTTATCTATAATTTGATAGGCATTCCAGTGGCGGCAGGTATTCTGTTCCCACTATATGGTATTTTGCTTAACCCGATGATTGCCAGTGCTGCCATGGCATGTAGTTCTGTCAGTGTAGTGTTGAACAGCTTGAGTCTGAATTGGAGAAAGTTGTGATTGAATTAAAAATAAATAAAAAAGCAGCCGTGCGGAGATTTTGTTTTGCATGGCTGCTTTTCATTTTTCCATTTTTTAGTTTATAATTTAAAAAGGATTGTTTCTCCCTCTTTGTACTTCTATTCGTATTCCGAAGTTCCCATTTTCTGATTTCATTTCGAAAGCTCCATTGAAATTATTTCTTTCCCAAGGCAATGCGCTTGGATTTCGTACTTTGTTCCCGTCAGCGTCATATTCACCGTATGTGGTTATGTGTAATCCGTTTTTCAATTTAAAGGTTGCACTTTGTAAGGTAGGAGGCATTGACATTGTTCCGAATCCATAGATTCCCATTCCCGGATACATGGGGGTAAATACATGGTTGTAAGACCCTCTGTCATAAATGATATTCATATTGGGACGGAATATTTCATTGTAATTCGCAATTGTATTATTGTTGTAAGGCTGATAATAAAGTTGCGGGGCTATCAGAGGGGGAGGGGCCACAATCATGGAACCCATATCCAGCATAAATCCGTTAAAATTCTTGTAACCATCCAATGAAATGGGCGGAATACTATCTGTTACCACTTCGGACTGCGCAAAGGTAGTAGCGGCAATCAGAAACATAGAAATGGATAGAACCAGCTTTTTCATATACTGTTATTTTTTTTGTTCCGGACAAATATATGGAAACTCGCTCATATACGGATGGATTTCGCTGGAATAATGCAAACTGTTGGAAATAAAGGGAGATAAGCAGGTTTGCTCTATATTCGTCCACTGAGGGGTTTTGACCTGTTCGGAAGGAGTTAAGAGAATAAATTGCTACTTATCCGTTGCCGATTTGAAGTTGCAAAAGGTGCGGAAAAAGACCTTTTTCTCTCCTTGTTTATTATCCCTGTCATCATCGTAAAGAACGCTGTTCCACTCATATTTTGCCTTTGCAAAGGTAACATTTTTTTCGTCAACGGGAAAAATATACGTTCTGCAAGTGCTGTATGGGGCTTCTTTCCATATTCCGCCATATTCGTCATGCTGTTCATTTGCCCGATATCCGGTAATTTTGTAAACGAATTAAAGGGTTATGAATCAAGTGAATGTAAAGGTGTCGTTCTACCTCAAAAAGAGCGAGGCGGATGCCGACGGGATGTGTCCCGTAATGGCAAGGTTGAATGTCGGCAAGTATTCTGAGGCGGCTTTCAGCGCGAAGCTCCGTGTGCCGCAGTCGATGTGGCATTCCGGACGTGCTTCGGGCAAAAGCGTAAAAGCAAAAGAAATCAACAACCGCCTGGACGAGATACGCGCAATGGCGTTGGGTGTCTATGCGGAACTGTCAGCAGTCCGGGACGGTGTGACAGCAGGGGATGTCAAAAGTCTGCTGCTGGGCATGGCGGGAGAACAGGCAACACTATTGGGCTATTTCCGCACGTTTATCGAAAACTTCGCAAAACGGGTGGGCGTAAACCGGACCGAAGGCAGTTTGCGAAGCTATCGCAATGCTTACAACCATGTGGAGAGGTTCCTGCTGGAAAAGTACAACTTGTCGGACATCCCGTTTTCGGCATTGAACCGTTCTTTCATAGACGATTATGATTTACATCTGCGGACTGATTGCCATCTCGCACCGGGGACAATCATCAACCTGACCGTGCAACTGAAAATCATCGTCGGTGAAGCCATTGCAGACGGTATCATCACCGTTTACCCGTTTGCCGGCTATGAACCCGTGCGTCCGAAACAGAAAAAGAGGTATCTCACATCCGAGGAGCTGCAACGGATTATGACCACGCCCCTCCATAAGCCAAAACTCTACCTGATACGGGATATGTTCCTTTTTTCATGCTACACCGGTATCCCATACGGTGACATGCGACTTCTCTCGAAAGAGCATCTGTCACTTGCAGACGACGGTACCTGGTGGATCAGAAGCTCTCGAAAGAAGACGGGGATTGAATTTGAGATTCCCCTGCTGGATTTGCCATTGTGCATCATAGAGAAATACAGGGACACGGCACCGGACGGGAGGCTGTTTCCGATGTATTCCAACAGCGTGATGAATTACAACCTGAAACATATCGCCCGGCTCTGCCAAATAGACTGTCCGTTGGTATTCCATGCCGGAAGGCATACCTACGCGACGGAAATCACGCTCGGGCATGGAGTGCCTCTTGAAACGGTCAGCAAGATGCTGGGGCACAGCCAGATTGAAACGACCCAGATTTACGCCAAAGTTACTGACGACAAGATAAATGCCGACACACGGATACTGGACGAGAGAATCGCTGAACGCTTCTCCGTAGTCATTTGAAGAACAACTTAAAATCAACGATATGAGAAAGAAAACAGAAAATACAGAAAGCAATATCAGGCATCGCAGCACGTTCGCGATACTGTTTTATATCAACCGTACCAAAATACGCAAGGACGGGACTTGCCAGTTGTTATGCAAAGTGAGCATTGATGCCGAATGGGAACAGATAGGCACAAAAGTGTCCGTCAATCCTTCCATCTGGAATCCGGAAAAGGGATGCGCCAATGGACGCAGCGAGAATGCTGTTATCGTCAATCGTGCCATAGACGGATTGACAAAAGAAATCACCGGACATTACGACAGGATTAAAAACAGTCTGGGATTCATCACGGCGGAGCTGGTGAAGAATGCCGTAATGGGCATCGGCCAGAAACCGCTCACTCTGCTGGCGCTGTTCAGGGAGCATAACGAGGAGTTCAAGAAACGGATCGGGACGGATCGGATCAAGGAGACCCACGCCTCTTACCTGAGGTCGTACAAGCATCTGGCCGCTTTTGTAAAGGATAAAAAGGGTGTGGAAGATATCACTTTGCGCAGTCTTGACAAGCCTTTTTACGATGACTTTGAACTTTTCCTTTGCAAGGATTGCGGCATGAAGCCCAAAACTGTCCATGAACATCTGTACAGACTGAAGAAGATGACTAGACGTGCTGTCAGTCAGGGAACGCTTCGCCGTGACCCGTATTGTCGCCTCCACCCCGCGTTACCAAGACGGAAGAGCCGCCACATGAAGCTGGAGGACCTCAAAAAACTTATGGAAACTTCCGTGGAGAAACCGCAGCTGCAATTCGTGAGGGACATGTTCATTTTCTCCACTTTCACGGGGCTGGCTTACGCGGACCTGAAAAGGCTGACTACGAGTGATATCACACGAGCCGATGACGGTTCGTGGTGGATTCATATATGCCGGCAAAAGACAGATACGCCTTCCTCTGTCCGCCTGCTGGATATACCTTTGCGGATTATTGAGAAATACCGTGACCAACGACAGGGGGACAAGGTGTTCAATCTTTATGCCCGGGGATATTTTATCATGCTGACACGGGAACTGGGGAATGTGTACGGTTTCGATTTGACCTTCCACCAAGCCCGGCATAATTTCGGGACCCATGTCACGCTATCGCTCGGCGTTCCGATAGAAACGGTCAGCCGTATGATGGGACACATGTCGATTTCCACCACACAGCTTTACGCGCAGGTGACGGACAAGAAGGTGGATGAGGATATGAAAGTTTTGAAGGCAAACGGGTTCAACGCAACAGCCAAACTTTGTGAAGAAGACTTCACTGTCGGAAAGAACAGGAAAAGGATAGCACGCACTACATGAAAATAAGAAAGCGGAGAAACGCATATTCCATCGACAAACCGTTTCTCCGTTTTATCACATTTTATTATACCCACCTCATATCTTCCCTGCACCGTTTATAGGCATCTTCCAATATTTTTTGGATATCAGACTCCTTGTAGAGAGCCTTGCCTTGTACAAGGTAATAAGGGATCACGCCGAGAGTGCGGTATTCCTGCAATGTCCGCCTGCTGACCCTCAGTATTTTGGAGAGTTCCTCATCCGTGAGGAAGCGTTCGCCATGAAATACGGATTTTGGAGCATCCTCCATTGCTGCGATTAACCGTTCCATATTTTCAAGTCCCTGAAACAGGACATCCACACGCGGGTCTTTCCGCTCTAAGAAATGATAGCTCATGATTTTCTTTTTAAGGGGTGATAATTCGATTCCAACAATTTTTTCACGTCTTCCGGCTTGAAGAAAATCTTGTGCTTGATACGCGAGAACGGCAGGATTCCCTTGTCACGGTACACCTGAAGAGTCTTTTTCGATATGCGCAATATCCCGCATACCTCCTGGTTGTCGATCCAGTTTTTCAAACCGGAGTCTTCCATCGGCCGGCATACTCCTGCCATCTTTTCCTCCAACTTACAGAAACGTGCCCGCAGTTCGTCAAACGTCTGTTTGTCTATACATACTATTTCCATAATCAATCGTTTTTGAGTTGCACATCCATCCGCTTTTTCAGTTTTGCAGGCAACGCTTTCCCCTTCTGATTGAGGAAGGCTTCCACCTCGGAGGCCTTGTAATAGGTTCTCCCGTCAATCATATAATAGGTTACGTATCTTTTCTGGCGATAACGCGCCAGCGTGCGTTTGGTGACGCCGAGCAGCTGGCAAAGGTCGTAGTTGTCCAAAAGCGTGTCGCCTTCCAGACACTCCTTCAGCTTGTTCATCCGTTCCAGTGTACGGTCTATCCTGTCGAACCTCTCCATAATCTGATGAAGCATCACCTGGAAAGTTTCACGGTCTATCTGTATCATATTATAATCTGTTTTTTTAGTGTAAATAATTGATTGGTTACACCTTGTCGCGCAACAGGTTATATAATGATATAGGCCAACGGCGTACCAATGTCACCGGATTTCACGGAACGGCATAGGTATTCCATTGAGATACAACGGAATAAAAAATATCAAGGTAAAATCGGAGTTAAATAAAATCTTGCAAGATGCAAGGCTTTTTCGCAAAATGCGAGTTACTTTTTGCGAGGTTTGCGATAGATTAAACGACAGATGCCGTTGGAAAAAGAGGCTGTTTTATGCAACTGCCATTGCTGGGCAGGGTAAATGTTCAGTATGGAAATTCCTTGACCGATGGAATACGGCAGCAGGTAAACAATCAGTTCATCGACAAGATTATAATGAAAGAGCCCCCGGAGCAGTTCCAATGATTCAAAGTCACGGATTTCGGCAAGGTAGGTGAAGGAATCGTCCCTGCGGTCTTTCTCACAAAGCAGTTCCAGGATGGAATGGGGCAATATAAAGGCGGAACAGCGTTCCCGCCAACGGGGAAAACCGTTTTTATGGTTTATCACCCATTGCATTGACACATTGTCGTTGTCCGGCAGAAAGCCGTCCAGTGTCATCGCCGTTACTGCCTGTATTCTCGCCATGCCCGCTGTCTAAAAAGAAAAAGCGTGGTTGCCACGCACTCAGACAGAGGCTCTGGTAAGCCTAAAGGAGAACACGTAACACCACGCTATGCCGGAGCATAGCATAAGCATTACGCAATCATTCTCCTTTAACGTCGATTTACCAGATTTCTGTCCGAGAAGCTTGCGCTCTTATGTTATAATAGTCGGCAACTGCCTCATGGGCAATATACCGTCTCTTTCGTTATTTGGTTGCAAATGTACACATATTCAGTGACATTTCCACAAATTGCAATTGCCAAATTCATTTCAGTCCGTATTTCTTTATTTTCCTGTACAATGTTGCCGGGTTGATATTCAGCAACGCGGCGGCCTGTTCCCTGCGTCCGTTACAGGCTTTGAGAGCCCTTATAATGCTCTCTTTCTCCAAGGCTTCATCTTTCAGGGGCAGAACCGGAGATGCCGTCGGGACATCTTCATCCGGATGAATTCCGATATTCACCCCGTCCACGTCAAGCATCGGTGTCTCCGCGACAAGTACGGCACGTTTGATTCTATTTTGTAATTCGCGCACGTTGCCCGGCCATGAATAGGAGAGCAGTTCCCGTTTGGCATCATTCGTGAATCCCCGCGTTTCCCGTTTCAACTCCTTTGAGAAACGCTCACGGAAGAACTCCGCCAAAGGCAGGATGTCTTCCGGACATTCCGCCAATGAAGGCTGCCTGATTTCAAACTCATTCAAACGGTGGTACAGGTCTTCCCTGAACCGCCCTTCCTTAATGGCCTTTGGCAGGTCCTCATTCGTGGCGGCAATCACCCTCACGTCCGCGGTCCGTTCCCTGCCGCTCCCTATCGGGGTGTAGGTGTTTTCTTGTAACACCCGAAGCAACAGGGATTGGAGCTCATACGACATGGTACCTATCTCATCCAGGAATAGTGTTCCGCCTTTCGCCATGTCGAAATAGCCGTTCTTGGCAGTGTCGGCACCGGTGAACGCCCCTTTCTCGTGACCGAAAAACAAGGAGGCGGCCAGTCCACGCGGCAATGCCCCGCAGTTGACCGCGATGAAAGGGGTATTCCAGCGGTCGCTGTTGCAGTGGATGGTCTGCGCCACCGATTCCTTTCCGGTCCCGTTGGCACCGAGTATCATCACGGACATGTCGGACGGAGCGACCAGCCTGGCGAATTTCTCCACTTGCAGTATTCCGGGGCTTGTGCGGTGGAACAGCGTTTTCTCTTTCTTCCGTACCGTGGCTATCGGACGGAACACTTCCTCCGCCAGTTCCAGCAGGTGTTCCCTGTGTACAGGCTTGGGCAGGTAATCCATGGCTCCCAGTTTGATGGTATATACCACATCCGGCACGGATACGTATTCGGTGGTGATAATAAACGGGATGTCCTTTCTCTCTTTATGCAACCATTTCAGAAGGGAGATTCCGTCCCCTTCCGGCAAACGCACATCCGACAATATCAGGTCGAATTGCGTCTTGCGTATCAATGCGCGGGCTATCGGCTCGCTCATGGCTGTCATTACGTCATAGCCGGCCTGGGAGAACCAGTCCTTTTGCATTTGCGACAGGCTCATGTTGTCTTCAACTATCAGTATCTTCCGTTTCATTCATTTGCCTTTTTATTTCTTCCTCCGCTTCCGCGATAAGCGTGGAGGTATAATTTATAATCTGCCGGGTCTGTTCTTTGATCGCACCGTCGTCTTGCGTGCCGTCCTTCAATAAGGTGCGGTATGCCATTAGCCTATCGCCTGTATGCAACAAGTCCCACGACGGTTGCATACGGTGTGCCGCTTCACGCATTTTCATCCGGTCGTTGCTTTTCATTGCACTTTCGAGTTCCTCCCGGTCTTTTTCCGATTGGGCAACGAAAGAACGAAGCAGCGTCATGCCATCGCTGGCTTCTGACAGCATGGTGCTGAAATCAATTCCCGGCTTTTCATCCGCTTGTTGCTTTTTTATGGCGGAAATAAGGCTGAGCAGTTCCGAGGATGAGAATGGCTTATAGATACAATCGGTGAAGCCTGTATTCAGGAAGGCCTCCTTGTCCCTGTCTCCACGTGCTGTCATGGCGATAACGGGTATCGTGTGGGAGTTGCCTATATTCGAGTTGCGCAACAGGGCCAGCAAATCAAATCCGTTTGTACCCGGCATTTGTATGTCCGACAACAATAGGTCATAGTCTTGGTTACGCATCGCCTTTACCACTTCCTTAGCGGTAGCGCAGGTTTTACAATTGACCCCGTTACGTTCCAGCATTTCTTTTACTATATTCAAAAGCATCGGATCATCGTCAATGACCAAAATGTTTTGAGGAAGATTATCGGAGTGTGGGGATATAATGTTTTCATCTTCTATCAACTTATCCGTCGTAGGCAAGGGCAAGGTTACACAGAAAGTACTGCCACTACCGGCTTTGCTTGAAACTGTTATTGTTCCGCCAAGCAAGTCAACGAGTCCTTTCGTTATCGGCAGCCCCAATCCAAAACCGTCGGTATTCGTTTCGGACGCAAGCCGTTCAAACGGACGAAATATACGAGATAACATGATTTCATTCATGCCTATTCCGGTATCCTTTACCTCTAAGTATAAGTGTCCATCACCATAACGGGCATTGAAGCTGATTGTGCCGGATTCTGTAAACTTGACGGCATTAGTCAACAGGTTGTCTACGATTTGTGCGATGCGGTCCATATCACCGAGAAGTTTTACACCGGTATTATCGAATTGATGATCAAACAGAATGCCTTTGTTGTTTACTATATGGGAGAAACCGGAAACGGTACGCCCCAACAAGTCATCCAGGTTGAAAGGGACATCGTTCCGTGTTTCCTTGGCCTCGTTCAGGCGATATACATCCAACAGGTTGTTAAGCAGGTGAGTAATATGTCGGCATACTATTTTTATATTGTTCAGATGGTTGTCCCTGCGTTTCTTATCGCGGGTATCCATTGCCAGCTCGGCGCTGCCACCTATGACGTTCAACGGGGCACGAATATCATGTGATATGGTCAGGATAATATTTTTACGCATTTCCAGCAATGAGATATTCTGCTTTATTGTATCTTCCAACCGCTTACGGTTTTTCTCCTTTTCCCGGATATCACGTTGGATAATCAAATAAGATATTATTAGAAGGATGATGGCACTTACAATCAACCCGGTCACGATTACTACCGAGCGTTCGTATGATTCCTTAACATGCGACTCCTTGCTCAGAAACGCCTTCTGTGACTGCTCGTCCAAATATTGAATCAATGCATATAGTTTACGGTTTAACTCCCTGTTTTGAATGCGCAGGCTGTCCGTATAATTATTTATCTGCTGCTGGCGCGAGATCAGCTGCTCATTCAAGGAATGAAGCGGGTTGGAAGGAAGTGGAACCTGTATGGTTTCCTTGGCTCCAAAGAATCCTGCAATGCCTTTCTTCTTACGGGTGACAGAGCGGACTCCTTTTGCCTGCTCAACAATGGCAGGCTCTTGTTCCTGCAACAGACTGTCCTGCCGTTGGAATGCCTGCATGGTATTGAACAGATGTTTTTCTTTATTTGCCAATAAAAGACGGAGCGTGTCAATAGGTTCGGACGGAGTAAATTCTTTATAGTTTCCCTGTAGAGACAATAAAAGGCTATCAACTTTCTGCCGTCGCAACCGATACCTTTTGTAATCTTCCTCGTCCCATGTAATGGCAGATTCTCCCAAAGTGGCAAGGACTGTAATATGCCGGTGGGCCGCGTTTATGGTTTGATTTGCCTCACGAATCTCAATCATATCCTCTTCAATCTTATCAACTCTGTTTCGCTCATGGAACATGATAGCAGCCATACTTCCAATGACTGCTATCAATATAATGTAGCCTAAAAGTATTCTATGTTGAAGTAGTAATTTCATTTTAATGATTGCATTATTCTTATCTGTATTTATTTCACAATTAAAACTAACTCTATGCACGATTCGCATGTGAGTTTCTTATAATCATTTTGTATTAAAGAGAAGAACTTAAATAAATAATAAATACAACCCGTTGGCGGAATTGAATTAGCGTATATTTAACTCTGCCAATGGGTGTGCCATTTTTATAGTTAATATATTGCAAGATTGTAAGTACGCTAACCTTCCCGATAATCCGAGTAAACAATCTGTCAGTGCCTTTTGCGTAATTTCTCGTAATCATGAATTAGTCACAAAGTTGTGAAAATAGTGTCTCTATCCCTTTCCTGGCTTTCATGAAAGTCGGAAATGTCGCTTTCCGGTCTTTCTGGTTGGCTCTGTATGGCACTTCCAGCCTGATATGGGCTGTCTCAAACAAATCCAATTATACCTGTGTGCTTATATATCCTCTGCCACCAATTAATGTGCAATTACTGTAGTCAATCTTTACATCCTTTAGGTAATGAATATCATGTACGCTTACCTTGGTAAGGTCAAAGGAGTGGATGACTCCACTTAACCCACAGACTACATGCAGGTTATATCCGTAATAATACATTCCTTGCGATGCGCAGTAACCGATTGACGGTGCCTTTTCAAAATCCTTCTTCCCCATGCTGCAACGTTTGGAACGAGACGGACGGCATACTTCTATAGGCTTTGAATCAATGCAGAAACAGCCTTCACCTCCATCTATCTCATCAGCCATTCTATCACGCAGTTTATTACACAAGGATGAAGTGATTTTACGTCGGTCATTGTATTGCCTGCGGGATATAAGATTGGGTATTCTATTTCTACACTCCTGCAATTTTGCAAACAGTAATGACTCACTATCAATACCGATAGCTTCTGAGGCCATATTCAATGCTACAACTTCAAGGTCTGAGAATCCGGAAACAACTCCTCTTCTTGGTACATTTCCTGATTCATTGACTAAATTACCGGATACTGGCTTATATATGTCAAGAAATTTTGCGAATATTGTATATAGGCTGTACATACGATGATTGTAAATCAATAGTTTGGTCACTTCTAATTTGCTAAATATTAATAATACGTACAACTTTCTATACATTTTTTTACGTTTTAATTCTGTCAACGGGTTAGAAAAAATAGCATATTTTGGAGTAGCTGGTATGGGTTGGCAGTGTAGTGGTAACATTTATTTTCGCATAGTAAATTCATATATAATAAATACACAACCACACCTACGCATACTCCTCAATTAGCAATAGGTGTGGTTGAATTTCTGAAAGGATAAGTAATGTTTATCTACTTACGATTTCCACCACGTAAGGCTCATTACGTCCTTCCATCTGAATATTTATCTTCATTTTTCCTGCTTTGCGAGTTGATTGTACCACAATCAACGCTTTACCAAAATATGTGTCTAGTTCTTTAGTCCAGAATCTATCGTGTTTCAATCGACGCACATCACCATTATCAAGAGCGAGAAATTTCCCTTCTCCATCTACAGTAACAGTCAATTTACGGTCATCAGTTTGTACAAGGTTGCCATCTTCATCTTCAAGGTGAATAGCAATATGACAAATATCTTCTCCATCAGCCCTTAGAATGGTACGGTCGGGAATGATAACGGCTTTTGACGTCGCTTTTGTTGTTACAATAGAATAAGAAGCAACTTCTTTATCTCCATTATAACCCTTTGCTTCCAATTTGCCGGGATTGTATGGCAAATACCAAATAATGGTATTGTTGGTAAAGTCAGCGGTCTTTTGCCTACCCATCGATTTATCATTGTAAAAAAGTTCTACACTCTCACAGTTAGTTGTTGTTCGTAGTTCCATAATCTGCCCGATATAACTATCGGGAAAATTCCAATGCGAAGCCATTCTTAGCCATTGCCATAGGTCACGTCCCGGGTCTAAGTCTAACGATGCATCAATAACGGATAATCCTACTACCGGTTTGTCATTCCACATTGCACGATGATAAATAGCACGGGGTTTTTCGTTCATACATACATCGAACAGCCCATTAGGCCAACCTTTGCTGGGCCATACAGCTTCGCCAAGATAATCAACGCCAGACCAGATAAAGCCTCCGGCAATAAAATCATTTTCCGCTACAATATTCCAGGGGTTATAAGGAGTATAACTGCGGAAGTTCCCTTCTTCACCACTAAAATAGGGTAATTCTTCGGATACAAGACAAATGCGTTCCGAATATTCTTTCTTTTCTGAAAGCATACGAGCCTCAAGATAATTGTAACCAATCACTTCAGCTACTCCTGCAAATTCTGTTTTATGTTTATTTTGAACTGCCATTGTTGCAGGACGGGTAGGTTCTAATTTTTGTACAAATTCCTGCATCATTTTAGCACGAGGAACTGTGACTGACAAATCATCCCAGCAAGCTTCCGCCACTTCATTTCCATAACTCCACAGGATAATAGACGGGTGATTTCGATCCCGGATAATCATATTACCAAGATCTTTCTTCCACCATTCATCATAATGTTTCTCATAATAACCTGATCTCCATTTATCGAATGCTTCGTCAATTACAACAAACCCCATACGATCGCACATATCCAGAAATTCTGGTGTCGGCTGATTATGAGCACAGCGTATGGCATTACAACCATATTCTTTTAGGATTTTCAACCGCCGTTCATCTACCTTGTCGGGGACAGCGACCCCCATACTACCGGCATCCTGATGTAAACACAGACCTTTTAATTTTATATGTTTACCATTTAGAAAAAAACCTTTGTCTTTATCGAACTTAATTGTACGGACACCAAAAGGTGTGGCATAAACATCGACTACTTTATTCCCGACTTTTACTGTTGTTTCCATCGTGTATAGAACAGGCGTCTCAATTGACCAAAGTTCAGGTTTCGAGAGAGAGAATGATTGCTCTATGTTTGTTGAATCGTTTCTGTTCAGTATAATTTTTCCCACCTTACTTTTTGCTATTTCCTTGCCTGATGTGTTCAAAACACGATGAGAAACACTCACATTTTGTTCTTTTACATCATCATTTTTTAAGGTAGTTACAATCTTTACATCAGCTTTTTCAATTGAAACGGAAGGAGTGGTAATATATGTTCCATAGGTGGACACATGTATCGGATTGACTACTTGTAACCACACATGGCGGTAGATACCCGAGCCGGTGTACCAACGGGCACTTTTTCCGGTACGGTCTACACGCACAGCAATAACGTTTTCTTCATTGAATTTCAGATATGGTGTTAAATCGTACTCAATGCTACTATATCCGTAAGGATGAAATCCAAGGTGATGTCCGTTTATATAAACATCGCTTTGATGCATAATACCATCAAATAGAATTGATACCTTTTTATCTTGATAAGATGTAGGAACTGTGAAACTCTTCCTATACCATCCTATACCTCCGGGGATGAAGGCAGATGCTCCACCTACTGATTTGTCGAACTTTAATTTTATACTCCAATCGTGAGGAACTTGTATATTTTCCCAATGAGTATCAATAAAGCTCTTTTGTGCATATTCTTTCTTGTCGTCCAGAATGAACTTCCAGTCGAAGTCGAATTTTTCTTTTAATCGGACTTTATCTTGCGCTGTTACATGATTCATGCAAAGGAGCATTACCCCTAATATAATATATTTCATACTTAGCTTATTTATGGATGTTCCAATAATACAAATCAATAGACCTGCATCTCATCAATGTGACAATCGCTCAAGTAATAAGCTGCACGATTAATGCGCGTCACGTTACTATCCGATTCCACTCTGACCTCATTGTTTGTTCCACTTTTCAGGTTTACTTTCAATGTGGCATATTGGTAATTATTATACGAACCTGTGGGTTTCAATCGCACTATGGATTGCTCTCCATTTACTCTAATAATAAGCTTCGGCTCTTTATCACCACCATACGAATACCGGATACGAATGGTTCTCTCTCCGCCGGATTGACCATCAACATGATTGAATTGGACATATGCTCCTCTTACTGAAGGAAACTTGACGTAACCGTTACCTGCAAAACCTATTCCTTCATCTTCAGATAATATTTTCCCGGCAACACATGCATCAGCAAATTCGGCTTGATAAGTTTTAGCATCAATTTTTCCGGTATTATCACACACAAGACGAATGGTCGTTCCTTTTCCAATTTCTAAAACAATTGGTTGCCTATTTTCGGATGTGTTGAAATCCATCTTCCCCTCGACGTCCCATTGGTTTTCATCGTTGAACCGACCATAGGTAGCCTCAGTAATTTTAATTCCGGCCGGAATGGTGAATGCACCACCTTTGGTACTCATCAACAGAATTTCATTTTTACTACGGATGATACTAATACCTTGTGAAGTTGGATATGAAGGTGTAAATCCTATCCCTTCATTGCTTACTGATAAATCTGAATCGGTACCCTTCCAGTTGTGAACAAACAGTCCGTACCCGTTAGCATTGAGAGCAATGTCGGTTGGAGCACTTCTTAATATTTTATTTACTAAACGCACATCTTCTATATGGGCAGCATTTACTTTCACACCATTACCTTCTCGAATATATAGCCCCGAAGCATCGTAATAATTGAATGCATTGTTACCAGAAAGTGCCGCTAGGTGCATTTGTGCGGAATACGGACGTTCCGAGTTTGTTTCCATAATCATACGGTAGTTTTTACCATCATAGGGAACATTGCTTCGCATGCTGGTGATGAATGATTCGGACGACGGGAAATGATGACTATATGTGTCAATCCCTACAAAATCGATGTTTGTGCCTTCGGGTGTATTACGTAATCTTTCGTTTTCGAATACACGAGGATATATTTCCCAGAATACGCAGTTGGTACGTGTCCACACCACATAATCAGAGTTTTTAACTGCACTGGCAACATGACTCAAGTATGAATTAACCGTTTCATTACTATAAGGTTTGTGCATTCCTGTTACTTCATTCCCGATCTGTACCCCAATTAACGGATGTTTGGTACCGTTGTTTTTATCCCATTCGGCAATATGCGCCATGACCGCTCCCAGCACATATGTCTCCCTATCTCGCAGTCGATTATCTTCCAAATCCATGGAATAAGGTGTTTCACGAATAGTAAATTCACTTGCCGTTTCACTGAAACCTTCTACTTTTCGGTCAGACCAGTTAGGAGCACCATAGGAGGGTGCATAGAGTACATAGTCAGGAGTGCGTAGATGCACCGGTTCTGTTTTCGAACGACTCAACCACTGTACATGGCCTCCACTGTTTGTCCCAAACCAAAGCATTTCCATTTTCATATTATATTTATTCATCAGAGAGAGGTATTCGTCCAGAATGGTCCAATCGAATCGGTCTTTCTCCGGCTCAACTTCATACCAGTGTACCGGAATGGATACTGTGTTGAATCCATCAGAAGCTAAAGCAGCAATCATTTCTTCACGTGCCTTTGCTGGCCATTTTTCGGAATGACGCATTAAATCCATTCTTACTTGTACATTTGTCATGTAGAAAGGTTTTCCATCTACACGAAGTACATATTTCTGAGAACCGTCCAGACTGGTATCTACATAAGAGATGACATGTTGGTTTTTTAACTGTTTCTTTTTACCTTTTTGAGCAAAAACCGATGGTCCTGCCATAACCATAATCAACATGACGAATAGCATGCGTTGGCTCCAAATGTTTTTTCTTTCTTTACTTTTCATTTTATATCAAATATGTATGTTTCTGATATTACGAATTCAGTATATTCTTAAGTATAGCCACAAAATTGAGTTTCTGTGCAAAAGTAGTTGGATTGTACTATACCGACAGCCACATATTAAGCATTTAGGGGGAATAAATTCGTCGGGTTGTAGAATTTCCGTATATTTTTACCCTTTGCATAATATGAATCGCTATATGATGAATCTGTTACCTCTGATTTGCTATACACCTCATATATTTGCATGCATATAAAGTCTAATGGTAACAAATGGAATTACTATAAATTAAATTTAAAATTATCATGAAAAAAAAGTTATTGGTATATCACTTATACCTTGTAATCCTTTCTTGTATCTTATTTTCTTCTTGTAATACGCAAGGGGTTACCTTTAAGTCGGTGCAAGTGCAAGCTCCTTTTCCAATGGAGCCTATTAAGGAATGCATATTTCCTGAAAGAGACTTTTCGATTGTAGACTATGGTGCTGTCGAAGGAGGAAAACAAAAAAACACCGAAGCTATTGCTAAAGCAATTGATGCATGCAATAAAGCTGGAGGCGGGCGTGTTGTAATTCCGGCAGGGGAATGGCTTACGGGATCTATCCATTTCAAAAGTAATGTAAACCTTCATTTAGCGGAAAATGCAATTGTTCGTTTCACTGATGATCCGGCAGACTACTTACCCGCAGTGATGACGTCATGGGAAGGTATGGAATGTTATAACTATTCACCTCTCCTTTATGCATTTGAGTGTGAAAACATTGCTATAACCGGAAAAGGGTTATTAAAACCACACATGGGATTGTGGAAAGTATGGTTCAAACGCCCTCCGGCACATATGGAAGCATTGAAAGAACTCTATACAATGGCATCGACGGATGTGCCTGTTGAGCAACGTCAGATGGCTAAAGGTGAAAATAATCTTCGTCCACATCTCATTCAATTCAATCGTTGCAAAAATGTTTTACTTGACGGTTTCCATATCGAAGAAAGTCCATTTTGGACAATCCACATGTATCTGGTAGACGGTGGTATCGCTCGTAATCTGAATGTTAAAGCGATGGGGCACAATAATGATGGTATTGATTTGGAGATGACACGCAATTTCCTTATTGAAGACTGTGTATTTGAACAGGGGGACGATGCTGTTGTTATTAAATCGGGACGTAATCAAGATGCATGGAGATTGAACACACCAACGGAAAATATTGTAGTACGTAATTGTTTGGTTTTAGCCGGACAAACTTTATTGGGAGTCGGTAGTGAAATTTCGGGCGGCGTTCGTAATATTTACATGCACGATTGTGAGGCTCCTAACAATGTACACCGATTATTCTTCATTAAAACGAACCATCGTCGTGGTGCATTTGTCGAAAATGTATATATGGAGAAAATAAAAACCGGAGCTACATTACGTGTCATGGAAATAGACATGAACGTATTATACCAATGGAGGACATTGGTTCCTACCTATGAAGAACGTATCACACGTATTGAAAATATTCATATGATTGATATCGATTGTAAGTCGGCTAAGATGATTTACGATTTAAAAGGTGATCATAAATTACCGGTAAAAGATATAGAATTAAGGAACATCCATGTCGGTGTATTGGTAGATAGTCTGAAGCATGTAGAGAATGTGGAAAATATCGTAGCAGAAAATATTACTTTCGATGAACAGAATGCCGATGCGCTTAAAGAACTTGACAGATTTTTGAAGAATAAATAAATTAAATACATTATAAATCAAATAGGAGGAGCGGTAAGCGTTCCTCCTATTTTTGTTCTCAGAGAGTTAGTACTTATTTGAATTGGAAATAATTCTTTGTGTTGTAATAACTAATATTTTCAATCACTTGAGCGATAAAAGGCAGTTCACTTGCCGGAAGCTCACCATTTTCTATATCATTGCCCAGAAGATTACAGAGTGTACGTCGGAAATATTCATGACGCGGATAAGAAAGGAAACCCCGAGAATCGATCAACATTCCGACAAAACGACTCAAAAGACCAAGTAATGATAGAGCATTCATTTGTTTTCCCATCCCATTTTTCTGATCGAGAAACCACCAGCCGGAACTGAATTGAATCTTACCAGGGGTTATTCCATCCTAAAAATTTCCAAGCATAGTAGCAATCACTTCGTTGGCATACGGATTCAGATTATAGAGAATTGTTTTTGTTAGTTTGCATTGTTATTGAGATGATCAAGGAAGCGAGACAGCAACTTTGCGGTATTGAATTCGCCAATAGAATCAAAGCCTGTATCCGGGCCAAGTTTCTTAAACATGCGGGTGTTATTGTTACGTATTGCCCCATAATGAGACGTTGTACCCAGCCTTTTTCCCGATCTATTTCCCTGAAAATAGTCAACATTGCTGATTTGAATTTAAGGATTTTTCTTCCATACACCTTATTGGAAATAGACTTAATTTCATCATCAGTATAGCCCTCAGCATAGAACTCTTCAATACCGTGATCAGAAAGCCGACAACCATTGTCGGCAAAAATCATATCGACAGCGAAGGCTGCTATCATCGAAAGGACTGACCTTTATATCACTTACCTTCGATAAAGTTTCCACATAGGAACGAAAAGCACATTTAAACCGGCTTTATCGGCAGGAAACTCTTCTGCCAATGAAGCGGGACCTTCAATAACCCACAAATGAAAGACCTCAGCCTGTACTACCAGATTGTCGTTATATTGCAATTTTTCTTTAATGGCATCAATCTCTTTTTTTTGGAAAACTCGGAACGATCCGGTCAACCAACGTGGAATATACCGGACATGCTTCATTTAACCAGTCTTCAAATTCATCGCCTAACTCCCATAAGTCGATATATTGAGAGATAGCTTCTTTCAGCCTCTGACCGTTATGGAATACTAATTCGCAGGGAAGGATGATAAGACCTTTTGCTTTATCGCCATTGAATGTTTTAAAACGGTGATAGAGTAACTGAGTCAGTTTCCCTGGATAAGAGGAAGCCGGTTTATCATCTAAATTACATTTAGGATCGAATACAATGCCAGCCTCCGTAGTGTTGGAAATCACAAACCGCATTTCCGGTTGTTCAGCCAGTTTAAGGTATGCATCAAAATCCTGATAGGGATTTAATGCCCGGCTAATCACATCGATCATTTTTAGGCTGTTTACTTTTTCTCCTTTTTCCAGCCCCTAAAGGTTTACATGATACAAACAATCCTGCTTATTCAACAGGTCTACCATACCCTGTTCTATGGGTTGTACCACAACTACACTGCTATTGAGGTCTGTTAATCGGTTCATTTCTCCTATCATCCAGTCTGCAAAAGCACGTAGAAAATTTCCTTATCCAAATTGAATAATACGTTCGGGACGTATTATTCGTTTTACTGTTTTTTTACTTAATTCCTTCATATTCTATTTCTATATAAAAAATCCCGTTAAATAATTTATAAATAATAGCGCTTCCTCTCCGAAAGGAGAGGAAGCACCTACCTAATCAACCTTAAAAATTCTATCCTGGAAATCCAACATGCACATTTATTTTTCTGCTGGTTGATTTGCCTCTGTTGGCCAGTAGGGATTTTGATAAATGGATGAACTTTCCGGCGATTGTCCGTCCGGTGAAGTAACTAATAACTGATCTATCCGTATAGGATGTAGGTAGTGAGCCATTTTCCAGGTAAAACCGTTGTACCCTGCTTGTGATGTAGTTTTTCTTAATGGACGTAGGTATTCACTATCTTCTTTGGATGACACATTTGCTTTTGATGAACCATCGCCAATCAAATTATTATACCAATTTTCCATAGGTGTATTCCACAAATGTATTCCTTCAGGAATGTAGGGCTTGGTGATTAACTGATCCATAGCTCTCCAACGACATAGATCCATGTAGCGTAGACCTTCTGAGATGTATTCACTGCGGCGTTCCCGACGGATATTATATAATGTCGCGTCTGCCAGTATATTATTTGCCGAATAAGCTCCCCAGTCGTTTTCCGCCTCTTTACTCATATCGGTAGCTGCGATAGTTTTGTCAATATCGTCACTTACCAGTGCGCGGCGCCGCAGGAGTTGCCAGTATTCACGTGCAGTAGCGTCCAGAGTACTATTCTTTTCATAACTGGCCTCCATATAATTAAGCAAGGCTTCTGCTGCCCGATAGATAGGGAACGAAGAGTAATCTTTATTCTGTACAAGGTATTTGCTATCCCATTTCCCACCTTTGCGTAATGCATAACCAGTGGTATACTGATATTGTCCCGCTCCTTCAGTGATTTTAGGGTAAGGCTCATCTTTCCATGCGTTGGTCGGGATGCTTACACTTGTTTCGATGCAATAAAGTTGTCCGGGTTCTTTCAAGAATAAGGATAAACGGGAGTCTCTGTTAATACGTACATTGGCTATCTCTCCATCCCCTCTATAATAGCCGTCTCCATGAGCATATGTTCCATGTGTATAAACAGGAGTTCCGTCGGACATCAGAAAGTTTTGTACATAACCACGAGTTACACCTATACCGTGATTTCCCTGATTGGTTGATAGTCCTAGATCATGTCCGCTACCTAATCCTTGCACATATTGTCTCCACAACAATACCTCTTTTACTCCTGAAAGATCGTCGCTTGAGAACATGGCGAAATAAGGGTTTAATGCTTTCAATTCATCCTTTGTTTGTGGCAATATTCCCGTATTTTGAGTCAGGTTACCTTTATATAATTCCGCGACTTCTTTAGATGCATTCATCGCTTGCTCCAGAAACCAATCGATTTCGTTATCAATACTTCCGCTTGGGAATTGATAATTAGCATTATAATCCTTAGATTTCCCTGGCCATCCTTCACCTTTAGGCACAAAGGCCGTTCCCTTGAAATACTTCAACCACGTTCCTTCAAATAAAGCAACACGCGATTTTAACAGCAATGCTACATCTCGATTTATACGGGTTGTTGCCATTTCCTTATCTTTCATGTATTCGGCCGCTTTGTCTAGATCAGAAAGAATAAAGCGGGCTACTTCGTTACGTGGGAAACGTCTGCTCGCTTCTGTCAGTATGGCCATATCGTCTTCAAGTGGTTCTTCGATGATTGGGAAATCGCCAAATTTCTGATAGCGGTTAAAATATTCCAGTGCTCTCAGGAAATACATTTCACCAATATAATGCTTAATATCTGGTAAATTTCCGGTAATTGTGTTTTTCGTACCGTTTATATCATCACCATATTTAGGTAATACATTGGCAAAAAAGAAGTTCAGCCTATAGATAGTTTTGAAAGACCAATTTATGGAAATTTTATCATCATCTTCTTTTTGCGGCACTCTCCATTCTCCTTCAGTGAATCGGTTTGGAGGAGTGGCCGAAATCTGATTATCTGTTCCATCGTCTTTGCCATAAATCCCGTAAGAGTTTCCAGATACGCTAGGGAATATATCTACATAATATTTATCTGCATATGCTTGAAGGTGGGTTACATCTGTGAAATATGTTTCTGGCGATAGGTTGGCTAACGGTTCTCGGTCAAGAAAGTCTTCGCACGATGCGAAAATAGTAGTTACCAGCACAATGATTATAATCTGAATATACTTTTTCATTTGTTGATAGATATTAAAGTGTTATACTTAAGCCGAATGACCATGTTCTTGATAGCGGATAGGCATTGCCATACCACCCTCCGGTACAAGTTTCTGGATCGAAAATGCTTGATAATGAAGTGAATGTCAGTAGGTTTTCGCCTGAAACATAAATACGGCATTTAGACATGCCGACTTTCTGCATCCAGGTTGAGGGTAATGTATAGCCTATTTGTAAGTTCTTTAGACGTAAATAACCAGCATTCTGCATGTAGCGTGATTGTGTTTTCTGGTTTTTTGCCCCATAGGATGTTCCATCCGAACTTGATGAAAAAATAGGACGAGGATAATATGAATCCAGATTAGCAGGAATCTCATACCCAACCAGACCCACAGGGTTAGCACGAAAATAATCGTTATGTTCTTCCAGTCCGATAGTATGCCATTTACTCTTTCCTCCAAGAACACCCCAAAAATATGATGAGCCCCCTGGCCAGAAGTCCTGTTGCATTACTCCTTGCAAGAAGCACCGAAGGTCGATCCCTTTCCAATCGGCAGTTAGGTCGATACCATAAAAATAATGCGGGTTTTTGTCGCCTAGGATTTTTAAATCACCATGATCTTCCCAAGTACGTGAGCCTTCGCTGATTTTTCCGTCTCCATTGCGGTCTTTATACATAATATCTCCGGCTGCCCATTGTGTACCAAGATCGTTTTGTCCACCTTTTGGCAGTGATGCTAGATGCGTGTCCATTTCTTCCTGCGATTTGGCAATACCTATAGTTTCATATCCCCAAATCAGCCCAATTTTCTTACCTTTCATATACTGATCAATAGAACCGGTTTTGTTTCCCGGATAGCTATCAATGTAAGTTGTTTGATCTGAAAGTGTAGCTGTAATTCCATATCCTAACCCGTTGTTCAAACGATCTCGCCAGGTGAGTGATACTTCCCAACCACGTGTCTGTAAATCACAGTTATTAGTCTTTGGAGGATTAAGCCCCAAGGTTACCGGTAGCTGTGGTGCAGGGCCTACCATACCTTTGGTATAGCGTTTGAAATAGTCGAACGAACCCGATAAACGGTTGTTGAATAGAGCAAAATCCAAACCAATATCATACGAGCGCACGGATTCCCAAGTAAGCGTAGAACTAATCAATTCTTCCACTTCAGCCGTGTTTGGCCTTACTCCTCCCTGAATCCAGTCACCTTTTCCGGCTTCAAGTTTCATCTTCCGATACGTTGGATAATAATTTGTTGTATTCTGATTCCCTAACTCTCCGTATGAGAAACGAAGCTTCAGCTGATCCACAACACTGTTAAGGGGTTCAAAGAATTTTTCCTGTGCTATATTCCATCCTAATGAGAAGGAGGGGGACCATTGCCAACGACTTCCACGGCGGAAGCGTGATGAACCATCATAGCGTAGGTTGACTTCGGTCAGGTAGCGACCTTGATAATCGTAATTCAAACGTCCAAAAAATCCGGCTGTAGCCCAATCCTTGCTGTTTCCAGTTACTTCGGTGGCAATTTCTTTACCCGTTGCATCTAGTCCAGATGTTAAGTCGAATTCTAATAGATCTTCAGTGATTAAGCCGTATTTGGTTACGTCAAAATAGTGATAATTCCATTCTTCTGCCTGAAAACCTCCCATGATTTTGAAGTTATGCTTTTCAGCAAAAGTGTGATTGTAAGTACTGTAGATATTCAATCCCCAGTAGTTTTCCTTTTGGTCGTTTTCTTTCAACCGGGAGTGGATATTATTAGTTACGATTTTTTCTCCTTCCGGATTGTAATTATAATATTCGGTAGTAGACGCTTTGGTGCTAATCTCATTAATACTATAATTTAACTCTATATTTGTAACCCAATTTTTTATCGGTTCTATAATAAACGAGCCTTGGTAGTAGTTACGATCACGTTGCACAGTTCGTTCACCGCCTTCTACTAACTGACGGATCTGATCGTGATTAATATGCCCGTTTCTATCATATATGGGCATATTAGGCCAGTTCGTACGTCCCAGATTTCCCCAAAAACTATTTGTATCATTGTCATCCCCATAAAAAGACGTAGGTCTGATTTCATCCCGACGGGTGAAGCGCTGACTATAGTTGAATTTAAGCCAATTGGTAATCTGAGTGCTTATCTTTGCATTGACATTGTAGCGGGTCATTGATTCTTTTCCGAAATTTAGTAAGCCACCTTGGTCCAGAATGTTGAAAGATGCATAATAGGTGACTTTACTGGTACCACCTTGTAAGCTTATATTGTGCTCTTGTGAGAAAACCTGATCTTTATACATTGCATCCCAGATGTCGGTATTGGCGTAACCTTTGGTCCAACGGTCTTCCCATTTCGAGCCATCAGCAACAGCATCCAATCCATATTGTAGCTTTCCCGATTGGTAATCCAACATTTTTTGCATTACTTCATCTGTATAATCAGGATTAACTCCCTGATTACGTGCAGCTTCGTTCATCATGTTGGCAAAGGTGTACGAATCCATTCCTTTAGGCAGGTTCATAGGACTACTGATACGAAAGCTATTGTTGTAGTTAACCGACATTTTCCCTTTCGATCCTTTCTTTGTAGTTACTAGTATAACTCCGAAAGGTGCACGCGAACCGTAAATGGACGAGGCGGCGGCATCTTTCAAAACGGAGATATTTTCGATATCCTGTGGATTAATAGTATTGATGTCACCTTCCATACCATCTATTAGTATAAGGGGTGAACCTTTTGAACCGTCATCGATAGTACCTGTTCCACGCACAGATATACTCATATCTTTTTCCAGCTGCCCAGAGTTTGTTGCAATTTTCAGACCTGGTACTAATCCTTGCAATGCCTGGGTAGCCGATGTTACCGGACGTGATTCAATTTCTTTAGCTGTGGCTATACCCACTGCTCCAGTAAGATTTACTTTCTTTTGAGTACCAAACCCCACAACAACCACCTCGTCCAGTGTTTGTGTGTCTTCTTTCAACGTGAAATTAAGGATACTTCCTTTTACCGTCGATTCCTGGGTGATGTACCCGATGTAGGATACCTGTAGTTTCGCATTGGATGAGGAAACCGACAAGGAATAGTTACCATTTATATCGGTAATAACTCCATTGGAGGTACCAACTTCAATTACATTGGCGCCAATAATCGGTTCGCCATTTCCGTCAATAACTGCTCCTGAAACAGGCCTATGCTGGGCCGTTATTTGAACAGTTACCAACAAACAGAGCATCAGGAAGGATATCTTCTTCCATAACCCACCTCCACCTGTTTTCACATTTCTGGGTGAAGCGTGATTGTTTTTCAATGTGTAATTCATGTTTCTCATGTTTTTAATTTAATTTATTTAGTGTAATTTTTAGTAATTGCACAGTGCAAAAATAAAGGTTCACATTCAGTAAGACCGCCTGTATTCCGTCAAAGACCGCCTGTTTGCTAAATCCATTTTTATAATAAAAGCCGATGATAATTTTATTGGAGTTTCAAAATAGAATCTCTTTTTGACGAATTTGTTATCCCCCTATTTCTGATAAATCTCCTAATTTTGGAGAATTATCAATATATATATTATTTTTGTTGTTGAGGTGTAACAAAAAAAAGAGATTATGCAAAAAAGACTGTTTATCATTCTATTACTACTATTTCATTTAGGACAGGGATATGCTGTTCTTTCCCTCTCCATGAGCAATCTCAATATAACAAACGGCCTTTCGAACAACTATGTAAAAGATGTAGCACAAGACAGACAAGGATTTATATGGATTGCTACTGAAGCCGGATTAAATCGTTTTGATGGATGTCAATTCACACGCTATACAAGCACTAACTCGGAGTTGAAGACAGATGCTATAAATACATTATTATATGATGAACAAAATAATCTATTGTGGATTGGGACACGTTCGGATTTAACTGTACTTGATTGTTCTACTTACAAATTCACCCATTATGGCATGCAAGACAATATTCATCTTAATAACATAGTGAGTATGTCACTTGCCGGTGACACGGCCATTTGGATAGCTACTCATTACAATGGAATTCTGCATTGCAACAAAAAAACAATGAAATTCACAAGCTACACAAATGAAAGCATTCCGGAACTTAAAAATTCTAATTGGTGTATTTTTGATGACGGACATGGAAAGATTTACGTAGGACATTCATTGGATGGGTTGACAATTATAAACGCAAAGGATTTATCGGCTCTCCATTATAAGAATGAGCCTGACAATTCTTCCAGCCTGCCGGGTAATAGCGTATATTCCATTTGTGTTGACCACATGGGGAATACATGGGTTGGAACCAATCAGGGACTGGCACTTTTCCAACCGGAAAAAGGAGAGTTCCAATCATTTAAGCATGACGAAAAGAATCCGAATTCAATCATTGCCGACCATATCTATGATATCAAGCAAATGGATGATGCCACTGTCTGGATTGCCAGTGATATAGGGGGGATAAGCATACTTGATTTATACAATCTCAACCTGAGCAATACGGATAGCGTACGTTTCAACAATATCACGGCCACAAGTTCAGGCACAAATCTTTCTTCGGGAAATATTCGCAGTCTGCTGCAAGACTCTTTTGGCAACATCTGGATAGGGAATTACAGCAGTGGGCTGGATTTTATAAGCCATACAGAACCTCTCTTCAAAATACTTCCATATATTCGAACTGTAAACAACAAAATTAAAAACAAACAGGTATGGGGAGTCTATGCAGACAGTGAAGGGAAGGTATGGGTTGGAGGAGAGAATGAAGTCAGTATATTTAAAAATAATCAGTTGCTGCGCTCAATCAATATATCCCAATACCAGTCAAGACCTTATACTCAGGTTTTTACTCTTTGCGGCAATCGTCAGGGAATAATTCTGCTGGGAACATTTGACGACGGCCTATTGGAATTTGATTCAAATACAGGAAAGGTGCATCGTATTGATCTGGGTATAGAGCACGTAGATGTTTTTACCATCAAAGAAGCGACTGACGGCACAATGTGGATAGGAGTCGAATACGGACTTTATACTTACCGGAACGGCAAAATACACAGGGAAGAGAAGATTATCAGTCAATTGGTGAATCAATCTGTTTATGGCATAGCCCACGACCGCCAAGGAAAAGTATGGATCGGTACAAATAATTCCGGTGTGTCTATATTCAATTATAACCATGAACTGGTGCACAGGCTAAATGCCGAGAATGGCTTTTTCTCCAATGCAGTCAACAGTCTTTATATGGATTCCAAGGGAGGCATTTGGATAGCTACCCGAAATGGCATAGGATATGTAGAAGATACAAAAGACCCGGATCATTTTGAAATGTACGGAAAGGAGGAAGGACTTGAAGATTGTTTCGTGCGCTCTATTCTGGAAGATGAAGCCGGAAATATCTGGCTGAGCACTAATCAGGGTATTTCATTATGGAACAAAGAAGAAAAAACATTCAGTAACTATGACCATAACGATGGCATACCGGCTGGAAATTTCATAGAAGGCTCATCTTGTCTGTCTGCCGATGGCACTGCCTATTTCGGTTCATTAAACGGTGTATCCTATTTCAATCCGGCATTTGTCTTGAAAAAGCAATCCATAGCTCCAATTCAGCTTATAGAATGCAAAGAAATATCCGTAAGTAAAGATAATGTGAATATTGAAAACATTATTCCCATAACGGAAGAAGAAATAAACTTCAGCCATCATGAAAATTCTTTTTCCATATCCTTTGCAGTCCCCGATTATGCGCAGAGCAAACAAGTGGAATATGCCTATATATTGGAAGGCTTCTATAAAAATTGGGTTAAATCGAATGGAGAAAACACGGCTGTCTTTCGTAATATACCTCCCGGTAAATATACTTTCAGGGTAAAGGCTCGTCTGAAAAATCAAGTATGGGATGAAAGCCGTATGGTCTCACTCAATATACACATTCATCCTCCCTTCTGGTTCACTTGGTATGCGTGGTTCTTTTATATCTTGCTCGCATGCATAATTATAATTTTCTACATTCTGTCCTATCAGAGAAAATTAAAGCTCAAAAGCCTCCAAGAAATCGAAAAGCAACACAGTTTGAATGAGCAGAACCTCAACAATGAGCGTTTGCAGTTTTATACAAACATCACCCATGAACTGCGTACACCTCTGACCCTTATCATAGGGCCGCTTGAAGACTTGGCCGACGACAAGAAAATCCCGGAAGTTTACAGGAGCAAGATCAACTCCATTCACGGCAGTGCGATGAGATTGCTAAATCTTATCAATCAGCTGCTGGAATTCCGTAAAACAGAAACCAATCACCGGCAGCTGATTGTCTGCAAAGGAAATTTAACGGGACTCGTGACTGAGATCGGCCTCCGCTATAAAGAGCTGAATTGCAACCCCGATGTAAAGATACAGATAAAAACAGGTGAGCTTCCGATTCAAATTTACTATGACCCGGAAATCATAACGACTATTCTAAACAACTTACTGTCCAATGCCATAAAATACACACATCACGGAGAAATTATAATATCACTTTCTTGCGGCAATGAAACAAGCGGCAACTATGCAATTATCTCTGTTTCCGATACGGGGTGCGGCATCGAACCGGATGAACTGCCCCATATCTTTGAACGATACTATCAAGGAAAAGGGAAGTATCAGGCATCCGGTACAGGAATAGGATTGGCATTGGTAAAATCATTGGCCACCCTCCATCAAGGGATGTTGGAAGTTAAGAGCGTTGTCGGTAAAGGTACCACCTTTACCTTCCGGATACTTGCCGATTATGACTATCCGGATGCTATGCACAAGGAGGTTGCGTCTGCTTCCGAAGTCGTCGACATGGCTGAAGAAGACAGCGAGCAAGACAATCGTCTGCTGCTTCTCGTCATAGAGGACAATGAGGACATACGAAAATATATTGTTTCATCATTTAATACCGAATACAAAGTATTGGAAGGAAGCAATGGAAAAGAAGGACTCGAAATAGCCTTGTCAACCATCCCCAATATAATAGTCAGCGATATAATGATGCCGCAGATGGATGGAATCCAATTATGCCGTGCTATAAAGGAGGATATACGCACCAGCCATATACCCGTAATCTTGTTAACAGCTAAAGATTCGATGCAAGACAAGGAGGAAGGATATGAGAGTGGAGCAGACTCTTACCTGACCAAGCCATTCAGTGCAAAACTGCTGCGTACACGCATGCTGAATTTGCTCGAATCACGAGCACGTTTGGCAAAACGAATAACTGATTCGTCATTGACTGGTAGCGAAACAGAGTCTGCTATTTTTATAGAAGAACCCTTAAAGTTAAGTAATCTGGATGAGGCTTTTCTGAAAAAAACAACCGAAATTATCGAGGAAAATATCAATGATGAGAAACTGGATATTATTTTTCTTACACAACAGATAGGAATGAGTCACTCCACCATGTATCGGAAAATCAAAGCATTAACTGGCATTACCGTAAATGAATATATTCGCAAAATACGTTTGAGAAGAAGTATGCAATTGCTTCAAACGGGTGATTACAATGTCTCAGAGGCGGCTTATATGAGTGGATTTAATACTATGAGCTATTTCCGTACATGTTTTAAGAATGAATATGGATACTCTCCTTCAGAAGTAACACGGGCAAAAAACAACAATAAATAATCTTAATAAATTTCTATCCATGAATCGATTATTCTTTTTATCTCTTTTGTTTTTTCTAGGAAATACTTCTGAGTTCTTTGCTCAAACAGAACCTTTGTGGGATAATACGACAAAGAATAAACCGAGTCAGGAATTGCAAGAAGTTGAAATAATCTCATCAACTGATTGCAAAATTCAGAAAGCTTTTGTATACAAAACGAAAAGTAAAATCCGCAAACCGTTAATAGTCAGTCTTCATACATGGAGTGGCGATTATACTCAAAAAGACCCACTGGTAAATGACGTAATGGCACGTGATTGGAATTATATCCATCCGGATTTTAGGGGAGCAAATAATAAACCGGAAGCGACATGTAGCACATTGGTACTGTCTGACATAGAAGATGCTATTGATTTTGCACTAAAACATACGAATGCGGATCCTCAAGAAGTCCATATAATTGGCGTTTCAGGAGGTGGACTTGCGACTTTATACGCATATATGAATATTCAATATCCTGTTAAATCGTTTTCTGCCTGGGTTCCTATATCTGATATAGATGCCTGGTATTGGGAATCCGTAGGCCGAAAACAAAAATATGCCGATGATATTGTAAAATCCGTATCGGTTGATACTGTTTACAATCGGGAAGAGGCATTGCGACGTTCCCCATTGTGGCAAAAATTCCCGAAAGAAAAGCGCGAAAACTCTCAGTTCTATATTTACACCGGTATACATGATGGATACATAGGTTCTGTTCCTATTACCCACTCAATCAATATGTATAATCGCTTAGTAGGAGATTTGAAATACAATATTTCTAATCTTGATGATATTATGAAGAAAGCAAATTCGGATTCTGATCTAATTTCCGAAAAAAAAGTGATTGATTTAGTAACCAAACGGATGAACCCTTTACACAAAGTAAACAGTGTAATCTTTAACAGACCTGTGCATTTGACCCGTCAGTACCAAAATATCCGGTTGACTGTATTTGAAGGAGGGCATGAACAAATACCACAAGCACTGGCATTGTTGCCTCATAGCTATATAGCATCAACGAAATATAATATCCTGACGATTGGTGATTCAAATGGTCAAAATAAAGGCGGTTGGGTAGACCAATTGAAGATGATGATGCCCAATGCTCGTATTGTCAATAATTCACGTTCCGGACGAACCATTGGCTTCGATAACCTTGGCAACAAAGAATTGAACGCATTGAGAAACATAGATGATTTCCTAAATGAAGCAAAACATAAAATCGGACAAGATAAATATGATTATGTGATTGTCTGTCTGGGAACCAACGATGCCAAAAATGAATTTTCAGAAAAGCAGGATGAAGTAATTGCTAATTTTGAAAAACTTCTTCAGAAAATCAAAACGCATCAATTAATCAAAAACTCTAATCCGAAGCTTATATTTATCACACCACCGCCTATGCGTTCTACTGACGTTGAATATAAATATCAGGGAGGAAACGAGCGTTTATCTTTGCTTGTTCCGGAATTGAAAAGGATTGCAAAACAAAAAAACTTCCAAGTAATAGATATTTATCATCCTCTACAGAAGATTTTTAATCACTATGCTCCTGATGGTGTACACATGGTTCCCTCCGGACAGAGAATCATTGCCGAAAAAGTTGTTGAAGAGATAAAATAATGAATTAAAAATCCTTGTAATGCTTTCTTTTTGATTGTTTTTTTTCTTTTTGACGAATTTGTTATCCATATTCGACAGATATATTCAACTGCTTTAAATACTACGGTTGTAATTTTGTATCTGAAACTTTAAATTAATAGTTTAGGACATGAAATATACATTTTTAATCCCTGCTACATTCTTGTTGTTAATATTGTCGGCATTCACTACAGTTGACACCCAACCTATTACCATTTTTACCATTGGCGACTCGACAATGGCAGACTATAATACTCAAAATGGTTATCAGGGACGAGGATGGGCACAAATGTTACCCTGTTTCCTGACAGAAGCCAATGTAAAAATCGAAAATCATGCATCAAGCGGTCGAAGCACTTTAAGTTTTATCAATGAAGGGCGTTGGGATAAAGTCTTATCACGATTGAAAAAGGGAGACTATGTATTCATACAATTCGGGCATAACGATGAGAAAACAACTAAAGAACTGCATACAGTTCCCGGAGGCTCTTTTGATGAAAATTTACGAAAATTCATTCGGGAAACCCGTGCCAAAGGGGCTTATCCTGTATTATTTAATTCTATTGTACGTCGAAACTACCCGCCATCAGGTTATGTGGGCGAGCGCAAGGACCGCTATGAAACAGAGGGAGATATACTGGTTGATACACATGGTGAATACGTTGTTGCACCACGCAGGGTTGCGAAAGAAATGAATGTTCCATTTGTCGATATGACTCGTCTGACTCATGATTTAGTAACGCAATTAGGCCCGGAAGAATCGACAAAACTCTATATGTGGATACCCGCAGGTGTATATGACGCGCATCCCGACGGGAAAATAGATAATACCCACCTTAATATTTACGGTGGAAAGGTGGTTGCGGAAATAGCTGTACGAGAAGTGGTAAAGGTTGTTCCCGCATTGGTCCCTTTCGTCCGTTATCACGATCCGGATGTTTATGTCGCCGATTATAAAGACAATAAAACGTGTGCCGTCTGCTATACATTTGATGATGGGCTAAAAGAGCATTATACATTGGTTTTTCCTGAAATGGAAAAAGTAGGTTTCAAGGGTACTTTTTATGTGTGCGGAAAAATCATTGAAGAAAAGGAAGCACAACAAGGTAAGCCACGTATGACATGGAAACAGATGAAAGAAATGTCAGACAACGGACATGAAATCGGAAATCACAGTTGGTCCCATCCCAATTTAAAAAATCTGTCAACAGAAGAAGTACGTACTGAAATTGGGAAGAACGATAGTATCATATTAGCCAATATCGGAAAAAAGCCCCTTTCGTTTTGTTATCCGGGCAATTCTTTCAATGAAGAAATCATTTGTATGGCTTCAGAAGGAAGAGTAGGCACTCGCACTCGTCAGTTTGGAATAGGCGGAGAGAAATCCGGTTCAACAGTAGAATCGTTAGATAAATGGATAAAGGACTTACTTATTTCGGGTGAGTGGAGTATCGGGATGTTGCACGGTATGACTTATGGATACGATGCTTTTTCCGATTCAGAAATACTGTGGGAACATTTTCGCAGAGTAAAAAAACAGGAAGACAGAATATGGGTCGATACATTTGAGAAAGTGTCAGCCTATACAAAGGCTCGGAACAACGTACAACTGGATGTCGCAAAATACGAATCGAATATTCAAATTACTCCTCGATTAGCGCTTGACTCACGATTGTTTACCGAACCACTCACGATGGTAGTGAAGAAAAATAGTAACCATACGAAAATAATAGTACACCAAAATGGAAAAGAATTAAAAGTTAAAGAAAAAAACAACTATTTGATTTTCGATTTCAACCCGTTTGGTGATACAATAGACATTAAAATTCACTAATTAAATTATAAGCGACATGAAAGGTATTCATATTCTCGTATTTATACTTATTCTTAATTCTTTAATTCCGGTATTTGCCGGAGAACCGACACATTACGCGATACGATTATCGACGGCTCCGGGTTCAACAACGTCTCAATCAGTATCGTTGCTGTGGGGAGAAGGGGGTAAAACAGATGATGATCATCACTATTCAATCTATTGTAATGGAAAGCTTTTGGATACAACTGCAATGACTTATTATGATGTAAAAAATTTACCTTCTGATTCTTCTTATCATTTCCAAGTGAAGTTGCAAAATAAAAAAAATAAAGTCATATATAATAGTAACTTACTATATGTCAGAACAAGCCTATCACCAAAATATTTCAATATTAAAGATTTCGGTGCAGTTGGAGATGGAAAATCACTTGACACAAAAGCTATTCAGCAGGCTATTGACGCCTGTAACAAACAAGGCATTGTTGTGGTTCCCAAAGGAGTATATCTCACGGGAGCACTTTTCTTTAAAAGTTATATGACTCTCTATATTGAAGAAGGTGCTATTCTAAAAGGCAGTTCTGACTTAGCGCATTACCCGATAGTAAGATCCCGTTTTGAAGGAATTGAGGGTAGTCAATATGCATCCCTGATAAACGGGGGAACTTTACTATCTGGTGGTATTCAAGAATTTTCTATTCGAGGAAAAGGAATTATAGATGCCAATGGAGAAAATCTAATTAACCAGCAGAAAAAAGAAGGATTAGGGTACCGGGGACGAATATTAAGCCTGATGAATGGAGAAAATATATGTCTGGAAGGAGTTACTTTTTTACAATCTCCGGCATGGGGAGTTCATTTTATTTACTGTATGGGCGTTACTATTAAAGACGTATATATCAACACTCGCTTTGATCCGGAAACAGGGCGTAAATATAAAATCCATAATGGCGATGGATTAACGATCGACTCTTCTAAAGATATCGTTGTTTATAATACGACAATCTCATCGCAAGATGATAATGTGTCCATTAAATCAGGAAGAGACAATGATGGAAGACGAGTCGCCAAATCGACAGATAATGTAAAATTATTTGATTGTAAGTTTCTCGGGGGATTTGGTGTTGTAGTCGGAAGTGAAATGGCCGGGAACGTAAGGAATGTTTTAGTAAATAATTGCTTTTACGAAAATACCGCTTGTGTATCACAGTTGAAAGCACCTTGGGGGAGAGGAGGTGTTATAGAAAATATAACATTTAAGAATATTGTACACACCGACTCTATTCATCACGATAATATGTGGTTTAGAGGGGCTATTTGTATTGACCAATATTACGGTATTGAAAATCCTGACTATACTGTTCGCAAGGAAGTAGACGAAAATATGCCGACTATACGCGACGCATGGTATGAAAACATAACTATTTCAAAAAAATATGGATTCGGTATGTACCTATGTGGTAGACCGGAGAATTATGTAAAAAATATATATTTCAGAAATGTAGAGATACATTCCGAAAATGGTATTTATGGACGGCACTTAGATGGTATCCATTTGAAACAGACAAAAATTATTCCGATCACAGGGGAAACTTTTGAATGGGTACAAACTCAGAATATACAGATTAATCAATAATTAAAATAGATCAGATAAGTATGAAAAGAAGCATTATTCCTTTAATAATTATCCTTTTGGGGCAAACTATATATGCACAGCAAAAGTTTAATCTGATATCGAACAACAAAGCAGGTGCTGTTTACTACCAAGGAAATGAAAAAGTCGTCAACACCGCTATCGATATGTTGATAAGTGACTCGAAACTAATCTGCGATCAACCATTCTCGTTAAATAATGAACTGAATAACAACACAATAGTTGTCGGTATTCCCGATCAGGAACCTGATATTAAAGAATTGGTAGACCGTTTTAAGCTTGAAATCGCTGATCTGGCAGGAAAATGGGATGCTTATAAAATACAAGCGGTTGAATCTAATGGAGATAATTATTTGTTCATTTTAGGGAGTAATCCTCGTGGAGTAGCCTATGGGATACTCGAACTATCTCGTCAAATGGGAATTTCGCCTTGGGTGTGGTGGGCAGATGTCGTTCCTGACAAGAAAGAGAATGTTACAATCATGACTGATGAAAAGGTGCATGCTCCATCTGTACAATACAGAGGGATCTTCCTCAATGATGAAGATTGGGCGTTGATGCCATGGAGTACTCGAACTTTTGAACCGACTCCAGTAAAAGGAGCTATCGGACCAAAAACGTATGCAAAGATATGCGAATTATTACTCCGACTTCGTGCCAACACCCTTTGGCCTGCCATGCACGAATGTACTGTTCCATTCTATTTCACCGAAGGAAATAAAGATGTTTCCGATAAATACGGTATCATAATGGGAACTTCACATTGCGAACCGATGATGCGGACAAATACGGGAGAATGGGATAATGCAAAATATGGTTCTTATAACTTTCTTACTAATCGTGAAAATGTGCTCTCTTACTGGAACGAACGCTTGGCAGATGTTTCCAAAACCGAAAACATTTTTACTATGGGAATGCGAGGTATACATGACGGACGTATGCAAGGAGTTAAGACCATTGAAGACGAAGCTAAAATATTACAGGAAGTTATAAATGCTCAAAGAGAACTGCTTAAAAATAGTGGTAAGGGAGATGTTTCAAGTATTCCACAAGCATTTATTCCTTATAAAGAGGTTCTAAAAGCCTATGATGCAGGTGTAGAGCTTCCTGAAGATATTACCTTGGTTTGGTGCGATGATAATCATGGTTATATTATGCGTCTTAGTGATCCCGAAGAACAAAAACGTTCGGGCGGTGGAGGGGTTTACTATCACGTCTCTTATTGGGGAAAACCTCACGATTATCTATGGCTGGGTTCCACTCAACCAGCTTTAATCTACACTGAAATGAAGCGTGCGTGGGATAACAATGCACGCCGTATGTGGATTCTTAATGTAGGAGATATTAAACCGAATGAATATTTGACAGAGTTCTTTCTTGATATGGCATGGAATATAGATGCATTTGCCGGAGATAAGATTTACGCGCATCAAAGAGAATGGCTACATACAACATTTAAAGGTAAAGCGACTGATAAAATAAACCGGATCATGAAACAATATTATCATCTTTCCGGACATCGTAAACCTGAACACATGGCTTGGAATAAAGTCGAAGATTGGGAGTTACGTCGTCAGAATCCTACTAATCGTCAGGGTTTACAACCCGTAAAAGATTCGGAGCTTTCACCAGTACATTTTGGCGATGAAATGGAACGCCGTATTCAGGCGTTTAATTCAATTACACTACTATCGGAAGAAATATTTGAAAATGAAATTCCAAATGAATTAAAACCTGCTTATTTCCAATTAATACATTATCAGGTTGCAGCCAGTTCAGCGATGAGCCGTAAGATATTGTATGCACAGAAATCACGTTTGTCTGCGGAAAATAACGTAGAACTTGCCGGATATTATGCCCGATTAGCTACAGATGCTTACAACGAGATCACTGCTTTAGATTACACATACAATAAGGATATGCAGAGTGGGAAGTGGGATTTGATGATGGATATGAAGCCGCGAGATTTGCCGGTTTTCCAACAGCCTGTTTTACCTGATCTTCCTAAAAAAGTATTGTGCCCAACTAACAATCCTGCTATACCAAAAATGCCTGCATTATCTGTAACGGCAGGATCATCCGTTGAAGGTGATCGTATGATTGCTCTAAATGCATGTGATTTTATAAATAATCTCCAGACTGAAGTTATAGAAGGATTGGGACATAGTGGAAGAACAGTACGTTTGCAACCATCTAAGAAAATAGACTTGAAACAGCCTCATCTTGAATATAAAGTATCTACTACAAGCAAAGGTAATGTGAAAATCAAAGTTGGAACCATTCCTATGCATCCCGTTCATGGAAATTCAGAGATGAGATATGCCATTGTTATTGATAATCAAAAGCCAATAGAAGTTTCTACTTCAGCAGAGTTTTTGTCAGATAAATGGGCAGAAAATGTATTGCGTAATCAGTCATTGACAATTACAGAAGCCAATATACCGGAAGCAGGTGAGCACACTATACGTATCTATGCTTTAGATGAAGAATTACTTGTGGATCAGTTAATGCTGGAATTTGATTTGGAAAGGAAACATTATCTTATTCCTGTAAAATATAAGTCTAATCAATAATATATATTCAAATTTATGAAATCATATCTCTTATCATTAATATGTCTGCTGTTCTTTTGTTGTTGTGGCAAACAACCAGCTATTGAAGAATATCTTCTTATTCCTCACCCCGTGAGCATTGAATATACTTCTGGATTCACTAAATTGAAAAACAACTTGTCAATAGCTTATACTGAAGAATTAGCTAATGAAGCAGAGCTATTGCAATCATACCTTTCTGTTAACTTTTCTATTAATACGAAAATGAAACCAGGAAGCGAAAGCGGAAACATTATACTCAAGTTAGATACTTCCATTTTGCCGGATAAAAAAGAAGGTTATATAATGGGTATAGATGATAAAATAACGATAAAAGCCAATTCCGTAATCGGAATATTCAATGGTATTCAGACTTTACGTCAGATTATACAAAAGAAAGAAGGTAAATGGATAGTCCAAAAAGCAATCGTTACCGATTATCCAGCATTTTCATGGCGCGCTTTCATGCTTGATGAAGGACGCTATTTCAAAGGCAAGGAAGTCGTTTTCGACCTTTTAGATGAAATGGCAGAATTGAAGTTAAACGTTTTTCATTGGGGATTAACTAATGATCAAGGGTGGCGCATTGAAATCAAAAAATATCCGAAACTGACTGAAATCGGAGCCTATCGTGATTCATCTGAAATACATAAATTTGGGAGTAATATTTTCGACGGCAAACCTCACGGAGGCTTCTATACACAAGAAGAAATTAAAGAGGTGGTCGAATATGCTGCTAAACGCCATATCATGGTTGTACCCGAAGTAAATATGCCCGGACATGCTTGTGCTGCTATTGCTGCTTATCCATGGTTAGGGACAAGTGGAAAAGAAATAAAAGTACCAACCAATTTTGGTGTTAAATACGATGTCTTTAATGTCGCTGATCCTAAAGTTATTCAATTCTTCGAAGATGTTATAGATGAAATGATTCCTCTTTTTCCGTCTCCTGTATTCCATATTGGGGGCGATGAAGTACGGTACAATCATTGGAATGAGTCTCCATACGTTCGGTCTTATATGACAAAAAACGGCCTGAAAGCTCCGGCAGAGTTACAGGTTTACTTTACCAATAATATGTCGAATCTGCTGGCAGGGAAAAGCCGTCGTATGATGGGTTGGAATGAAATAACAGGAGATAGGGTACATAGTTATCAGAAAGAGGAATCCGATGCTGATGCTAAAAATATAAAACTTGCCAAAGGGACTATTGTCCATTTTTGGAAAGGCGATACGGCATTAATTAGGCGAACCATTGAAAAGGGATATGATGTGGTAAACTCTTATCATAATTCCACCTATCTGGATTACAGCTACGAACAAATCCCCTTGAAGAAATCATACTTTTTCGATCCCATACCCGAAGGTCTGACAGATGATCAAAAAAAGAGAATCTTGGGACTAGGCTGCCAAATGTGGGGAGAATTCATTCCAACAGTAGAAAGTATGAATCTCAAAATATATCCTCGCATAGCTGCGTATTCTGAAGCAGGATGGACAGATAAAAGCCATAAAGATTACAATAGGTTTCTTCATGCTCTTGAACCCTTTTTGAAGCGATGGAAAGCTAAAGGTGTAAAATATGACGTAGCAAAATAAGTTTTTGATCGAAAAGGTAAATATAAACCTGTTGGCGGAATTAAATTAACGCATATTTAACCCTGCCAATGGGTTTGCTATTTTTATAGCAATAAATCAAACTCTTATAGAATTCATCTTCATCGTTTCCAGATTTAGAAACAGCCCGTGATGTTCAATCATCCCATTACGGAACATCTTCCACAAGATATTACTGCCAAGTTGTGCTAGTGTGGAGTTGATAAACAGGTCTTGTTTTTCCAACGCCTCCGCCAAGGAACAGCTCGGTCCCGAATCCTCCTCTTTCACCCTTGCGTACCTCACGAACCGGGTGATGACTTTCAAAGAGCCGACAGTCTCATACAGTTGGGAGGCGGGCTGTTTTATCTTCTTGGGAATGGTTCCTAAAACAACCTGCCCGGTCGTCTGCGTATTCCCGAAATCCATCCAATACAGCGGTGTCTCGTGATTGTGGTAATTCGAGGCAGGAATTGCTTTCAATATGTTCCACAAGTCGAGCCGTGACTTGATGTTGTCGGTACAAGTAACGATGATATTCGCCATGTCGTCCCGTCTGGCATCTTTCAGCACGGTCGGGAAAATATCCGGCAAAGCTTTCCAGTCATTGCCGAAGAAATTGTTGATGCGGGTAACGAGGCATTGCGCCTTGTTCAGCCCCATGTCGGAATACCCGAACAGCTGGCGGCCGATATTGGATTCCGTCACGATGTCCGGGTCATAGAGTGTCACGAACAGTCCCGGATGCCCGAGTGCCCGCAGGGTCACGTCCAGCCTTGCCAGGCAGGTCAGCACCTGCGAACCGGTTCCTCCCGCTCCGATGAGGTTCACCGTCACCGGATGTTGCGGGTTGATCAGATAGTTGTCTATGTAATGTACTCTTTTCATTTCAATATATCTTTCAGTTTCAGGTTATTCAGAAGCTTCAGTTCATCAAGGTCGAAAGGCTTGTCCTTTGCAGCTTTCGTTACCAGTACCAGGTTGGATTTAGTCGGGTTGCCTTCGCCTCCCAGATGGGAAAACTCCGTCAGCCAGAATTTCTTTTCCCAATACTCCAGCAGGTTCGTGTAGGTCAGGTCTTTCGGCTTCTCTATTTTTGCGGAGCCCAGACAGACGCTCGCCCTCGTCACGTTGAAGAACGGCGCGGCATAGAGTTCCGTCTTTTCCGTCAGCTTCTTGTCCTTGCAGGCATAGATATTCAGCCAACTTTCTCCGGCCACATAGATGATTCCCGGCAGGTTGTATTCCGCGTTTGCGATTTTGAGGCTTTCCCTGAAGAACATCATCCGCTTCTGCGGTGGATTGTACCAGACATATTTCTCGTTGCCCTTCCGGGGATCGCACCACAGCATATTGGACGGAATCCTGCCGTATGGCGTGGTACTGTGCCTTTCGGAATAGCCGCGTACCAGCTCGTTCATGAATTCCACCGTAACGGGGCGGCCTTCGCTCATCATGCCGTTCTCGTCTATGTCCCTGACCTCTATAAAATAGCTGCCTTCATAGCTGTCATCCTCACCGGAATAGGCAATCAACGCCGCCTTGGGATGGAGCAGCGCCCTCAGTTTCTTTGTAAGTTCATTCGTTTCCAACATGGTTCAACTGATTAGAGTTATGAATTCGTCCGCCCACCGGAAGAACCGTTCCGGGTAATCGTCCATCTGGAACAGTTCTTCGGTGTCGGGTGACAAGTCGCAGGTCGTTACCGGAATAATATCGTAGGTTTCCCTGCTACAGGAATTGTAATAGTCGACAAGATACTCCGTAACAATATCTCCGGTATCATATATGATGCTTATCTGCTGGTACAGGTACATCGGATGAAAATCCGGCTCTTCCGAGTAGAAGGCGTCATACCCGTATTGCATGATGCCCCGTTCGGGTGTCAGGAACGGGAGGCCCCGTTTCATCATATCGACCAAAGGCTGTTCAAACCCGTTCCGGGGAGTATATGACTCAAGCGCTTTCGGCAGGTTCTTATAGTAAGATTTCGATTCTACCCTTTTGAGCAGCCTGCCTATTTTCCCATCCTGATAGGAAGCCAGCAATTTCATGCGGTCCTTCCAATCTTCCGGGTCGTTGCCGTCATCTTCCGAGAGCATTTCAAACATGAAATCCGTATCATCGTTCTCCCAAAAGATGCCGATGTCGTTGGCTTCCATCAGATTGTGGAGGAATGTGACGGCAATCCTCCTCAAAACAGGATTGAGCGTTTCCAGGAATTTTACCGGAAAATAATACAGCGTGAAGCTTCCCCATTTGTGACATTTCCACAGTCGGAAGAACAGCCTGCCGTCCTCTTGCTCGATATTGACATACAGATTGTCCCCGATAAGCGTATCCATCTCATCGTATAGCCTGGCGATGCCTTCCCCTATACTTTTCCCCGGTGTATGCACGGCTTCCTTTTGCAGTAACAAAGCGTACTTGAAATATGAATCACGCAGGAACTCGTAGTTTCCCCGCGTGATTACATTTATCTTGTCACATTCGCAATCGTCGTAGCAATCTACGGTAAGACTTTTCTGTGCCAGCGGTGTCAAGGCCGTGCTTAGAAAAGAATTACGGCCCCGCTTGGAGCCGCAATCCGTTCTTCCCTGTTCACGCCGTACTGTACATTCCTTTGCGTCTGGCTGATGACGAGCTTTGCCAGCCGTTCCAACCGGTGTTCGTCCAATGGTACACATGACTTCTTTTTTTTATTATCCTTTTTCCTGTTGTTGTTCTTCTTCATGCTCTCTATCCTTTTACCCCGATGGTGGTTGTGAACTCGTACACGGCCTTATCGTCCTTGATGACCGGTCCGTGTACTGTTGCCGTTGTCAGCTCCGGGTAGAAATTGGAGTAATAACTCATGACCATTTCGGGACTGTCCGACGGGTTGGGATCATCGAGCGTGACCATTCCATTGTTCTTCTTGAATGTGAATGAGCGTGTCATTCCTGTAATTTCGAGTGCCATAATCTTAGACTGTTTGATTTTGATAATGTGGGACATGGGGTTCTAACATGGACTGTGGGAAATCGGGATATCCCTCGTAGTCCTCCGGACGGTAAGCCGGTCCTTCCTGTCCGGCATCGTAATGCGGGTACAGTTCTTCCGGCGCCTGCACCTGCTCCTGCCAATGCGGGTTCCCGTATACCGGTTGCGGTGCCTGCTGCGGTGCGGGTTGCTGTCCCGCATATGGTTGCGGCTGTGGCGGGGCGTAATATTGTGCCGGTCCCTGTGGAGGTTGCTGCGGCGGCCACATCGTCTGCTGTTGCTGTGGTGCTGCAACCGGCCTCTGTTGCTCGCCGGGTACTTGTGCCGCCATCGGTTTCTGCGGTTGTGGAGGATATTGTGGAGCCGGTTGCGGCTGCCGGGCCGGCGCGGCAGTCGGTTGTGCCTGCGGTTGCGGTGCCGGTTCTTCCATCAGTTCGAACAGGCTGCCCTTGTTCATCGCCTTAGTCTGTTCCGCCACCATCCCGTCAATCTTCTTCTGGTCCTGCGGTTTGGCATAGAGGCGCGCCTGTCCGAGTGAAGTGACGACATCCTTGTGGTTGCCGGCGGCAATCAGTTCCTCCGCCTTCTTGAAATGTTTCTCATACTTCTCGCGCTTCTCCTTTTCCTCCTTCGTCTCCTTCGACTTGGCTTCCTTGGCCGCCTTGCTCTCGGACGCGGCTTTCTCCGCTTGCGCCTCGAATTGCGCCATGTTGGAAATCAGGCCCGCCGCTTTCTGTATCGGCCGTGCGACGGCTTGCAGGAATCCTGCGTCCAACTCCTGCGGCAGTCCGCTGACGGTCAGGGGGACAAGGTGGTTCTGGGCTTCGTCTTTCAGCCCGTTAGACTTCGGCAATGTGGAAACTGTCAGTTGCCCGTTCGCTTTGCGGATGACGAGGGTGAGGTCCACGCCTTCGGTCATCATTTGGTGGATTGCTGTAAAAAACATAATCTTGATGTATTAAAGGTTATTATTGAAGTTTACATTTCACTGAATAATTCCGCCAGCAACCTGTTCCTGTCGGGATGGTGGCATATTTCCAGAATGGGGTTCAACAAGGTGGAAACGTGTACCGGTCCGGTCGTCCCCCGTGGCGGGAACCTGACAGCCGGTTCGGGTTCCACGGTTCTCTTTCTTCTTGTTACGGGCATGGGCATCCTCATGGGAGCCGGCGGCGCGCTTGTGACAAATGCTTGGTTCATGACTATTTATTTTAATTGTGAATACTCGGGCTTTGGCAGCCCGTTGAACTACAAGGGCCGGCGGTAAATGCTTCCGGTAAGGCAAGGTTTTCGGGAAAAATACCGCAGCGCAGTGAGGATGATTTTTCCCGAAACCGCAAGGCTCGACCTTGCTGTCCGAAAAGAAGCATTTGCCAACTTTGCCCGGTAGTTCCCGGTATGCCAAGCCTGTATTCTTCATCCCTTTTCCTTTTTATATCTATTCCCTTCACTTCCGGATTCATAAAACATGGGAAACAAAAAGAGCCGTCCGTGATGGACAGCTCCGTTCCGTGAGGTGTTATGGGATTTGTATGGCATCTCCGGTTCATGGCTGAAAATTATATTATCAGAATACCAGAAAACTGAATATGCAGAAAAGTATGGCCGCCGCTACCAGGAGACAGGCAATCCGATACAGGAACTTGAAGAATCCCTGGAAGCATACGATGCTTACCGCGACCCACACGGGGGATACTCCCCGTGAATACATATAACTGAACACGATGAAGGCGGTGAGGCCTAACGCGATGATCCGTACCCATCTGTTCGCTTTTATCCTTTCGATACATTCTCTTGTTTTCATGACGTTCTATTATTTACAGGTGAAACAGTCGTTTCCAATTTCAAGGGCCGGGAGGCGGACCGCCTCCACAGGCAAGGTTTTCGGGGGAAAATACCGGAGCGGCGCGAGGATGATTTTCCCCGAAACCCGAAGGGCCCGACCTTGCAGGTGGAAAACGGCGGTACGCTACCTTTGCCCGGGAATTGGAATGACGGCATTATCTCTTCTTTCCGTTCCCGGCTTTCGGGAACGAGAATACCGGGTTGTACTCCGTATCGAAGGTGATGGCGGCATCGAACGGCACGCCTTTCTTTCCCTTGAATCCCTTGATGAGTCGGGTGCTTCCGGACGAGAAGAGCTGTTCCAGATGGCTGTCAGTCAGTTCCTTGTTCAGGATACGGCGGAACACCAGCAGTCCGCACCCGTCCCGGTCACACTTGGCCACTTTGGAACGGAGGATGATTTTCCCCGTCTTGCACTTGGGGCAGGTGAACACCTTCTCCTGCATTGCCGGAAAATCCAAGCGCAGTATCTCGTCTGTCACCTTGCAGGTATAATCGCGGATGGACTGCATGAATGCCTCCGCATCAAGTGTATGTCCCTCTATCTGCAACAGGGCCTTCTCCCAGCTTCCCGTCAATTCCACATCGGCCACGCTCATCCCCTTCACCGCCTCGTAGATATACATCCCTTTCTCGGTCGGGACGATGCTCTTGCCGGAACGGGAGATATAGTCCCGCTTGATCAGGGTGGTGATGATGGCGGCACGGGTGGCAGGCGTACCTATGCCCAAGTCCTTGATGGCTTCCTTTGCCAGTTCGTCCATGATGTTTTTCCCGCAGGTCTCCATAGCCCCCAGCAGGGTGGCTTCCGTGTACAGCGGTTTGGGCAGGGTCTTTTTCTGCGCCACCCCGTGTCCCATGACCGGCACGGCCTCGCCTTCGGTAAACTCCGCCGTTCCACTGTCCCGGTCCGGTTCGTCCTTGTCCCGGTCCTCTTTTCTGGCAAAGACACCGCGCCAACCCGGTTTGACGATGGCGGAGGAACGGGAGCGGAACCCCATGCCCTCGCAGGTACATTCCATGACCAGCAGTTCTTTCTCGCAGGGCGGGGAGAATGATTCCAGCATCCTGCCGGCTATCAGGGTGTAGACGGTAGATTCCGCCTCGGACAGACCTTCGGGTACGATGCCCGTGACAATCAGGGCATGGTGGTCGGTCACTTTCGTGCCGTCCACGCTGCGGGTGTTCAGGTCGGAAAGATCAAAGGACTGCCCGTATTCCCTGAATTCCGGCAGTACGGCGATTTTCTCCAGCAGGGAAGGAATATGCCGCATGACATCCTCCGGGATATGACGGCTTCCTGTTCTCGGGTAGGAAATCAGTTTTTTCTCATATAACGATTGTGCGATGGAGAGTGTCCTGTCCGCCGTCAGGTCGTAATGGATGTTGCAATCCTTCTGGAGTGCAGTCAGGTCATATAGCAACGGAGACTGCTGGAGTGTTTTCTTACGCTCCACCTTGGTGATTGTCACCAAAGAACCGGAAGTGATTTGTTTATATGCCGCTTCTGCCGTTCCTTTCTCCTTGAACTCTTCCGTGTGGAAGAACATGCGGTGTGCGTCCCGCTGCTTCAATGTAAGGTGCAGCTGCCAGTAAGGGGTGGACACGAAACTCCGGTTCTCCTTGAAACGGGCACAAATCATGGAGAGTGTCGGGGTCTGCACGCGCCCGATGGAATTGTTCGCCGAGCCGGAGACTATCGCCAACGCGCGACTGGAATTCATCCCCACCAGCCAATCCGACTTTGCCCGGCAATCGGCGGCGGCATACAGGCTGTCGTAATCCTTGCCGTCCCGGAGGTTCGCCATGCCCTCGCGGATGGCCTCGTCGGTGAGCGAGGAGATCCACAGGCGCTTGAACGGCTTGGTGTAGCCCAGGTAGGAATAGATCCGGCGGAAGATAAGTTCCCCTTCGCGGGCACAGTCGGTCGCCACGATGATGCTTTCGCACTGTGCAAGCACGCTGTCAATGACTTTCAGTTGTTTGGCGGCGGCGAGGTCCGTCACCATGCCCTTGTCCGTCCTGACCTGGCGGGGTATCAGGCGGAACGGGTCCGGCAGCATCGGAAGGTCTTCGGCACAGGTCTTCGTGTAGCCGTATGCGCCCGGCATGGCAAGTGACAGGAGATGTCCCATCGCCCATGTGACCATATAGCCGTTGCCGGTACAGTAGCCGTCCTTCTTGTCGGTAGCCCCGACTACACGGGCTATATCCAGGCCGACACTCATTTTTTCTGCTATGATTGCTTTCATATTCGGATAAAAATTAAGCCGTTCCCCGTTACCGGAACCGGAAAACGGGAAACGGCGGTTTGACATTCTTTACTTGTAGGATTGGCAGGCGGCTGCTATGCCAACGGCTTGATGCCGAGAATTTCAATCAGTGCCCCGCCGTCCTTGCGCACCAGCTGGAGGGTGGCGTCCATCACCACGTCCACCCCGAGAAGCACGAGGCTGAGTGACATCACTTTCGTCTTCTCTCCCTTGAGCAGCGTGTCAAGCTCCCCCGACATCTCCAATTCGTCCTTCAGGATACCGATTCCCGCAAGTTCATCCCAGTTCACGTCTTCCGCCTTGAAAGGCGTGTTGCCATTATCGTTCATGTTCATATTTCTGATTCTTTTGGATTTTACATTCATTTGATTCACGCTCAGGCTATGCCCGCGCCTTTGGACTTGCGGCTGTTCTGTTCCTGTCCCTGCTTCCGGGCGTTCGCCACCACGTTGCGCTGCGAGGCGTCACGCTTGCGGTCCGGATTCTCGTTGTAGAAGTCCAGCCTGCCCTGGTTGAAGTTCGCCTTGACGTACTGCGAGATGGTCTTGCCGTCGTAGCCCTTGATGCCCTCGACGAGCACCGCCTTGCCGCTCTGGAGGTCGGCACGCTGTTTCCGGTTCAGCTCCACGTCCCATACCTTTGCCGGTATCTTGAACTCGGCACGCTGCTCGAAGCCGTCCGGCGTGCGTGAGTAGCTCAGGCGTCCCGTCTCCAGATCCGCCTTGATGAAGGAGGAGAACTCCTCGCCCTTGCGGTTCACCATGTCATTGAGGAAGATGATCTTGCCCTCGCGTAGTTGCTGTTGCTCCTCCGGGGTGACTTTCACACCGCCGATCTCATTCGGGATGTAGATTTCACGCGCCCCCTCCGGGGAATCGGGATTGTAACGCGAGTAGGCGGGTTTGCCCGTGGCCTCGTCCAGCTTGACATACGAGGAGAACAGCTCGCCGTCCTTGCGCTCCATCCCCTCCACGAAGATGGCCTTGCCCGCATTGAGATCCTCGATCTGCTTCTGGGTGAGTTCCACGCCACCCAATGAATGGCGGTTGAAGAGCTTGTCGTTATCAAAGATGTATTCGATGCCCCTGCGCTCGGCATTGACCTGGATGTGGGCGTCGAACTCCTTGCCGCCGTTGGAAATCATCCCCTCGATGAAAACCTTCTTGCCTTCTCGCAGGTCGTTCTGTTCCTGCTGTGTCAGCTCCACACCCTTGATTTCCCTCGGGATGAAGACATTCTCCGCACGCATGGCCACCACCTCGTTGGTGAGCTTGTCGATGCTGATGAAGGAAGGGATGTACTCGCCGCTACGGTTTTTCAGTTCTACCACACGTCCCATGTTGCCCGTTTCAAGCAGGTTCTTTTTGTCCTCGTCAGAAAAGATGTGCCCGAAATACGGGCGGTCGAGCTCGGGTTTCTGGCGGATGCCGTGGATACCCAGCACGATGGGACCTCCCACGGACTGCTGGAACGAAAGCCGGGCGTCCGTGCGCAAGACGGCGGAACCGAAGTTCATGCTGATGGGCACGAGCTGGTTGGTCTTGTACCCCTTGAGCATCTGGTCGAGTAATCCACGTTCCATGAGGTACTCGCGGGAGAGGCCGTAGTTCTTCAGCTCTTCCCAGTTGATCATGGATTCGTTGTAGCGGTACTTGGGCTGCTGCGTGCCGTCACCCTGGGCACCCTGCTGCTGTGTTTCATTTTTCTTTGCCATTTCTTCTTGATTTTGATTGTTCATACTTTGGTTTTCCTTGTCGCGTGGGACGATCTCGTATTTCTTGAGAAAGTCCTCCACGGCTTTTGTCTGCTTTCCCGCGGCTATGTCTTCGATGGCCTGCCTGACCTCCGGGTCTTCCAGCTTATCCTCCTTGACGGAGAAAATACCGAAACGTGTCGGGTCTTTGAGCTGGCTCCAGAAGTTCTTCAGGAAATTCTCGAACATGCTGGCGTACCGGTCGATTTTAAGGAAAGAGTTCCGGTGTTCCTTGTCCGCCGGGACGGTACTGTACTTCCCGTCCTTGCCGATTTTCGACACCGCCTGTAAAAGCAGTTCCATCTTGTCGAGGATGAATACGATGTCGCTCATCTGCTCGTTCTCGGCCACTTGCGGTTTCGGAGGTTCGTCACTTTCATTTTTCTTTGCCATAACTTTGGTTTTTTAGAGTTGATAACTGAATTTGTCATGGCAAATATATAGCATGAATTTTGATAAATAATTGTTTTGTAATTAGTTGTACTACACATTTCATCACTTGTCACCACGTTTCACCACAGGGGTGACAATGCGAAAACCCAAACGGACAGAAACGGAAGGTAAACGCAAAAGAACGGATTGCCGAAAGACGGGGAAAAGGCCGAACCGAGGCAGGAGGGCGGAAAGAAGGAAAAGCCACCTCCAAAAAAGAAGCCTGTATTATGCAGAGTTGAGAGCGAGCTGCTTTAGTCCCCGTTTCCTTGTATTCCTTATAGGACAGGCGGCAGAGGGAAAAAGAAATTGCCGGTCGGACTGATGTCCCCATTGGGACGGCTCAAAGAGGTAAAATACCGCCGCCCGATTTTGTTTTGACCTTGTTCTATGCGTCGTAGGTCGCTTCGCTTGCTAAGTCCCGGCCTTTTCTCCAACTCGGACGGTGATACCGGAACGTTTTTTCGGGTGAAAAATTACCGCAGGGAATTTTTTGCGCGAAAACCGGGGGCCTGAACGTGGAAGGTATCGCCCTCCGAGTTATCTTCTCCGGGGGACTTAGTGAGTGAAGCGGCACTAAGGATAGCTGTTTATGGAAGAATATGAACAAGCTCATGGATGGTTATCCTGTTGGAGAAATATGGGACTTTTCCCAATTTTCTCCAGTACGACATTCGGAGTATCGATAATTTTCACTACTTTTGCGACATGATTATACCAAGAGACAAATACTTACAAGAACTGAAAAGTGTCATGCACAACGGAATGATCAAAATCATTACCGGAGTGCGTCGTTGTGGCAAATCTTATCTTCTGTTTGAATTGTTCAAACAATCGTTACTGGAAAGTGGCGTTGATGAAGAACATATTATTCAAGTGGATTTGGAAAACCGGCGCAGCAAACGACTCAGGAACCCGGATGTATTGTTGGATTACATTGACAACCACATGACAGACAATGGAATGTATTACATACTATTGGATGAAATTCAAATGGTTTCAGAGTTTGAAGATGTGCTTAACAGCTATCTGAAAATAAAAAATGCGGATGTATACGTGACCGGCAGCAACAGCCGTATGTTATCCAGCGATGTGATCACCGAATTCCGCGGTCGCGGGTATGAAATCAGAGTTCACCCTCTTAGTTTTTCTGAATTCCTTGAGGCCGGACAGTACGATAGCGAACTCTCCGCGTTACAAGATTTCATGATTTATGGCGGCATGCCGCAGGTCGTATCCTTTTCAAGCAAGGAGGAAAAGGAAAAGTATCTGAAATCATTATTCAAGGGCACGTATATCCGTGACATTAAAGATCGTTACGGTATTAGAAATGATGATGATTTAAGTGAGCTTATAGACATCATCGCTTCTAATATAGGATGCCTTACCAATCCGACAAATCTTGAAAATACATTCAAATCGGTAAAAGGTCATAGTATTTCAGATACAACCATACAGAATTATCTCGGTATGTTACAAGATGCGTTTATGTTGGAAAAGGCCATCCGGTACGATATCAAGGGAAAGCATTACATCAATACACCGTCAAAATATTATTTTGAAGATGTCGGATTGCGTAATGCACGTTTGAATTACAGGCAGATTGACGGTGGACACCTTATGGAGAACATCATCTATAACGAGCTTCGAATCAGAGGGTATTCTGTCGATGTCGGACAAGTGGAGGTGCGGCAAATGAATAATGAGGGAAAGAAAATACGAAAGTTGTTGGAAGTGGACTTTATCTGTAACAGGGGTAATAAGCGTATTTATATCCAATCCGCACTTGATATGCCTACCCAAGAGAAAATCGCTCAAGAGACCAATTCTCTCTGTCATATCAAAGATGGATTTCCTAAAATCGTTATTGTGGGAGGGTTGACGCCATCTTATGTGAATGAAGATGGTATATCAATAATCAATGTGATTGACTTCCTCAAAGATAAGGAGGGCATGTTATTGTAAGTTCCCTGTGGCTTAACTCTCAAATCGGCAGGGCAAAACTTGTCATTGGAAATTGTCGTTCCTAAATTTACCATATAAGGATTTAAAGTTCGAATTTTACGGAAAATTCTCAAAATATGCGATTTAATTCCCTATATACGGATTTTAGCGTTCCGACTCTGCTGACTACAGTCAGCGACAAAATAATGAGTGAAAAAAGTGTGTATGATACAACCTGATTCAGGTATGTATGCTCCAACCGTGAAACGGTCCTCCAATCATTACGGCCAATGACTGGTCAGGATTGCCATGATAGAGCAACCCTCCGACAATACCTCTTGTTCCATCTTGTTCCACTTCCGCGAAACCGAATGAATATGGTGCGAAATCGGTATATAATTCTATTTCATACCTGCCGTTGGAGTTGGTTTCCCATTGTTTGAGGCGTTCGATACATTTGTTCAACGTTTCGTCACCGATGCTCTCCGCATACCTGACGGTCTTTTCGTAATGTTCCTGACATTTGATTCTCATTTCCGTATGTTTTTTAAGTTTATAATAAATCTTCGTATATCCTGAAACAGAGGCATCCGGCTATGGTAAAATCCTCCTGACCCTTGTCAGCCAGTGATTTCAAATCTTCCAGGCTGTCGCAGTAGAAGAATATCCCATCGTCCTTTTCCGTGTCGGAATCCATAGCCAGTGCAATCCGCATTTCCTCCGTCTCCAATGTGTCGCTCCATCGGATGATGCAATCCGCGTAATGAGGTTCACGCCCTTGTTCGCTGTAGAATTTCAAGTAGTGACCGCCTATTTCCTTCTTGACTTCATCCGGCTTTTTCCAAGCACTGTCGTCTACAACCTCAAACCCGAGTCCCTCCACTAATAGGCACGTTCCCTTGTCATATACCATCATGGTGCGCTTTCCCATGTGCTTCTCCCGTATCTCCGCCCAATTCGGCAGATCCCAACGCTCCACGGTCCAAATCCCGCGATAATCTTTCGGGATGGAATTGTATTCGCTTAATGTTATCTTTCTCATTTCAAGCTGATTTATGATGTTATAAAAGTTACCTTGTACGTTTTGCACGGTTTCCCGAATGCCGGACGCGGGTTGAATTCACTGCATGATTCCCAGTCCACGCTCATCGTGTAGCCGTCCGGGAAATTCTCGCCGGTGAACCGGCTTATCATCTCCAGATCCTCATTCGTCAAAAATAATTCTTCCTCTATGCCGTACTCCAATGCGAAAATCGCCCATTCGGGAATATTGTCCCAAGCGAGCGTCTGTCTGCCACTTTCAATCATAATGCCGATGTTTACTGCGGTAATACCATAAGTTTGTTGATGATACTGTCCAATTCCGTTTCCCATTTGTCCGTACCGTCCATGACCGACGGATAGGTCAGCTGTTGCCACTGCCGGTAATCGAACAGTTTCATCCGCAACGGGTAATAGTCGAACAGTTTCCGGTTGCCAAGGAATACTCTCAGGTGGTTGGTTCCCACTTCCATCAGTTTCAGACCATAATTGTCAAGAATCTCATGGAACCTTTTCATAGGTGTGAAGTTGCTTCTCTTTTTCATGTCCTTTATGTTTTTATTGTTTGAATCCTATTATATTTCAGCAGCACATTTTGTACAGGGCATCATCGGTCAGTGTGCATAATTCCTCGTCAGTGCAGTAACCGTCAATCTCTTCATTCGCTTCCATTGCCTCATAAATGCCGTTACGCATATCGTTCACCAACTCGTCACGCAGTCTTTCCACAGATACCCTGAATGTGCCATTGCCGGCCTGGATTTCCCTGACCGGGTACGCCACTCCTTTCCAGTAGGTCTTTTCTATACCTATTTCATCGGTACGTCCCTCCATACGATTCAGATATTCCTTTATGATGTCCCCATGACAAGGATTCGGCTTGCAGAAACATCCCAGCGTCTTGCCCTGCAATTCTTCAATCCGTCCGCGGAACTCTTCATCCGTACTTAAACGATGGTAAAAATACTTTCTGTAACTCTCCAGCGTACTGCCTCTTGCCATTGTCGCTTCCAGCCTGAACGGGTTTCCGAAATAACCGTCTTTCCCATGTCCCGCTCTTCCTATGTAAACGTCACAGGATTCCTTGCGGATATTGACTACTCTTGTCTTGCTCATAACTTGTTTTTTAGTCGTTAAACATTTCTGACCGGCAAGCCGGTATTTTATTTCTTGCCTGCCTCACCGTTCCGTGCCGGATTGTGCAAGGCTTTTCGGGAAAATACCGCAAGCGGAGCGCGGAAGATTTTCCCGAAAACCCGCAAGGGCCCGGCCTTGCTCAATCCAAAAGGCACGGGACGACCTTTGCAGGCTGAAATAAAAAAGCGGCCTTTCAATTGCTATTCATTTTCCTTGTCGTTTTCTTCCTGCGGAATCAGGTGTTTCAGATCAGGGTCATTGGATATCCTTTCCTTTTCATCCTCTATTATCCGAACCACGTCCTCCTTGATTCGGGAATAGTTCCGGTCTATCTGCTGTTGCATGATGTCGTTACCGTCGGCATCCTTAAACTCATTGATAATCGGTATTTTCTTGTAGGCTTTGGTTTCCGCCGCCACCTTTTCGCTATCGACAATGATACGGGCATGGAAAATCTTCTGGTCTATCTCTTCCCCGAAGTTGTCCGCCACGCTTCCCACGAACGTACCCTGCGAGAGGTTGGCGATTTTCGATGCAGGAATGAGGGAGTCCATCTGCGTGTTGATGGAGGTGGAAGTGTCCTGCCTGTTGATGGAGAGGGACTGCCGCTGCTGGAGTATCTTTCCGAAGCGTTCCGAAAGGTTCTTGGCCGTTTCACCCACGACCTGACCTGAGAAAATATTGCCGACTGTATTTTGGATTACCTTCGCCTCTTTTTCACCGTAGTCACGTGTCAGTTGCGAGAAGTCCTGAAAACCGAGGCAGACCGCCACCTTGTTGCTTCGGGCGGTGGCAATGAGGTTGTCGATACCGCGAAAATAAATCGTGGGAAGCTCGTCTATGATGATGGAAGATTTGAGCTGCCCCTTTTTATTTACCAACTTAACGATACGACTGTTGTACAGTCCGAGGGCGGCGGAATAGATGTTCTGTCTGTCTGGATTGTTGCCGACACACAAGATTTTGGGATGTTCGGGATTGTTCAGATCCAATGTAAAATCATCGCCTGTCATCACCCAGTAAAGTTGCGGGGAAATCATCCTCGAAAGCGGGATTTTTGCCGATGCTATCTGGCCTTGGAGCTGATCTTGGGCTCCGGATTGCCATGCATCCATAAAGGGGGAAAGATAGTTTTCCAAGGACGGGTATGAGGCCAGAATGGTGAAAATATCGGCATAAGGTTTGTTCAGAAATTCTATCGCGTGAGGGAACGTACAGTATTTGCCGTCCTGATAGATGCGTAAGTACCATATAATAGCCGCGAGGAGGATTATCGGGGACTCCACGAAGAAATCACCCTGTTTCTGTATCCAGGTCTTGTTCAAATTTAAGAGTATGGTGTATGCCGATTCGTAAGCATCGCTGATATCCACCATGAATTTCGGGTTGATGGGATTACACCGGTGACTGCGCCTCGGGTCGTCGAAATTTATCACATAGAACTCCGGTCTGACTTTGTATTTGTCCAGGTTCTTCAATAGCTCGTTATAGGCTATGACAGAGAGGTCATCGAATTTGTAATCATACAGATATAATGCGAATCCTTTGGAAATCTGCTGTTTGATGTAATTATTTACCACCGCGTAGCTCTTGCCCGAGCCGGGAGTTCCAAGCACGATGGACGCACGAAAAACATTTACAACATTAATCCATCCGTCCCATTCCTTGCCTTGATAAACGAACTTTGTCGGCAGGTTCACGGAATACTCGTTCTCCATGAGCCGTGTCTCCTGCATGAAACTCTCGTTGCCGGTGTTGAACACATCTTCCATGAGGTTGTGTTTCAGCATCCGGCTTATCCATACGCCCGACATCAGCAGCAGGATATACCCGGCAGTAAGCGTTGCCGTGTATAAGGCGGCATTGACCATCGGGCTGAACGGTAAGTCGAGCATCCACCAGTTCATAAAGAACAGCACCAACCCGGCAAGAAAAGAGGCGTATATCTTTCTCCATGTCATCTTTTGGTTCTTCACGCCTTTTGTGCCCAGGCATGAGAGGGCGAGGAATATGACGGCAAATACTTTTGTGATGAGCAGGTTGCTGAAAAGCCCCGCCGTCCTCTGGAAATTAAGGAGTATCCTGTCTACTACTCCGATGTTGATACCCATATCCACGAATGACCGGTAGCAGTACCAGTAGACGTGGATAACAATAAACACGATGGATATGGCACGCATGAACTCCATGACCTTGGCCAGTCCTCTCAAATCATCTTCTTGTTGCATAATGATATAATTTTAATGGTTTGTAAAATCAGTAATCAGGATATTCCACGGGAGCGGCGTTTCTTTTTCTTCTTGCGTTGCAGCCTGCGGGCAAGCGCCTCTTCCTGCGGGTCGGGACCGTTGATACAAATATCGAAGATTCCGAAAGCCTGTTCGATGGAGCTTTCCATTTCAGAAGAGAAACTTTCTTGTCGGCTGGAATCAGGCACGGGAGCATCCAAATCTGGAGTATTGACCGGACTGTTGAACAGCTGCTCGAAGGCATTGGCGGAAAACTCCTTGCCGAGCCGTGAGCCGTTGTACACCTCCCGGTTCCGGTGGTCGATGAAGGTCGCGCCGTAAATGCGTCCCTCGTCGTTCTCGCGGAATACCGCATCTATTCCACGCCCATTCAAAAGGCGGATGAAGTCCTCCCTGTTGCCCCGGCATCCGTGCATGGCAAGCGCCACCTCGTTCCGTATCTTCGGCTGCCATTTTTTTGCCTTGTATTCACGGGCATTGAACCCGATGCGCTTTTCCAGCCCTTCATAGCCGTAGCGTTTTCCGATAAGGGAGGACTTGACGGGCGTGCATACCGGTTTTCCCGTATCGTCAGTCATGGTATAGACAATCCCGTTGTAAGGTGTCCCGTTAAATTTGCCTTTCACCTGTTTCACCTCGATATTGAAGCTGGAAAGCAAGGCACTGTATTCTCCGAAAGACTGGAAACGGTAGGTTCCGAACACGCTTTTGACGATGTTGGAGACTTGCTGTTTCACATCGCCGCTTTGGTAGTCTGCTTTCTTCAGGTAGGGTTCCAGCAACTCTTTCCGCTTGTCCTCCACCTGTTTCAGCCCGAATTTCCTTTCCAGCTCCCGGCAGGCTTTCATCGAGCGGTTCCACTCGTAGGCGTCGTCTATCTTTTCCCCTTTCTCGTTCACGCAGGTGGAGACGATATGGATATGCCTCCGGCCTATGTCCTCGTGTACATATACAATATAAGGCTGGTCGCCGTAGCCCATTCTCTGCATGTATTCCTTTGCCAGTTCCGCGAATTGGCCGTCCGTGAGGCGGTCATCCACCGAAGGGTTCAGGGAGATATGCAGCACCGGCTTTTCCGTATTTCGGTTGGCAAGCAGGTAGTTGTCAAATGCCCAAAGGGTCTGTTGCATGACACGCTCCGGACTGCCTGTCATATCGGTAATCATACGGTTTCCCGAAATGATACGCGCGGTGGCATCGTTCACTTTCTGCTGGTTGTAGGTAATCGCCCCGTAGAGCGAAACACCCCTGTTGATTTTGGCCACCATGTCATTCCCCCTCCCTTTTTCTTTTTATAAGGTACTCCTCCTCGAACTCGCGGGTCAGCAGGATAATCCGCTTGCTCAACAGTACCAAGTCTATCGTAGCCTTTTCCAGATTGCGGAGCAGAACGAAAGCACGTTTCTCCCCGAAGTTGGTCTTGACGGTTCTCACTGTCTGGTTGTAATTGTTGCCGATGCTCTGGAACTGGTGGTAGAAATTGGTCAGGCGGATGTAGTAGTCCATCGTCGCCTTGTCTATTTTCACGACCTTGATTTCGCGGCCAAAGAGCATTGACTTGATAAACCGTGCCCGTTGTTTGAGTCCTGATTTTGCAAACAGCAGCTCGAACTGCCCGTTCTCCTGGGCGTTCAGCTTGATGCCGTAACGGAACACGGCAGGGTCCGGCTTGGGCTTCCGGCCCACGCTTTTCTTTAAGTTTTTCTTCTTGTTTTCTTCCATACGCGTTGATATTTTCTGTTTCTGATTTTCCGTCCCGGATTCACGACTTTGGAGTGAATCCTCCCCGAGCCGTCAGGCGAGCGGCAAGTTGTTTTGGGATGCCCGAATCATTTCGGGCGGCCCAAAACACAACTTGCTATGTTCGCTTGAACATGAATTCTCCTTCCGTCAAATTGTGTTTGACCCTTCAGCCTCATTCTTCGGCTTCGGGAAAGCCCCGCGGCGGTATCCGTTTCGTTGTCGGTGCAAAGTTATGGCAGTATATATTGCTGTGAAATAGTAAGTTATATGCAACGTGATGACAAATGATGACACAGGTCGTCACCTCCCCTGAAACATGATGCCGGTATGAAAAAATACCCTTTTATTTGCAGCGTGAACGGATGAAACCGAGCTTCCGATAACGGTATAATGGTCATATTGTCTGATGCTTCCGTTATCGGTCCGGATAGTGGAAGCAATGTCGGATATGACAGTTATCGGAATGTCATGACCAACAGACCGACCATTAACGGAAGAATGCGATAACGGACACGTTACCGGTCGGAATAGCGGATGAAGCATACCGTGGTCGGTCGGAAAGAAGCGTTCACGGATTGACGGATGAAACAGATATATATTCAATAACCCATAAAAAGAAAAGATTATGAGCAAAGAACCTTTATTCGTTGCAGTCAGCAACCAAAAGGGAGGGGTCGGGAAATCGGCCTTGACGGTAGTGCTTTCCAGCTACCTCCATTTCGAGAAAAACCTGAACGTGGCAATCATTGATTGTGATTCTCCACAGCACAGCCTTGTGCGCATGAGAGAACGGGACAAAAAAGCCATTACCAACAGTGCCTATTTTCAGCAATTGTTACAGCAGCAATGGAATCGCGTACCAAAGAAAGCTTATCCGATTGTGGGAGCGACTTCGGAAAAGGCAAGAGAGGCTGCGGACGAGCTTGCTGCAAGCGGTGACTATGACCTGATTTTTGTGGATTTGCCCGGAACGGTAGAATCCACCGGGGTATTCCGTACCATCGTCAATATGGATTATGTCCTGACTCCCACCACTCCCGACCTTATCATCATGCAGAGCACGCTCGCATTTTCCACGACGGTTCTTGATTATGTCAAGAACACGAAAGATGTGCCGCTCAAGGATATCATCTTCTTTTGGAACAAGCTGAAAAAACGTACCAACGTGGAAATATACAAATCTTATGCGGAGGTCATGAGGGAACTGCATCTGACTGTCCTTGACACCAAACTTCCCGATTTATGCCGCTACGAAAAAGAAATCACCCATGCAAAACGTGATTTTTTCCGCTGCACCCTGCTGCCTCCTCCAGCCAAGCAACTGGAAGGAAGCGGATTGGCAGAACTGGCAGAAGAACTTATAGTCAAACTTAAACTTGTACACTCATGACAAAGAAAAAAGTGGAAGTGAATGAGGATATCCTCAAGAATATCATTGTCGGGGATATTCCTGTCTTCGGCAGGGAGAAGCCCGCTGAAGAAGATGCGGAACAGCTGGAAACGGAAGCCCCTCCCGTCACAGAAACCGCCGGCCCCTCACCAGAGAAAGCGGTTTCTGCAAAGACACGGAAAAAGAAAGAGGAAGCGGGTGGCTATAAGGAAAGGTATCTGGTCAATATACCTGCATCCAACCGTTCCCATGTCTATATAAACCGGGAAGTGGCCGAATGTATCAAGCGTATCCTTCCGGTCATTGCTCCGGATATGAGCATATCGGGGTATATAAGCAATATCCTCGTGGACCATATCCAACAACATTGGGAAGAAATCAATGAACTATACAACAAGGAATATTACAAACCATTAAAACCATTTTAATCATGACACAGATTATTTTTCAATTTGCAGCCATTGCCTGCTCCATTTATACCTTATACAGATTCGGGTTGTTCATTTGCAGGAAAGTTTGTAAAAACAAAAGAAACAGGGTAACGGCTCAGGTTACTTCTGTTGAAGCAGTTGATGAAGTTAAACCTGTCAATGGACAAGAGAGTGTTTCACCGATTGTCATAGAGAAACTTGCCAATAGTCCAATAACAAAACATTTAGGAATCGCCGCATACAGAGCGACCTATCTGGATAATTATCCTATTGCCAGCCGTATACAGGTTTATATAGACAGGGACAGCCATACCCATATCAAACGCTTTCTGGCGGTCGTCGCTCCGGATGCATCCATGTCCGGCTATATAAGCAAGATTATAGATGAGCATCTGAAAAGATATGAGAATGAAATGTCCGAATTGTACACGAAATGTATCACCCAACCTTTATGATTATGGAAACGGCACTCTATTTTACAGTAAAAATTACATGCGTGACTTTTATATTATGGCACTTGTGGATATTCATCTTCAACCGGCAAATGTATGGCAGATGGGAGAAAGTTTACCATTTGATGCGGATTGTCCGTATCAGGCTATGGAAACATCGCAAGGAACGTACGAGGCGAAAGGCTCGTAATGCCCGCAAAAAGGCAATACGTGGGAAATCTGTAACAGAAACAGCCACACCACAAGACAAGCCAAAGGCAACTGCGTTGTCTCCCGCTGGTGATGACGTGATCGGAAAGACAAAGATTGTCTATTTGGAAGACCCGGAAGTGGCAAGAAAAACTCCCATCCGTTCCGAACCCATGAAAAAAGAACCCATAGAAGAAGATGAGGAGATCCGTCCGGATGATGTGGCGCAGGAGGACAGGGGGCTGACCAGGGAGGAGAAAGAAGAGTTGATGTCTCCTGTAGATGCCGAGCCTGACCCGGATTTTGATACAGCCATGACTTTCGAGGACATAAACAATGTGGCGGAGGTGCTGATGTCTGAAAATCCGGATGAACAGAAGGCTATCCGTGCTGCCACTACCATACATCATAAGATGCAGGACACGGTTATACTCTCTTTTCTTACAGACAAATTGAGCAACCAGGAAAAGGTGAACCGGTTGGTAAGCGAATGTCTGGATGAATCGGGCAGACCGCTTTCAAAACGAAAGGCCACATCCAGGAAAATGGAAACTTTCAATATAGATAAATTCGTTTAATTGTGTCTTTTTGCTGTCATAGTTTTTAGGGCATGGCGATGTGATATCGGTGTGCCCTTTTTTACTTTTAAAAGATTCCATTAGATAAAATTCGGATATTCATGCCTTATTGTATGGCAGGCTTCTTATCTTTGCAAAAATGAATGATTATGGCAGTGACAAAAGCGATATTGGAAAAATGGATAGTGGCGCAAAAACGTCACCGCCTTTCCGACAAATAAGTGCAGATGACCCGCGTTATGGAAACTTATAAATTATGTAAAGTTCAGGCTACTAATTGGTGATAAATAGCGTCGTATCAATACCCATAATTAGACATACTTTCCATTATAATTCATATTAATATAAAACAAGACTACAGATATACATAGGTTTTATGAAGTAGTTCGATTTAACGTCCACGAAAAAAGGAAAATATTAAGAAAGAGCATAGTTCAAAAAAGCACTACGCTCTTTGCTTTTACTGCTTATTTTCTCTTTCCCCCTTTTTCTCTTTGAGAAAGTGCGCTTGCTGCAGCAGTTTTACTTGCAGCACTTGTCCGTCCGTCTCTTAATACTTTTGAAGCGGCACTGGCAGCGGCTTTACCTGTAACTTTTTTAGCCATTACCTTAAAGTTATATTTCCAATCCAAACAATACAGGTGGATTGATTCCTGTCAAAAATAGTTCTTAAATAGCGAATTTTCTTATACCTGTTTAATATTAAAACAATGTAGCCCAGCCAGGGATTTTCTTGGCTAATTTAATCGCTGAAGTACCTAAACTTTTTATTTTCGATATAAGTTGGGCTTGTGCCAAATTATCTTTAGAGGCTTTCTCTACAACTTCCACTAATGCTTGATAGGTTTGCATACTGTTTGATGCAGGTACGATTGCATTAATTTCCTCCTTTGATAATCCTTTTAACTGTCTTAGTTCAGAACTATACATGCCGTTAAACACTGCATCTGCATTGGCAAATGATTCAGAAAATCTGTTTGTTTTCATTTTGTTATTTTATTAGTTAATTCTTTGATTTTATTTGCTATATCTTCGATTTGCTGTTGGGCTTTGTCACTTTTAATGTTAATCTTTTCCCCTTTGTCAAGAATCACATCTACAAAACTTGATAACTCGACCAATTGATTGGTAACTGTAGTATCTAAACCATTAAGACCAGCAATGGAAAGTGCTTCGTTTTGGCTTTCTTTGATTTTACGAACTGATACAAGATAAGCAGTTAGAGTTGTATTGGCATATATCGTATTTTGATAGGATTGGTCTATTGCACTCAATACTTCTCTTTCTTGCTGTAGTATAGGAGAAAGCAATTCATTTTTTTTCATATTTATCTGTCGATTTGCTGCCTCTTGAAATTCCAACATAACATTCAAGGCTTCTTCCGTCTCATCTTTACCACCCTTTTTCCCGGCATTTTCTATAATTCCGTATATTGACGATTCGCCTCTTTTATGCTTATTTAGCTCTATTTCTAAAACATGATGGATGATAAACGGAGCATACACATCGTCGATGAAAGCATTTATGTTATGCTTTATTCCGTTATAATATAGTTGTACCATATTACGCTGAGAATTATGCAAAATTTGCAAATCCGAGCCTATCGTTTTCGACAGGGTTACGGCTTCTTTGGGTATTGAGGCACACGACACCAGCAATAACGAAGAAAAAATAACAGCTAAAATTTTATTATTCATATTTTTATAGTTTTAATGTATTCCACCACCATGCCAAATACCTGTGGCAACCCAGATTTCATAATGAAGTAACCATTCACTTGTCCAAGGAATAATTGTATCTGCAATAAATTGAGACTCATCCCATTCTTTTGCCCTTTTATAATATATACACAGGTGTTGTTTTTCTGTGTTATACACATGCTTAAGTCTCGTTTCCCCTTTGGCTAATGTCAAAGGTTTTGGAGCTAAAACATAGACATTAGGATGGCTTTCCCGGTGGTAAACAACTTTAATCAGATATTTGGGGCTTAAGCAGGTTGGTTGTATATGACCTTTCCAAACAAGAGTATTTAACCTAATTGAATATTTAGAATCAGGGAAGTAAGACTGAAGCTTAAGAGCTTGTATCATTAGTGAAATTTCTTGTTTTTTAATCATTACCATGAAAATTGTGTGCAGCAGCAGTGACACTACCAACTGTACTAAGAATCCCTGTACCTATTGCCATTTTTAATACTCCATTTTCCCGAAGATTAAAATTTTTCCTACCCAATGCTGAAAAAACCTTTGTTACAATTTTTTCGCCAAATGGTTTTCCCATAGATTCAGAAATATTATGCAATCCCCGTTGTTGAACTATAGTTTGAATGTCTTGTTCAACCTGATTGAGCCACTTATAAAAGTTCTTTTCTCGCTGCGGATGTTCTACCCATTTGTCAGCAAAGTTCTCTTCGGGATTCACCGGATTTGGAATCCATTTAATAGTTCTGCCTATGCTTGAGTCATAGCGACTCTCGATATAATTCCGCATATTGGTACTCACATTCGTCAATGCATCTATGATAGACGTTTCTTTGTTGTATGCCCTTGAAGCTAAAGTTGTAATAATAATGGATATCGGTTTATCTTCATCTCCGTCAAACATCATATCACGATGTCGTTTCAGAATTTGAACAACCCGCTGAAGTGGTAACTTCTCTTTATTATATTTCGGAACAGGACTTACAGCTTCCGCCAACATTATGGATTTACGTAATGAGACAACATTAGCTGCATTGAAAAACCATCTACCATAACCGAAGGGGTTGCTTTTCATCCAGTTTTCAGCAATCGTGTCGGTATAATAGTTGTTTTGTTTATTATCTGTTATACGTATTGCTAATGATTCGTAATCTTTCTCCAATGCTGTATCCGAAAAGGCTTTTTCAAGTACAATATTATATCCACTACAAACAAGGCTCGGAAGTATATCCATATGATAATTGGCACTATCAGAATACATCAATGTCCAACATCTTCGTCCTTCTCTATCAAGCATATTTTTGTAAGTCTCGTTTGCTTTAAGTCGATTTCCGACCACTTGTTTGAGATGATATTGTGTCCACTGTGGATTTTTGCCTGTTAGTTCACACACTAAGTCAATATCCAAATCATCATCTTCACAAATGGGTTTGATCATTGTTCCAAGCATGAATGAACCTTGCGGGCGAACGACCGGTTTATATGGAGCAAGCGATGATTCAGGCTTTGCCAGCCATTCACCTACTGCACCATAACTACTAACTGCGGTGTTATATTGGGTTTCCGTGATGTCCAATGTTTCGCCGAGTGTTTCTAAAATTTCACTGAATTGCTTTTTTTCTTCTTGTGTCAGCATATCTGTTTATTTAATTATTATTGTCTTATAAAAATCATTTTTTAACTTATTCGCATCATAGATTGCCATAGGCATATCAACTTTAGGCATCCACACTCTACCCAATTCAACAGATGCGGAGACTGGCATAGCTGGAAAAACATGTAATTCTGTACAACCATGATGGAATTTGATTTTGTCAAAAGCATTTCTGACCGTACGACGAAAATCAGATAATAATGCTTCTGTTTTTAAGAAATCATTGTTAGGTGTACCACTTATTGTGATTTCCCATATACTTGTATTTTTTCCAAGAGCCTTTTGTATTCTATCATGTGTCACTGTTGCACTCAAACTAAATACGAGTACGGGAATTTTCGTTTTATTAGCAGGTTCATGTAGAATATATTCTATATCATTGGATATCATCGACTGCCACTTCCACGTAAAAGGTTCTCTGTGTCTTTGATATACTTTTACATCATTCAAATCGTTCAATAAAACTCCCAATTTTATAAGTAGTGGCTGCGGTGCGAGTGCAAATACAGAATAATGATCAGTATTTCCTTGCATCAATCGTGGCTTTATTTGTAGCTTAAACTGTTCACAAAGATTAGCTTCTTCTATCACCCAATAAGTGTCAGTATCATCCGTAAACGGCACATTCTTCATCCTTAATTCTATGGCATTATCGCTTGCCGGATAATAATCATATAACAATGCTTCACATGCAGATTGGTAAGATAAGGGAGAATTGTTACTCCCTATATTCGCTCCATATAAGATTATTTCACTGGACATATTGGGGGCTATGTCCGTTATTCGTCTAATACGTTCTTCATGTTGATGTTTCATAACTAATAACCGAGATTCAGGATGCCCTTCTACGTCCACTTTATCTATTAAATTATGATGCTCATTACATAATAGCATCAAATTGCTTATGTCATCACAAAGTAGTTTGGAACGTACAGTATCACCTCTTGGACCATCTGGTTTGTCCGCTACTATGTGGGCAATATAGGCGCTATTATATTTTTTCTTTGTCAATATATCTGTATACAATATCCTATTGCATCCTTCATATTCACATCTCCCACCAGAGACTGCCCATAGGAGATTCTGTTTTTTAATAGTAATGTTTGTTACGCTCATTCTGTATCTATTTTATTCACCACCATTTTATTATATACAAATTCCGTTAGGATAAAATCCCGTTATTCTATAATATATATCTATATTTGCAGAATAATTGGTATCCCCTTCAACAATATACCAATTCCGTTAGTAACGCTTTTAGTATATATATGAAAAGTGACGTAATGACAGAAAAGATAGATTTTGAAAGTATGGTTGGTTCTGAATTGTTGGAATATATCTCATTCAAAGATGAATTTCCCAATGAGGCAGAAATGGCATTCTATGTATTCCAAGCTCGATATCAACGAGATATATTGCAAAAATCCGAGGTCCTATGTTCTAAATTTGAATATAATGAAGCTATTGCTTTTTTAGCAGCAACATGTACTTTTGATAAAGTATGGAAAAACGCTCATACTTTTAATATGAAAAAAGCAAATACTAAAAATGTTGATAAGGCCATTCTTTTATGGATGTATAAAATATTATTCACCCAAATATTGCTTTTTAAGAATAGGGACACTTGCGCTCAGCCTACAAAAGAGGAAGATTTGTCACTAATTAATGATGTGGACGGACTTATTAAGGTGCATGCTCCAGAGGATCTTGAGAAACAAAAGGAATTAAAAGAGAATTTAAGTTTTCTGGAAAGGGCACTACAAGGGCTTTCACCAAAACATAGAATAATCTATTTCACTTATTTAGCATACAAACCAGATAAAGATAAAAACATTCCACGTTCTGTAAGTAATAAGTTACAAGAACAATTGGAGTTGACACAAGCTTCCATCAGAGTATATAGAAAAGAGGCAACCGATCTTGTCAATAATTATATAAACAAAGTTAATGGGAACAGATAATAAACATAAAATCAACAATCAGAATTTGGAAGAGTGGTTCCGTTCTACCGGATTTTTATTTCCAACAAATGAATTGGAACTTGCAAGGTTTGATAAATTGTATGCTGATTATGACTTCAAATTAAAAGACATTTCAATTGATGCGAAGTCCATAGTTGAAGGGAAAATTTGTTCTTGCGGTACAAAAGTGCTTCATATCGAAAAAACTGATGAACTGAAAAATGAAATAGAAGGATTGAGAATGGTTGCAAGAAAAGGGCAAGAAGTTTCTAAACATATTCTTGATAAAATGACTAAAAAGCATCGCAAGAACAATGATAGCGAAGAATAATAGATTAAAAATTAGGAAATTAGCAGAATATATTGCTTTACAGTTCGATGAAAAAATAACGCCGCTTGAAAAGATTGTCGCTGATGAGAACTTAGATGTATTTTATGATAACTACGAAAGTAATACTTTTGATGGAATGACTATTTATGATAATGGGAAGTTTTATATTCATATTAATACATACAATGGTAACCGAGCCGATACAGATAGAGGAAGATTTACTTTAGCACACGAACTCGGTCATTATTTTATTGACACACATAGAATTGGTTTGAAAAATGGATTATTAGAACCACATCCATCTCTTACCAATAAAGCTCAATATTTTTCTATTGAACGTGAAGCTGATTATTTTGCCGCCTGCTTATTAATGCCTGAAGAACGTTTTCGCAAAGACATTGGGAATAAGAAATTCGGCATTGAGGTGATAGATTACTTGAGGGCTGAATATAAAATAAGTAGAACAGCTTGTGCTTTGCGATTTGCAGATATTGGAAATTATCCTCTCTTAATAGTATATGCAGAAAATAATATTATAAGATGGTCCTATTCAAGTGAGGATTTTCCCTTCAAATGGATGATTAATGACAAAATCGTACCACGAAACACAGTAATGGGAGATTATTTTAATAATAATCATATTGCAGAGGTTTTTCGAACGGAGCAAGTCTGGGCTATAGATTGTTTCAAATACGTTAAAGATGAAGATCTACAAAGAAAATTCTATGAACATTGCATCACTCATAAAAATTCTGCTTTAAGTCTATTCTGGGAGGATTGATCCATAAATGGCATATAGGAAACATAAACAGCTACTTTCATTTTAGGAAAGTGGCTGTTTTATTATTGCTATTAGTTCAGATAATTACTTGAAGTTTTTCAACCAATCTAATAGATTATCGTTTCCAACCCATATTGGAGATTCCTTGTTAATTACATCTACATAGGCGTTTTCTATTGCTTCCCGCTTTTGTTTAGAATCAGTTCTTGCATAGATTTCGGTAGTCAGAACAGATTCATGTCCGAGAATATCACGGATATAAACCAAATTGACACCAGCTTGCAAAAGATGCATCGCTTTTGAATGCCTTAGAGAATGTGGAGATAGTTTAGGGATTAATGTCGAATCCTTAACCCTCGCAGCGTTGGCATAAGTTTGTAAAATATTTGCAATCCCTTGCCTTGTGAACTTTTCATTGCGGCTATTGGAAAAAAGTGGACTGAAATTTGCATGGCTTTCAAGTAATTTATTCTCTACCAAATATCGTTTCAAATGGATAACCTGTTTCTCCATTAACGGTACTATTCTTGGTTTATTACCTTTTCCAATAACTTTTATCGTATAAGGCTTTGTCAAGCGTATCATAGCCGGTGTTAAATCGATGATTTCTTGTACTCTGGCTGCACAATCGTACATTAAAGACAGCATTGCTAAATCACGTCTGCCTTTTTTAGTTGACTGATCTGGTTGTTGCAACAAAAGTTGAATACCATCGACAGTTAGATAGTTGACATTCTTCTTGATGTTTTTTTTTGCCTTGATAGACAATATTTGCTGCCATTCATTCAGGTTTTCTGGCATTTCATATTGAAGGTACCGGAAGAAGGAATGTAATGCTGCAAGACGTACATTTCTCGTAGCAGTACTACAATGTCTTTCAGATTGTAACCATTCTAAAAAAGCAATAATATTTTCTTTAGTGATGTTTTTTATTGCTAATTTATTAACTGCTATATTTTTCTTTTCTTCCATAAAAGTAATGAACAATATAAAGGTTGTTTTATACGATTCTATGGTATTTGTGCTCAGACCTCGTTCACAGGGAAGGTATTTGGATAGAAAATCAGTGAGCTTTTTAGCAAAATCTGTTGGTTTCATATTCTTATCGTTTATAAATTTCGGGGAATAAATAAGGAAATAACTCATTGGTTTTCTGAAGTATTAACGGAAACATTTCTGCTGTTAATCTTACGTACTTGTCAGTTGATGCAACAGACTGGTGTCCGAGGTAAGCAGATAGAATAGGTAAAGAATAATACATATCCAACCCATTTTCTGCCATTGAGGCAAGTGTGTGTACGCTAAACGTATGCCGGAAACCATGCAGTCTTGGTCCGATGCCCCTACCTTGATAGGAGATCCCAGCTTCATATATCAATTTTCTAAACCATTTATAGGCAGCTTCACTACCGAAAGGCTTTCCATTTGGTTTTATAAAAAAGCGCTCCGAATTGTAGTTGATGCGATATTGTTCGCTATGCTTTAGGTATTCTTCATAAACGATAGCAAGAGAATCTGAAATTGGCACTATACGATCCCTGCCATTCTTGTTATCACGTAAGACAATATGATTATCTTTAAGATTAACATCTTTACATAATAAATGAATTGGGACTTAACCCCGACAAGCTCGGAAAGATAGACAATTATAAGCAGGAACCGTGGAAAACTCCGCTTCCCCAGTTTATAGAGCACATCTATTTCAAGCGGTTCAAGCGTGAGGAACCTGAAACGGTCAAGCCGCTGAAACAGATTATGAAGGAAATGGAAGTCAGGAAGAAACTTCAAAAAGAGAAAAAGGAGGAGCGTAAGAAACAGCAGGAAACGGATTCCGATATAATTTACCCTGGGGAGTAAAACTATATCTTATTAAAAGTCATTTTTATTCAATAGTGAATAAAAATGACTTTTAATATTGAAGTGGCCTATAACCTGCGTAAGGCATCCGTTACAAAATCGACCATCTTGTCCGGACTGAAGCTGTCATAAAGAAGCAGGTCACAAATGGCGCTTCCGTTCATGTCATCTTTCTGAAAGTCCGCCGTGAATACGCAGACCGGTTCATCCTTGTAACCGGGAGCCTGATAATACAATCTGATATTTTTTCCTATATATAAGCCGATATCAAGCTTCAACAGCCGCATTGACAGTGCCAGCCGTCCGGACGGTTCCCGGTCCGGTAATTCTATTACAACAGGAAGAGCCGGCGAGGGAACGCCGTCCTTGCCTTTTTTACACAGCAGGATATCGGGCTGTCCGGAACCGTCCCCGCCGGAAGGCTTCACATCCCGGAACACCATTGTCCCGTTGGTTTTCTTCCATCCGAGATACCTCAGGCAATATCCTATATCCCGCAGATAATCCCCCTTTACCGCTTCCGGTTTAAGATAGGGTGACAAATCCGCTACAATCTCAGGCCAGTTTTCATTCATGGTTCATGGTTTTTGATTCAACATTATTATCCGATACACAAGGCGGTACATATCATTGTGAGTCGCTTCCGGATATCGGATACCGCCTCTCAGTATACTACCGTATTGATTTATAGAGACAAAAATACCGGTTTTCCCCAGACGCTCAAGTTATAGTTTCTTAATATATCCTGTGTGTCCATTCCGACTTGTTTCCCGGATTGTGTTAATTTGCATAAGCTACACAAATGCCACAATCCGGTTTCTTGTTTCATGGCCGCCCTTTGTTCATGATTCCGTTTGACGCATACCGTTCTGACTCGAACTTTTTATCCGATACGGACAAGCTGCCGGCACTTCATCATTTCATGGATGTTGATGACAGGCTTGCCGCTTGTCAATGCCTTGCTTACCGTATAGAACGTGCCTCCCTCCGGTACGAGATCCCAATAGGCTATGACAATATCCGCCTTGCGTACCATGTATTCGTCCCTGCGCAGGTAACATCCCTTGTGGTAATTCTCGGAAACCATGACCACCCTGTCCGCCTTTTCCAGCAGACGGGCATATAACAACCGGTCTTCCGCGTCGAACCACAAGGGCTGTTTCCTGAATGGCACCGCCGCCACAAGCATGATATCCCCATATTCCTCCCTTGCCTGCAACACGGCTTCCGCCGCCGTCATGTCGAACCCGCAGGCCATGCCGGTGTAAAAGACGCGATAGCCTTTCTTGTATAGTTCGACAACCTCATGCAATACCGCGTTTCGTATTTCCCCTGTCAATCGCGGGTTGTTTCCGCCTCCTTGCAGCATACGTTCCTTCCGGTGTCCCGTGAATGCCGCTGCCAGACTGTTTCCTGTTTCCATGATAATCTTTTGTTTTTCATTTGACATATACCGTGCAATTTGGACGGTCTTTTATTTCTTGCCGGCCGTTCCGTCCCTGTCCGGGCTTGTGCAAGGCTTGCCATGGAAAAATACCGCAGCGTGCGAGGATGATTTTTCCACGGGCAACCAACCCGAAGGGTCGCCTTGCACAAGCCGCCGGGACACGGGACTACCTTTGCCGGGGAGAAATGAAGGACCGGTTCTCCACTTATACTTTTACCTGTTGTCCGCTGCCTGGAACCCATTTTCCGTCATCTTGAAAACCCTTGCCAGTGCAACGTGATGACATACGGTGTCACAGGTCGTAAGGTTTGTAAATCAACGAATTAAACACTATATATTCGCCGTCGAAATGATTTTTTGTCTCACCAATTAAATTTTTCGACACATGAAAAAAAGATTTTTTTTGGCAGCTTCCATGCTGCTTGCGACAGTCGGGGCTTTCGCCCAGGGTAACGGTATCGGCGGGATTACGGAAGCCACCAACATGGTCACTTCCTACTTCGATCCGGGTACCAAGTTGATTTACGCCGTCGGAGCTGTCATCGGCCTGATCGGAGGAGTTAAGGTATACTCCAAGTTCTCGTCAGGCGACCCCGACACGAGCAAGACGGCCGCCAGCTGGTTTGGCGCCTGTATTTTTTTGATTGTCGCCGCGACTATCCTGCGCTCGTTCTTCCTCTAAAGTTGCAGCCTCATGGAAAAATACAATCTGATTCTGTCGGATCCGCCCTGGAAACAGACGAAAGGCGGAATCCGTAAATGCCGGCCTTTGCAGGGCAGGAAGTTGGATTACCCGACACTGGCCATGTCCGAAATCAAGGATATCCATGCCGGATTTATGGACCAGGCCGTGAATGACCATCTGTTCTTTCTGTGGACCATCGACAAATTCCTGCATGAAAGTGAGAGCATGATGGCAGAACTGGGCTATCGTCTGCACGCCCGTCTGGTCTGGAATAAAGGAAACGGAATTGCCCCCTGCTTCTCAGTGCGTTTTTCGCACGAATACCTCCTGTTTTTTTATCACGGGAAGTTCACTCCGGTGGCTTTGGATGCAAGAGGTTCCATAACGACGGTATTCGAGGAAAAGGCTGCCGGGCACAGCCGGAAGCCGGAAATCAGTTACGGAATCATTGAACGCTTGTATCCGGATGCCCGGAAGCTGGAATTGTTCGCCCGCAGGCCGCGTACCGGCTGGGACATATGGGGGAATGAAGTGGACTGCACTGCATTTTTAGAAAAAACGGAATACCATGGCGAAATTTAGTATCAACAAGGGGATAGGCCGCAGTCCGGAATTCAAAGGGCTCAAAAGCCAGTACCTGTTCATCTTCGCAGGCGGGCTGCTCGCCCTGTTCGTGGTGTTCGTCATCATGTATATGGCGGGCATTGGCCAGTGGGTCTGCATCGGTTTCGGTGTCGTTTCCGCTTTGGTGCTTGTCTGGGCCACTTTCCGCATGAACACGAAGTACGGCGAATGGGGGCTTATGAAACTCCAAGCTCTGCGCAGCCATCCCCGCTACATCATCAACCGGAGGAAATTCCTTCGGTTGATTTCTCCAACCTCCAAAAAAAGAAAAGTATGAGAAACGTAATGAAAACAACTACGCTGGAAAGCAAGTTTCCGCTGCTGGCCGTGGAGCACGGATGCATCATCAGCAAGGACGCGGACGTCACCGTGGCCTACAGGGTGGAGCTGCCCGAACTCTTCACGCTCACGCAGGCGGAATACGAGGCCGTCCATTCGACATGGGCCAAGGCGGTCAAGGTGCTGCCGAACTACAGCATCGTTCACAAGCAGGACTTCTTCATCGAGGAAAGCTACCGTCCCGATATCTGCAAGGATGACCTGAGTTTTCTCAGCCGCAGTTTCGAGCGGCATTTCAACGAGCGACCGTATTTGCAGCACACCTGCTACCTGTTCCTTACCAAAACGAGCAGGGAACGCAGCCGCACGACGAGCAGTTACAACGCCCTCACGCGGAGCTTCATCATTCCGAAGGAGATGACGGACAAGGAGACCGTCACCCGTTTCATGGAGTGCTGCGAACAGTTCGAGCGCATCGTCAACGACAGCGGCCTGCTCCGCATGGTACGCCTGACGGACGGGGAGATTACCGGGACGGACACCTCGGCGGGAATCATCGAGAAGTATTTCTCGCTCTCGCAGGAGGACACCGCCTGCTTGCAGGACCTGACACTCGGTACCGGGGAGATGAGGATAGGCGACAACTACCTCTGCCTGCACACCCTTTCCGACCCGGAAGACCTGCCCTCGAATGTCACCACGGACTGCCGTTACGAACGGCTCTCCACCGACCGCAGCGACTGCCGGCTCTCCTTCGCCGCGCCGATAGGCATCCTGCTCACGTGCAACCATGTCGTGAACCAGTACCTCTTCATCGACGATTCGGCGGAGAACCTGCGCAAGTTCGAGCAGACGGCGAGGAACATGCACTCGCTTTCCCGTTACAGCCGTTCCAACCAGATTAACCGCGAGTGGATCGAGGAATACCTGAACGAGGCGCACAGCAAGGGGCTGACCTCCATCCGCGCGCACTGCAATGTCATGGCATGGAGCGATGACCGGGAGAAGCTGAAGCGTGTCAAGAACGATGTCGGCAGCCAGCTGGCATTGATGGAGGCCAAGCCGCGCCATAACACGGTGGACGTGCCGACCCTGTTCTGGGCGGCCATACCCGGCAATGCGGGTGATTTCCCGTTCGAGGAGAGTTTTTACACCTTCATCGAGCAGGCATTGTGCCTGTTCATCGGGGAAACCTCCTACAAGGATTCGCTTTCGCCTTTCGGTATCCGCATGGTGGACCGGCTGACGGGCAAGCCCGTCCATCTGGACATTTCCGACCTGCCGATGAGGAACGGTACGATTACCAACCGCAACAAATTCATCCTCGGACCCTCCGGCTCCGGCAAGTCATTCTTCACCAACCACATGGTGCGCCAATATTATGAACAGGGGACCCACGTGCTTCTGGTGGATACCGGCAATTCCTATCAGGGACTGTGCAACCTTATCCATGCCCGGACGCACGGCGAGGACGGCATCTACTTCACCTACGAGGAGAATAACCCGATAGCCTTCAATCCTTTCTACGTGGAGGACGGGGTGTTCGATATTGAGAAAAAGGAATCCATCAAGACGCTTATCCTCACCCTTTGGAAACGTGACGACGAGCCGCCGACACGTGCCGAAGAGGTGGCGCTTTCCAATGCCGTGAACCTCTTTTTGGAGAATATCCGCAAGGACAGGAGCATCAGGCCCTCGTTCAATAGTTTTTACGAATTCATCCGTGACGAGTACCAGGACATCCTGAAAGCAAAGCGCACCCGCGAGAAGGATTTCGACGTGTTCAACTTTCTCAATGTGCTTGAACCTTACTATCGTGGAGGCGAGTATGACTACCTGCTCAATTCCGACAAACAGCTTGATTTGCTTGGTAAACGGTTCATTGTCTTCGAGTTGGACAATATCAAGGACAACAAGGTCTTGTTTCCGATTGTAACCATTATCATCATGGAAACCTTCATTAACAAAATGAGGAAGTTGAAGGGAATCCGCAAGATGATACTGCTGGAAGAAGCATGGAAAGCCATCAGCAAGGAGGGCATGGCGGAATATCTGCGGTATCTCTTCAAGACGGTCCGAAAATTCTTCGGCGAGGCTGTCGTCGTCACGCAAGAGATCGAGGATATCGTCTCGTCACCGATTGTCAAGGGGACCATCATCAACAACAGCGATTGTAAGATTCTTCTTGACCAACGGAAATATGTCAACAAGTTCGATGAGATACAGGCGTTGCTCGGCCTGACCGATAAGGAGCGGGCGCAGATACTTTCCATCAACATGGCGAACAACCCTTCCCGAAAATACAAGGAAGTCTGGATCGGTCTGGGCGGTACACAATCAGCGGTCTATGCCACGGAGGTATCGCTTGAGGAGTACTATTGCTACACGACCGAGGAGAGCGAGAAACTTGAACTCATGCGGCTTGCAGAAAAGCTGGGCGGCAACATAGAGCTTGCAATAAGGCAGCTCGCAGAGAGCAAACGTAACAGTAAGTAACATTCAAAAATCAAGAAAGACATGAAATTTACCGAATGGATAAGACATCGGATTGTCGGTCGCTTCCGGGAACCGGACTACCGGGAATTGCAGGAGATTGCTCAAAAAGCCAAGCGTCTTGCCAGTGTGTACAATCACGGGGAACTTGTAAAGCTTATCCGGGAGTACAGTCATTCGGAAAAAGCTATTGAACAGATCGCCCTGCTGATAGCGAAATCCGAACCCTTCGATTCTCCCACATCAACGATGAAGAAGGAATCCGTGGATATGATGGATGTATTGACGGATACTCCATTTATGGCGAAACACGGCTCTCAACTGACGGATATCCCACCACGGGAAGCCACATCAGTGCATGGTTTGCTCGCAATGTACACCGTTATGCGTGATTGGGGATGTACGAAATATCCGATGGATAGAATTGAACGCCCGCCACATAGTGAAGTAATGTCCGCAATAAGAATATTGGACTTCCAGAGAAAGGGCCGGGATGTATCTGAACTATGCGAACTCGCCTCACACAGCATGGTGCCATCGACCTACGTCAAGCTGCGCTATGGCATTGAGGACAAATGCAGTACCTATGAATGGCTCGAAAGCTATCTGATGGACAGGGATGACTGCTGCATTGAGCCTGATGTCAGGATGAACATTCCCCGTATAGAAGTCGAGATGTGCGCGGCGGCTGAAAAGGCGGTCGAGAATATCCCCGGAGTCCGTCTACCGGACTTCTATCTTGAGGGACTTGACCGGGAGCTTGACAAATTGGGGCGTATCGCCGTGTCACCGGATGCTTCAAACGACCTTATCAATGTGCAACCGGATTTTCTGATCAAATACGGTATTGACAAGACCGCAGCCCCGGAAGAACAATCCCGTCAGGCACAGAAAGCCTACAAAGAACTGGATGACAGATTAGTCCGGGTTACCAGCCGCAGACCGTATGCTGACGAGTTCTTCGCATCCCTCAGACACGGGAAAGAAAAAGTGGCAGAGGTAGACCGTCCGAGACCGGTACACAAGCCTATCCTCCGTAACCCGCCGTCCAAAGGGCGAAAAATGGGACTTTGACTTTCAACAGATTTTTATTCACCAATTAAAACAGAAACATCATGAAAAAGAAAATCCTCACGCTGTGTATGGGCTGTTTCTTCATCAGTCTCACAGCGAAAGCGCAATGGGTCGTGAGCGACCCCGGCAATCTTGCCCAGGGCATCATCAATGCCGCCAAGAACATCGTTCACACGTCTTCCACCGCAGGCAACATGCTCAATAATTTTCAGGAGACCGTGAAGATTTACAAGCAGGGCAAGGAATATTATGACGGCCTGCGCAAGGTCAAGAACCTTGTCCGCGACGCGCGCAAGGTGCAGCAGACCATCCTCATGGTCGGCGACATCACGGACATCTACGTGATTAATTTCGAGCGTATGCTGGGCGATCCCTATTTCACGGCGGAAGAGTTGAGTGCCATCGCGCTCGGTTACACGAAGCTGCTGGAGGAGAGCTCACACCTGCTGAACGACCTGAAGACGGTAGTCAACGAGAACGGGCTCTCGATGAACGACAAGGAACGGATGGATATCATCGACCGCTGCTATACCGACATGCTGCAATACCGTAGCTTGGTGCAGTATTATACGAACAAGAACATCGGTGTTTCCTATCTGAGAGCCAGGAAGCGGAACGACCTGGACCGCGTGATGGCCCTTTACGGCTCACCCAGCGAACGTTACTGGTAACCCCAATCCGATCCGCTTATGGTATTATTGGCAACAAATTTCGACAACCTGCATCAGATCCTGCAAAACCTCTACACGGATATGATGCCGCTATGCTCGCAGATGACGGGCGTGGCGAAAGGAATCGCGGGGCTGGGTGCCCTCTTCTACGTGGCCTACCGCGTATGGCAGTCATTGGCAAGGGCGGAACCCGTGGATGTCTTCCCGCTTCTCCGTCCGTTCGCCTTGGGACTCTGCATCATGTTTTTTCCGACCGTTGTGCTGGGCACGCTGAACAGTATCCTGTCACCCATCGTGAAAGGGACGCATACGATACTGGAATCGCAGACCTTCGACATGAACGAGTACCGGGCGCAGAAGGACAGGCTGGATATCGAGGCGATGAAGCGTAACCCCGAAACAGCCTACCTGGTCGATAAGGAGGCTTTCGACAACAAGCTGGACGAACTGGGTGCGCTGGATGCGATAGAGGCCTGCGGGATGTACGTGGACCGCGCGATGTACAACATGAAGAAGGCGGTGCAGAATTTCTTCCGTGAACTGCTGGAACTCATGTTCAACGCGGCGGCGCTTGTCATCGACACGCTCAGGACATTCTTCCTGGTCGTACTTTCGATACTGGGACCCGTCTCGTTCGCCATATCCTGCTGGGACGGCTTTCAAGCCTCTCTCAGCCAGTGGTTCGTCCGCTACATCAGTATTTACCTGTGGCTTCCGGTCAGTGACCTTTTCAGCAGCGTGCTGGCCAAGATACAGGTGTTGATGCTTCAGCAGGACATCGAGCAGCTTTCCGATCCGAATTTTATTCCGGACGGCTCGAACGGTGTTTACATCACTTTCCTGATTATCGGCATTATCGGGTATTTCACCATCCCGACAGTGGCGAACTGGATTGTACAGGCCGGAGGAGGCGCGGGCAACTACGGCAAGAACGTGACCCAGCTGGCGTCCAAGACCGGTTCCGTGGCGGCGGGCGCAGCCGGGGCGGCAATAGGCAATATAGCCGGAAGGCTTATCAAGAAGTAACCATCTTAAAAACAATTACAGAATGGAATTCAAATCATTAAAAAACATCGAGACCAGTTTCAGGCACCTGCGCCTGTTCGGTATCGTCTATCTCTGCGCGTGTACCCTGCTTGTGGGATTCTCCGTGTGGAAGGCATACGGCTTCGCCGAGGCGCAGAGGCAGAAAATCTATGTGCTGGATGAGGGGAAGTCTCTCATGCTGGCCCTTTCCCAGGACTTGGAACAGAACCGACCCGTGGAGGCCAGGGAGCATGTCCGGCGCTTCCACGAGCTGTTTTTCTCGCTCTCTCCCGACAAGGATGCAATCGAGGGCAATATCAGGCGGGCCATGTTCCTGAGCGACCGCTCCGCGTACTCCCATTACCGGGATTTGGCAGAGCAAGGCTACTACAATAGGATTATTTCCGGCAACATGAGCCAGCGTATCGGGATTGACAGCGTGAAATGTGATTTCAACGCCTACCCGTATGAGGTGGTGGCGTATGCCCGGCTTTCCATCATCAGGGAGAAGAGCGTGACGGAGCGCAGCCTCGTCACGCGGGGCAGGCTGCTCAACTCCACCCGCAGCGACAACAACCCACACGGCTTCATTCTCGAAGCCTTCCGCGTGGTGGAGAACAGGGATATAAGAGTGTATGACCGTTAAATTTTTGAATGTATGAGAAAGATGTTTATAAAAATCAGGGATTTGGCCGGAGAGAAATTGCGCGGCATCTGCGCCGGGCTGAGCCCTGAAAAGAGAATGATGACCATCGTCGTGATGGCAGTCCTGTTCGCTTTGGGGAATTTCTACATGATTTTCTGCGCCATATACGACATCGGACGCGAGGATGCAAAACGGGAGGTCATCGAGATAGCCCCGTTGGATATCCCGGACTTTGTCCCGGCGGACACACTTCCGGAGAGGAAAATCCGCGAGATGGAAGATTTTTTTAACCAATTCAACAAATGAAACAATGAGTAATGATGCGAACAAATTGAAACAAAGGCAGGAAATCAGGAAATACCTGGTTTTCGCCGGGATGTTCCTCCTGTTCATCGGCTGCATGTGGCTGATTTTCGCTCCCTCGAAGAAGGACAGGCAGGAGAAAGAGAAGAGTGCCGGGTTCAATTCCGAACTGCCCGACCCGAGAGGGGCGGGTATCGAGGCCGACAAGATTGCCGCCTACGAGCAGGCGGACATGAAACGCAGGCAGGCGGAGAAGATGCGCACGCTGGAGGATTTCTCCGCGCTTGCAGACGGGCACGGTCAGGACGAAGCTGCCGGGGCTGTCATGGAAATATCACCGGACAAGGAGCCTGAAAGCGGCGGCACGTCTTATCGTGGCAGTGGTAATGGCAGAAGCGAAGCCTTTTCCTCGTCCACATCCGCCTACAACGACATCAATGCCACACTCGGTAACTTTTACCAACAACCGGTGGAAGATCCTGAAAAGGAGGCGTTGAAAGCCGAGGTGGAGCAGTTGCGGCAGGAAGCGGCGCGACAACAGCCCGCGCAGATGACCTACGATGACCAAGTGGCGTTGTTGGAGAAATCATACGAGCTGGCTGCCAAATATATGCCCGGTGACGAATCCGCGAAGAAGGAAGAGGGTGAAACCAATAACCGGAAAGCGAAAGCCGTTCCCGTGGGGCAGGTTTCCACTCCGGTGGTCTCGTCGCTTCCGCAACCGGCCAGCGACTCCGTACTGCTGGCAAGGTTGGCGCGGGGCGGGAACTCCGGATTTCATACAGCGGTGGGGAAAACCGCAGACGGGCATACGAGGAACACCATCCGTGCCTGTGTGCATGGCGACCAGACCGTCACAAGCGGCCGGAGTGTAAGGCTGAGTGTAATTTGCAAATTTTCTTGTGCCTTTTTTTAGAAAAGTTAAATATGCCACAGAATACACCAGTAACTAAGGTTTCATAAGTTCGTTTCTCGTTTGAAAATCGTCTGCCTGTTTTCTAACCGGTAGCTACTACCGGTGAACTTGATGACTTCACATCGATAAAGCAGCCTGTCAAGCAGAGCGCTGGCAAGGATTTCATCATTCAATGTTTCTACCCATTCTGTAGGTGCCTTGTTGGTTGTAATGATGATGGATGTCTTCTCATGTAGGGTGTTTATCAGGTTGAAGAAGGCAGTTGCTTCCTCTCTTTTCACAGGAAACAGCATGATATCATCTATTGCCAGCAGCTGTGCGCGCAGAATCTTGTTATAAGTCATCATGGCCGGAGTTGAGATGTCTTTAAGTCTGAGACAATTTACGATATCCTCCATTGTCATCAGGTATGCCTTGTAACCGGCCTTGACCGCATCAAAGACAAGACCGGCTGCCAGAAATGTTTTTCCAGTCCCTGATGGTCCCATCAGGATCAGGTTATAAGCTTCACGGAGCCATACCAGTTCACGAAGCTCCTTCATCTGCCGGCGGTCTATGCCCTCATAAAAATTGTAGTCGTATTCGTCAAGATCATGTTTTCGGGGCAGACGTGCCGCAACAAGGCGTCTCTCGTAGTCTTTCCTCTCTTTCATCTCAACTTCGGTGCCTAATACCAGGGACAGGAATTCCGGGTAGGTCGGTTTTTCTTCCTGTGCATGATGCAGAATGCTGTCCATGCGGTTTGCAATGTTGTAAAGCCGCAGACGTTTGGCGTGTGCTTTCAATTTTTCACTTTGTATCATTCAAAAAACTTGTTATATTGGTTTATATCTGTTTTTTCAGGATGACAGTCCGCTGTTTCCGGAATGGATGTCGGAGCTTGGAAAGTCATCCCGTTCATATTG
>ENA-OQKY01000125-OQKY01000125.1-human-gut-metagenome-genome-assembly--contig:-NODE-125-length-100039-cov-47.776453_pt1 | contig 100039 bp, 104 predicted proteins | sample MGYA00242652_ERZ504805 | MGnify/ENA primary metagenome ERZ504805 (study PRJEB26092, sample SAMD00036400) | human gut metagenome | host: Homo sapiens | study: EMG produced TPA metagenomics assembly...
GATTTTACCGTTCTGCTGAACTTCACGCCCTGCGAGGGCGTAACACCAGCTGCGAAGCAGCAAATCGGAGAAACGAGAAAAAAGCGTTAAGCGCAGCGACTAGCTTTTTTCCGTTTCGACTTCCCCTTCGGGGTCTGAAAGGGGCGAGCAGCCCCTTTCTCGTGGGTCCAGCGCGTCGAAATCGCTGGTGGTTTTCTGGTTCTCTTTTGACATCAAAAGAGAACAATTAGCCTTAATGAAAAAGCGCTCTACCCCCGCGCCACCGGCGCGAGAACCATTTCTGGTTCTCTTTTGGTGCGCAAAAGAGAACTTTGCCCTGCGTAAAAGCGCTCTAACCCCGCGCCATCAGCGCGCGCAGCCGTTTATAAATCCACAACGCTTCCGACTTCCGCCGGCGCCGCCGGCACCGGTCCGAGGCGGACTGCGTCGGCGTCCCGACGCACCACGAACTCCACCGGCTGTCCGGCGGCAAAGGCGGGGCGATAGCTCAGCTCCAGCGCCTCCCAATCCTCCGGGACGGCGCAGAAGCAATGGAGCATCGCGCCCCGCCCGGCGGCGAGGTTGAGCGTAAAGGCCGAGGCATCGGCGGCGTTCTCCGCGTAGAGCGGTGCCGCAAAGCTGCCGCAGGGGACGCTCTGGCCCCCGCAGCGGGCGGTCACGCCGCTGTCCAGACTGTAAAGCTCCTTCAGGGTCGAGACATCCCGGCTGTGAAGATAGCTTGCGCCCACCGGCAGGGTGCGGGCCGAGAGGTTCTCCACCGAGAGGTAGACCAACACGCCGCCCAGCCCGGGCGCGGGCGCATAGCCCAGCAGCTCCACCGCCGCCTTGCCGTCCAGCAGGGCAGGCTGGCCCATCACGCGGGGCTGTGCCGCAGCCGCCGAAACGCCTGTGAGCAGGGCAGCAGCCAGACTGACCGCGCCCGAACCGGCGCATTTCAGGAACGACCGGCGGGAAAGAGACTGAGACATTGGGGACTCCTCCTTGCAGCGAGAAAAATCATTCACTTTATAGAGTATCGGTTTCTTTGCCCCCTGTCAAGGGTTTGAAAGCGTTCTGCTGCAGGTTTTGCGGTTTCTTTGCTGATTTTGTACCAAAAGAGTACAAAAATGCCGCCCGGCGGCAAAAATCGCAGGGCGGCAGAGCGTTCTTTCTTATTCGAATGCTTCATTCTCCTCAGCTTCCGCCTGACCCCGCAGGGTATCGGCATAGCCGAAGGGGACGATGTCGATGGCCTCCACCAGACGGTCGCGCATCCAGAGCTGAACGTCGGTCTGGACGGTGTAGCCGCAGCCGGGGTCGGCCATCCACTGCTCGGGATGGCGGGAGGGGAGGGCGCGCTGGCTCAGCATACTCATGATGACGCCGCCGTGGGTCACGCAGGCGGCCTCGGTGACGTCCATCCGGATCATATACTCGAACAGCTTGAGCAGCGTCTCCGAGCAGCGGGCGTGGAACTGCTCCGTGGGCTCTGCGCCCTCCGGCACAAAGCCGGAGCCCGGGGTGATCCACTTCTTGAAGTCCTCGTTCTTCACCAGCTCCTTGACGGGATGGTTCTCAAAGACGCCGAAACCGGCCTCCCGCAGGTCATGCACCGAGAACTGGTGGGCCGCATTGGGGAACAGGATGTTGGCCGTCTCCACGGCGCGCATGAGCGGGGAAGAGAAGACGGTATCCACCTGAGGATACTCGAACCGCTCTTTCAGCTCGGCCAGCTGGGCGCGGCCCTCGTCACACAGGGGGATGTCCGTGCCGCTGCCGATGTAAAGGCCCTGTAAGTTGCCGGAAGTCAGGCCGTGGCGGATGAGATGGAGCTTAAAGGTTTTCATGCAAAAACACCTCTTATGAGCTATCTATTCCTGTGCTGATTCGCACAAATCTTGCTTTTCTGCTGATTTTTCCGGCACCATCAGACACTAAATATATGCCGGTAAGGTTTATTTTAACATAGATATGGTAGAAAGAGCAACCCCTTTGACAAAAACACCGAAATTCCGGCGGAAAAACCGTCACTTTTTCGCTTTACAAGTCGTTTTCCATTGTGTATAATCAACGTGCTGTAAACCAAAAATCAAGGAAGTCCTATTTTTATCTGAGGAGCCAAACATCATGGAGTTCAATCGTATCATCAAACTGCTGCGCAAGGAGCGCGGCATCACCCAGAAACAGGCGGCAGAGGATCTGGGCGTTTCGCAGGCCCTGCTTTCCCACTACGAAAAAGGCATCCGGGAGTGCGGCCTGGATTTTGTGGTACGGGTGGCAGACTATTACAATGTCTCCTGCGACTATCTGCTGGGCCGCTCGGCAGAGCGCAACGGCATGATGCTCTCGGCAGAGGACATCCCCAACCCCGACAAGATGAAGGACAACATCTACCACGGCAGCGTCCTGCCCACGATGAACAAAAAGCTCATCTCCAACAGCCTGAACGTGCTCTACGCCAAGATCGGCGATTGCCACAGCAAGGCCCTGACCACCGAGGTGAGCGCCTACCTGATGACCGCCGTGGCCAAGATGTTCCGTCTGCTCTACTCCGCCGAGTCCCACAATGCCCCCAGCATGTTCAGCGTGGACGCCCGGCGCTGGCCCGGCTACTCCGACGCTGTGATGCACTCGGCTCAGGCCAATGTGGAGGCCCTGCTGGCCGGCGAAGCGCTGCCCGGCGGCGAGGGCGTGGCCGACCCGTCCTGCCTCGCCATGACCACCGAGAGCCTGACCCGGGAATACCCGCTGTATACTCCCAGCCTGCTCAATCTGGTCAAGACCAGCGAGACCCGCGCCCGGGAGCTGACCGGAGAGGACCGCACTTAAGTCTCTGTGAAACTAGTGTAAATTCTGCCGTTTTTTGCTTGCATCTGCGTGCAAAAGATGTTATAAACAAAGCAGAACATTTTCATCGCACTTCATAATAAAGCGAATTCAAGGAGGGACACATCCATGTCCAATAAAATTTCCCGCCGCACCTTCCTCAAGTGTACCGGTGCCTCCGCAGCAGCTCTGGGCGCTGCTGCCATGCTGGGCGGCTGCGGCTCCAGCACCAGCAACGCCATCGAAGTCAAGGTCGGCGACAAGGTCAGCAACTGGAACAATCTGGGCGTCCAGCTCACCAGCGTCTTTACCATGGCCAACACCCCCGACCTGCCCGACCACGAGTATGTCGCTGTGCTCGTCACCGCTGTGAACCGCTCCGGCGCGACTACCTTCAACATCGGCGCACAGAACCTCGCCGAACTGGATGCCGCCTATCCGCTGAACGATGAGGCCACCAAGCTCGATGTCGCCCGTCAGTACTTCCACGCTCTGGCTGCCTCCACCACCGATTTCACCGCTGTCTGCGACGGCGCTGAGGCCGAGGTGGGCGCTTACATCCAGCTCTATGATGCCGCCGCTCAGAGTTTCTCCGAGTCCACCAATCTGCCCCCGCAGGGCGCAGGCTACATCCAGCTGATCTGCTGCGTCCCCATCGGCTGGCAGAAGCTGAGCGTCACCTTCACCCCGACCTTCGTGGCAAACAAGAGCCTCACCTTCTCTCTGAACTCTTCTGACCTGACGCAGGTCTGAGGCATTTTTCTGAGACGGAATTCCGTCATAAAGGGCAGAGTTTCCCCACAAAAATTTTGTGAAAAGCATTGACATCTGCTCATTTTTCGCCTATTGTATAGGCAAGACGCCCTTCGGGGGCAGTACAATGAATTTATCTGTTTCTGCATAAAGGAGGAACGATCATGTCCTTAGAATTCAACCGCCGCTCTTTCCTGAAGTACAGCGCCGCCGCTGCTGTGGCTGTGGCTGGTTCCAGCCTGCTCGTTGGCTGCGGTGAGGATGAGTATCAGAAGACCGGCAAAATCGGCAGCACCCTGAAACTGATGGGTACTTTTAAGATGTATGATAACAGCGTCGCTGCTACTGCACCTTCTGCTACCAATGCCTCTGGTGGCGGCAATGGCACCTTTGTCTGCCATATCAATATCAAGTGTACTACTAAAAAGGTTCCGCTTTGTGTAAACAAGGGCTGTTTTGAACTTACCACTAAGGTGGGTACGGACGATGAAGCCGATTTTGCTGATCAGTACATTACTGTCGATCCCACCAAATATGACTTGACGGAAGGCAATGATAAAGACTTCAAGATCACTGTCACCGGTTCTGCTGACAATAAAATCTTGTTTGCTGATGGCGACAAGGTCGAGTTCAAGTACTGGCCCCGCATTCAGGCCAGCAGCGGCAACAGCGGTTACACCCGTGCTTTCTGCACTTGGAAGATGACCGCCAGGGTCACTGGAACTACTGTTACCTTCGAATAACTTCTTATTTCTGCACTCTGCGCCCAAGGCTCACGCCTTGGGCGTTTTCATTTGCACCTCTCCGTCATTCTGCCAAAACGCAAGCGAAGATTTTTAGTAGTTTTGTGTCTTGTGCATAAGGCACTTTTCCTGCTACAATAAGAGCATACCAACCGGGGAGCGCAGCGGCCGGACAGATGTGCCGCCGCGCTGTTTCCTTTTGAGGGATGGGCGTCCTGCCTGATTTCACAAGAACAGGAGTGTGCAGTTATGATCAATATGGTAAAGCTTCCCACCAACAAAAGCAGTCTGTTCCTGCGCGTGGCAAAGGGCCACTTTGCCACCAGCCACAGCCACATCAACTACTACATCGACGTCACCACCCAGAAAGCCCGCCTCTCGGAGGCGAAGGCTGTCGCCAAGGAGCTGGTGGCTGCCTATCAGCACAGCACCATCGTGGACACCGTGCTCTGTCTGGACGGCACACAGGTCATCGGCACCTGTCTGGCCAACGAGCTGACCAAAGACGGCTTTGCCAACATGAACGCCCACCAGACCATCTACGTCATCACCCCCGAGTACACCAGCGGCAGCCAGATCATCCTCCGCGACAATCTCGCCCCGATGGTCAGGGGCAAGCACGTCCTCATCCTGTCGGCCTCCATCACCACCGGCTACACCGTGCAGGCGGCCATCGAGGCGGTCAACTACTACGGCGGCACCGTGGCGGGCCTGTCGGCCATCTTCGCCACCACCCACGAGTGTCTGGGCATCCCGGTCACCTCCATCTTCGACCCCTCCAGCCTGCCCGACTACGCCAGCTTCGACAGCCGCGACTGCCCCATGTGCAAGGCCGGCCAGCACATCGACGCGCTGGTGAACAGCTTCGGCTATTCGGCCCTCTGAATCTGAAATTATCCTCCCTCTTTCTCCCCGCCGTGCAGCTGCATGGCGGGGAGTTCTATTTATATCGCAGTGAATCAACTGATATTTTTCTTGACATTTTCGCTGTCTTTGCATATACTAAAGATGAAAAAGATTGGAGGTATGTATTATGGCAGACATTTCGAGCGCGCTGCGCAGCACCATCCCCATCTCTCTGTTCAACCGCGGCATGGCCGGAAAGGTCTTTGAAGATGTTCGCCGTCAGGGCGCGAAGGTCGTCATGAAGAACAATTCTCCTGAGTGCGTCCTTCTCTCGCCGGAAGAATATCTCCGCCTCATCGACGAAGTAAACGACGCAAAGCTTGCTGCCCTTGCCGCCCAGCGGATGCAGGGCTTCGACCCCGCAAATGCCATTCCCGCCGAGGAGGTCTATCGGCAGAACGGCATTACCAAAGCTGCGCTTGACAGCATGGACGAGGTCGAATTTGAATGAATTGGACTCTGAAATTCCTGCCGGAGGCCCAAAAGGACTTCGAACAGCTCGCCGGGAATCAGAAGCTTCTGGTCGCAAAAGCTCTGGACAAGGTCGTGCAAAATCCCGTTTCCATCTACGAGGGCGGTTACGGCAAACCGCTTGGCAGCAAAAGCGGTACCGACCTCTCCGGCCTGCTGAAGATCAAGCTTCGTGATGCCGGGCTGCGCATCGTCTACAAGCTCGTCCGTACCGAAACGTCCATGCTGGTCATCGTGATCGGCGCCCGGGCCGACGATGCCGTTTACAAAATCGCCGAAAAGCGTGCTCACAAGCACGAACTATAAAAGGCTCTGCCCCTTTTTCGGGCAGAGCCTTTTGCTTATCTTCACTTTTTCTTCGGAAACACGAAGGAATTATGCCGGTATGCTATCAGCAGCTCTATGGTCATGAAGCACCAGATGACCGGCTCGCAGAGGATGACCGCGTTATACCCAAAGCGGGGGATGAAGAGCAGGACGAAGACGATCTTGCCCAGAAACTCGATGACGCTGGACAGCAGGGGCAGCACCTTCTCGCCCATACTCTGCAGAGCGTAGCGGGTGGAGAGCAGCATTCCCAGCACGGCGTAGAAGGGTGCGTTCCAGACCAGATACCGCGCGCCGTTTTCCAGCACCACCGGCTCCGAAGAGCCGGACACCAGCTTTACCATCCACTCCGCACCTGCCGCCATGAGCAGGATAGCAGCCACAGCCGCCACGACACTGTAGAGATAGATGTCCCGCATTCCGCGGCGGACGCGGTCGGGATGGTTCGCGCCGTAGTTCTGGGAGACGTAGGTCGAGCAGGCAGAGGCCATCGCCGACAGGGGCATATCCGTGAAGGCGAAGAGCTTTCGGGCTGCGGTGTGGCCCGCGATGACCAGCGTACCAAGGCCGTTGATGCCGTACTGCAAAACGACGGAGCCTGCCGAGACGATGCTGCTCATGAGGCCCATGGAGATGCTCTGGCTGAACAGCTCCCAATAGAGGCGGCTCTCCACATGGAAGTGCTTTTTCCCGGGCAGGAGCAGCCGGGCGCTGCGGAAGACATACAGGATGCAGAACGCCACCGACACGCCCTGAGAGATGACCGTCGCCACACCGGCACCGGCCACGCCCATGCCCAGCACGGCGATGAACCAGAGGTCGAGGATGACGTTGAGCACCGACGAGAGGATGAGGAAGACCAGCGGCATGAAGCTGTTGCCGATGGCCCGCAGCAGGCCGGCGCAGAGGTTATAGGCAAACATGACGATGACGCCGAGGTCGATGATGATGATATAGCCGTAGGCGTCCTCTAAAATTTCCGCCGGGGTGTCCAGCAGCTCCAGCAGCGGATGCAGGCCCGCCGCACCCGCCAGCGTGATGACCGCCGACGCGATGATGCCGATGACGATGGAACCCGCCACGGTCTGTTTGAGCTGGTCCTCGTCTCCGGCCCCGTAGGCGCGCGCTGCGACGATGGCGAGGCCGTTGCCGATACCGATGCCGAATCCGACCAGAAGCTCGTAGATAGCCCCGCAGGCGCCAATGGCGGCAAGGGCGGTATCGCCCAGCACATTGCCGACGATCATGGTGTCCACGGTATTATAGAGCTGCTGGAAGAGGCACGACACCAGAATGGGCAGCATAAAGACGAACAGGCTCCTGAAGATGGGGCCGTTCATCAAATCGACGTTCCGGTTGAAGAATGATTTTTTCGCGGGGGACTGGGTCATAGGCTTCTCCTTTTTTGCCCACAAAAGGGAGCTGTTGCACACAACAGCTCCCTTTAAGCATTTCATCTGATTTTACAGCTCCTGCGTCTCGAAGCCGTTGATGGTCAGCACTTCCACGCTCTTGAAGCCTGCGGCCTTGACGGCGGCAGCAGCCTCGTCGAAGCCGAAGGTCAGGCTGTCCACATCGTGGGCGTCGGAGGTGATGATGACCTTGCCGCCCATCTTCTGCCACTCGCCCAGCAGCCATGCGCCGGGGTAGAAGTCCTTGCGGTAGCCGCGGTAGACACCGCCGGTGTTCACTTCCAGCAGGCAGCCGTGCTCTTTGGCAGCACTCAGCGCCTTGAGGGCTGCGGCCTTATAGCGGGGCGACTCCTCGTCGAAGAACTCACCGGCAGCGTTCAGCTTCTTGATGAGGTCGATGTGGGCGAGGATGTCGGGGCCCATGGCCGCCACCTTCTCCACCTCGGCGAAGTATGCCTCCACAGCGGCCAGCGGGTCGCCGTCGAAGTCGTCGTAGATGCAGTCGTAGAGGTCCTGAGGACGGAAGTCGATCTCGTAGTACTTGCCGGTGTTCTTGCCGTAGAGGTGGTGCGCAGAGCCGATCCAGTAGTCGTAGCCGGTGCGCTTGTCCTCGCTCAGCAGGTCCCACTCGATGCCGCAGAGGATGTCCACCTTGCCCTTGTACTCGGTCTTGAGCTTGGCGATGGTGGCCTTGTACTGGGCCGTGCGGCTGGGGCTCATGCAGTATTCACGGTCGCGCTGGGTATAGCTATGGCCCGTGAAGCCCAGTGTGGTCAGCCCCTTCGCACACGCAGCGGAGGCCATCTCCTGCAAGGTGTTTTTGCCGTCGCACATCGTCGAGTGACAATGGACACTGGACTTCTTATAATCTGCCATAGTGAATCACTGCATCCTTTCCTGTTTGACCTTGTGGTCGATAACGTGTCGTTTTTCCAGCTCGCGGGTGATGTCCTCCACCGTGATGCCGGCCTGCACCATCAGCACCAGCACATGGTATGCCAGATCGCTGATCTCGTAGACCGTCTCGGCCTTGTCTTCCTTTTCGCCCGCGATGATGACCTCAGTACACTCCTCGCCCACCTTCTTGAGGATCTTTTCTTTGCCCTTCTCGAAGAGATAGGTGGTGTAGCTGCCCTCTTTGGGGCTGGTCTTGCGGCCCTTGATGAGGTCATACAGCCCCTGCCAGCTGAACTGCTTCAGCTCCGGGGAAACATACACTTCGTTGAAAAAGCAGCTCTCGGCACCGGTGTGGCAGGCGGGGCCGCTCTTGACGACCTCCACCACCAGCGCGTCGGCGTCGCAGTCGGCGGTGATGGACACCACACGCTGGACGTTGCCGCCGGTCTCGCCCTTGCGCCAGATCTCCTGACGGCTGCGGCTCCAAAACACCGTCCGGCCCTCCGCGATGGTCAGCGCCAGCGTCTCGGCGTTCATGTAGGCGAGGGTCAGCACCTCTTTGGTGTAGTGGTCCTGCACGATGGCAGGGATGAGGCCCTTTTCGTCAAATTTCAGGTCCATAATGTTTCTCCTCCCCCGCAGGGGGACAGCTATAGTTTAGCGTATTCGGCGGGCAAACGCAAGGGCTCAGAGCCGTATTTCCACGCCATTTTCGTTTAAGTATTCCTTTAGCTCCCGGATGGTGAGCAGCTTCTGGTGGAAGATGCCCGCCCCGGCCCCTGCGCCCCGCCTTTTCCCGGGCGCTTTTGTCTTATGATAAGGTCATTTTACTTTATCTAGGTAAAGTTGTAAAGCGTGAAAGTGACCGTGTTTTCATTTTTATGATACGATTTTTCTGTGCGTTTGTACAGAAAGGCGAAATGATTTCACGAAAGCCCGCTTTGAGATGATGGGAGCGTAAAAAAGGAGCCGCCGCACAGCGTTTTCCGTGCAGCGGCTCCTCGCCGTTTTATCCTCAGCCCAGCAGTTCCAGCACGCCGCTCTTGGGACGTGCGCCGACGGCCTGACGAACCAGCTTACCGTTCTCGAACAGCAGCAGGGCGGGGATGCTCATGACGCCGAACTCGGCGGCCAGCTCGGGCTGCTCGTCCACATTGACCTTGCCCACCTTGACGTCGGTGCGCTCCTCGGCCACCTCGTCCACGACGGGGCTCAGCATCCGGCAGGGGCCGCACCAGGCGGCCCAGAAATCGAGCAGGACGGGCTGAGCGCTCTTCAGCACCTCGGCTTCAAAGTTTTCTTTCGTGATGGTGATGACTGCCATATCGTTTCCCTCCATAAAGAGTGTTTTTTCATCTGACAGGGACAGTATACCCCAAACTCCGGCGTTTTTCCGTGAGCAAGTCACATAAAAAGCCCGGGGCAGGCATTTTCTGCTCCGGGCTCTGGAAATTATTTTGCGATTTCAGGCTCAGATGTCCTTCAGGGCGTTCTTGCCGGCGACGTAGCCGTAGTACATGGCCATGGAGTGGCTGACGCCCTTCAGGCCGATGGGGTACTCGGTGGCAAAGCGGTTGCCCTGGATGTTGCCGGCGACGTACAGGCCGGGGATGACATTGCGGTCGGCGTCGAAGGTGTGGCAGTCCTCGTCGCTCTCGAGGCCTCCGATGCAGACCAGCAGCAGAGCAGTGGTGAACTTGTCGGCGTAGAAGGGGCCGTTCTCGACTGCCCACATACGGGAAGCGGGCTTGTGGAAGTCCTCATCGTAACCGGCCTTGGCCAGCTCGTTGTAGCGCTGGATGGAGTCCAGAGCGGTCTGCTGGGCGGCAGTATCGTCCGGGTAGATCTTTGCCACCAGCTCTTCCAGCGTGTCGGCCTTCACAGCGCGGCCATCGGCCACAGCAGCTTCCAGCTGATAGGGGCTCTTGTAGTTGCGGTAGGTAGTGTTGTTCTTGGGGCCTTCGTCCTCGCTGGCGTAGTCCTCATAGTAGCAGGCACCGCCGTGGGCTGCGGGCATATAGGGCAGCTGCTCGGGCCAGTTGGAGTCGAAGATCTGCCAGCTCTCGCGGTTCTTCTGCAGCTCGATCTGGTTTTCCAGCTGCTGGCCGGGCAGGTCCTCGTTCATGAAGCGCTTGCCGTTGAGGTCGAGGTTCAGGAAGCCTGCATTGCCCATGACGCCCACGCCGGCGAGGTCGGCGCCGCCGCCCATGTGGTGGATCATCGGGGCGTGGCTCTGCTGCACCTGAGCGCCGGCCCACATACCCAGCTGGATGCCGTCGCCCTGGTTGGTGAAGTTGCCCTCCACATCCACATTGGTGAACAGGCACTGGATGTTGTTCTCGATGACCTCGGGGCAGAAGTGCTTGAGCATCCTGGTGTTCTGGGAGTAGTCGCCAGTGGAGAGGATGACGCCCTTGGAGACGTTGCACTTGATGTACTCGCCGGTGGCGGCATCGCGGGCGTAAAGGCCCACGCAGCGGCCATTCTCCATGATGAGCTTCTCGACGAAGCAGCCGTAGAAGGTCTGGACATTGCCGGTGTCGATGGCTTTCTGCATATTGGCCTCGACGGTGACGTGCTGGTCGGGCTTGAACTCGACGGAAGTGGGGTAGCAGGGGAAGCGCTCCTGCTTCCAGTCGTAGTGCTCGGGCAGCGGGTAGAAGATGGGGATGATGAAGTTGTCCGCGCTCTCGTCGGGGATGGCGCTGCGGGTGGTCTCGGCGTAGTACAGGTCGGGGTTTGCCTCCACCCACCAGTCGAAGGTCTCGCCGATGTTGTGAGCCCACTTGCTCATGATGCTGCGCTTGCAGCGGTAGGTGCTCTCCACCATGTGGGAGTCGATGATGTCGTCGATCTGCTCACGGGTCCAGGTGTCGCGGCCCCACTTGGCCTGCACCTTGCCGTTGATGACGGCGTACTCGCCGCTGCGGCACTGGGGGCCGTCGGCCTTCTCGAAAGCAGCCACCAGACCGCCGTCCTCAGCGACGCTGCGGCAGGCGGCAACGCCTGCGATGCCGCAGCCCACCACGGCCACATCCACGTCCACGGTCTTGGCGACCTTGCTCTCGTCGATCTCCGGCTCGGTACCCAGCCAGTCCTCATCGGAGGAAGATGCAGCGGTGTCGCCGCCTGCGGTGTGGACGCCCATTGCCTGCTCGATGCAGCTTGCGGCGGCCTTCTTGACGGCGTTGGTGGTGATGGTAGCGCCGGAGACGTTGTCGATCTCGGTGCTCTGAGCAGCCATCAGGGCGTCCTTCAGGGTGGGGGCTGCCACGCCGCCGATGCTCTCGGTCTCGTTGGAGGCGTCAATGACCACGTCGGTGATGGCGGTCTCGCTGAAGGTCATGGTGACCTTCACCTCACCGATGCCGGTGGCGGTGCCGGTGTAAGTGCCGGGGGTGTAGATGGCTTCGCCGGTGGAGGCGGCAGTGCTGCTGGAAGAGCCTGCGTTGCAGGCGGCCAGTGCGCTGGCGGTAACGCCGCTCATAGCGGCAGCGGCGGCAACCTTCAGGAAGCCTTTACGAGAGATCTTTTTCATCTGGAATGCTCCTTACTCTTTCTTCTTTCGACGTTTTCAGGCAGAAAATCGTTCTTCCGAGAGATAGTATAAAATATAACGAAGTAAAAGGGAATTAAAAAATCTTAAGCATTCTGATAAAAAAGCTTTATAAGTGCCCTATTTCCTGCTATACTGAGGCTGTACGGATGTCCCGCCGCCGGAAAGGAGTTTTTTGTCATGAACGAGCACCAGCTTCTCTGCTTTCTCACCGTGAGCCGGACGCTGAATTTCTCCGCTGCCGCGCGGGAACTCTACTGCACCCAGCCCGCCCTGAGCTACCAGATACGCAGCCTCGAAAAGGAGCTGGACGCCGCACTGTTCCGCCGCACGACGACGCAGGTGGCCCTCACCGAGGCAGGCCGCGCCCTGCTGCCCCATGCGGAAGACCTCTACCGCGGCATCCTCAACGCCCGCACGGCGCTGAAAGGCTTCGGCACCCACCACACCCTGACCCTCCGCCTGCCGCCGGTGCTTTTGCAGCGGGACCCCATCTACCCCATCCTGATGGCGAGGCTCCACGCCGCGCTGCCGGGCTATGAGTTCAAAGTGGACACCACGCCTGTCCCCTCCAGCTACCACCACATGCTCTGCACCGAGGCAGACGCGGCGCTCTACCTGCCCTTCGGCCCGCTGCCGCCAGAGATCCGCTGTGAGACCATCATCGGCAACCGGTTTTACCTCATCACCGCGCCGGAGCACCCATTCTCCGGCCAAAGCAGCGTCGAGCTTTCTGCCCTCGCCGGGCAGCAGATATTTTACGAGCCCCTTTATCAGGACATGGTGGATTTCGCCCGGAAGCAGCCGGGGATGCCCTATTCCACACCGGTCTGGCGGATGGTGGAAAACTACGAGTCGGTCTACGCCGAGCTGCTGGCCGGGCGAGGGATGTTCCTCTGCCCGATGATCTACCCGGCTTTCCCTGCCGGGTGGCACATCCCGCTGCATCTGTCCATCCCGGACACCTGCCTGCTGACCCTGCGGGATGACCCTCGCCCCGAGATATGCACCCTGCGCAAAGTCTTCGCCGAGGTGTACGCCGAGAGGGAAAAGCTGATAAAAGCTCTGTGAGATGCAAAAACGCCGCCGTGCAATGCACAGCGGCGTTCGTTATTTCAGAGAAAGAGCTTACTTGCCCAGCATTTCCTTTGCGGTCTTGCAGATGGTAGCAGCGTCCAGCCCATACTCCTTCAGCAGGTCCCATGCGGGGCCGGAGCAGCCGAACTTGTCCTGCACGCCGACGCGGCGGACAGGGGTGGGCAGCTTCTCGCTGAGCAGGGAGCAGACAGCCTCGCCCAGACCGCCGATGACGTTGTGCTCCTCGGCGGTGACGATCTTGCCGCACTCCCTGGCAGCCTTGAGGATGATGTCCTCATCCAGAGGCTTGATGGTGTGGATGTTGATGACGCGGGCGTGGATGCCCTCGGCGGCCAGGGTCTCGGCGGCCTTGCGGGCCTCGTTGACCATCAGGCCGGTGGCCACGATGGCAATATCACTGCCCTCGATGAGCTGCTCGCCCTTGCCGATCTCGAAGTGATAGTTGGCCTCATCGTGGAACACGGGAACCGCCAGACGGCCAAAGCGAAGGTAGACAGGGCCCTGCATCTCGTAGGCGGCGCGGACAGCAGCGCGTGCTTCCACGTCGTCGGCGGGGCAGATGATGGTCATGCCGGGCAGGCTGCGCATGAGGGCGAAGTCCTCGCAGCACTGGTGAGAAGCGCCGTCCTCACCGACGGAGATGCCGCCGTGGGTAGCGCCGATCTTCACGTTCAGGTGGGGGTAGGCCACGGAGTTGCGGATCTGCTCAAAGGCACGGCCCGCAGCGAACATCGCAAAGCTGGACACGAAGGGGACATAGCCCATGGTGGACAGGCCGGCGGCGACGCCCATCATGTTGGCCTCGGCGATGCCGCAGTCAAAGTGGCGGTCCGGGTGAGCCTTGCGGAACATACCGGTCTTGGTAGCGGCAGCGAGGTCGGCGTCCAGGACCACCAGGTCGTCGTGGCCCTCAGCGGCCAGTGCTTTCAGAGTATTGCCGTAGCTCTCGCGGGTAGCGATCATTTTTACATCTGCCATCTTACTTGTCCTCCTGTTCCAGCGCGGCGTAGGCTGCGTTCAGCTCCTGCATGGCCACAGCGTACTCCTCGTCGTTGGGGCCTTTGCCGTGCCAATCCACAGAGTTGGTCATAAAGGAGACGCCAGTACCCTTGACGGTGTCCAGAATGATGCAGGTGGGCTTGTCGTTCTCGGCGTGGAACGCCTTGATGGCGGACTCGATCTGGTCGTAGTCGTGGCCGTTGATGGTCAGGACGTTGAAGTTGAACGCCTTGAGCTTTTCTTCCAGCGGGGCGCTGTTCATGACCGTCTCGGTGGTGCCGTCGATCTGGAGGTGGTTGCGGTCCAGCATGACGCAGAGGTTGGAGAGCTTATAGTGGGCGGCAAACATGAAAGCCTCCCAGCACTCGCCCTCTTCCACCTCACCGTCACCGAGGATGGTGTAGACATTGATGGGCTTGCCGCTGTGCTTTGCGCCCAGAGCCATGCCGCAGGCGGCAGACACGCCCTGACCCAGACTGCCGGTGGACATATCCACGCCCGGAGTCTCATTCATGTTGGGGTGGCCCTGCAGGTAGCTGCCGATCTTGCGCAGGGTCTTGAGGTCTTCCACCGGGAAGAACCCGCGCTCGGCCAGCGTGGCGTAAAGTGCCGGAGCTGCATGGCCCTTGGACAGCACGAAGCGGTCGCGGTCCGGTTTTTTCGGCTCCTTGGGGTCGATGTTCATATCCACGAAGTAGAGATAAGACAGCACCTCGGCGATGTCCAGACTGCCGCCCGGATGGCCGCACTTGGCGCTGTGAGTTCCCTCGATCACGCCCATGCGGATGTGACAGGCGTGCTTGGCAAGGGTAAGCTTTTCTGCATTTGTCATGATGGTCCTCCCGTATGAACCTCAGAAGTTGCAAGTATACAGCCGCGCAAGGCACAGCTCCCGCCGCCCCATTGCGCTATAATTCAAGTTTATATTATCTATTCTGTGCAAAAAGGTCAAGCTTCTTTCAGCAAAATGTACACAGGCGGTCAAAAACTGCTCCAAACGCTTTCTTTTTTGGTCAATTTGCAGCCTGTCCGGGGACAGTCTTGACAAATCCTGCGGCACTCTGCTATAATTTTCACGATTTCCGGCAGGAAGCCGGGCCTGCGGGCCGAAGCCCGCCTTACACTATTTTCAGCCGCCGCATTTTTGAAACAGACGCCATGAAGGGGTCTGCCGTTGGCTTGCAAGCCGACTGGCAGGCCCCTTTTTTCTGTTTTTCTGCGGCGCAGTCACAGGAGGAAACCGATGAAAACCAAAAACGCTTCTCCGGCCCGCAATGTCGTGCTGGCCGCACTCTTTCTGGCGCTGGCCTTCGTGCTGCCCATGGTGACGGGCCATCTGCCGCAGGTAGGCAATATGCTCTGCCCGATGCATTTCCCCATCCTGCTCTGCGGCTTCGTGCTGGGCGGACCCTGGGGTCTGGCTGTGGGCTTTGCGGCCCCGCTGCTCCGCTCGGTGCTCTTCGGGATGCCCCCGATGTTCCCCATCGCCATTTCGATGGCTTTTGAGCTGGCAGCTTACGGTGCCGTGTCCGGCTGGCTCTACCGCCGGGTGAAGCACACCCTGCCCATGACCTACGCCACCCTCGCGGCGGCCATGGTGGCTGGCCGCCTCGTCTGGGGCGCGGTCCGCTTCGTGCTGGCGGGTCTGTCCGGCTCGAGCTTCCCGTTCTCGGCCTTCCTGTCCGGCGCGCTCTTCACCGCTGTGCCGGGCATCATCGCACAGCTGGTGCTCATCCCCCTCATCATCACCGCTCTGCAGAAAGCCAAGGTGCTGGAGTAACAGGTTCTCGCTGCCTTTATCGCAAGTCAAGAAATTGGTGCAGCATCCAAACAACATCTTTTCGATATGCAATTCAACGCTGTTGCTGTTGCATTAAAAAGTTGAATTGCTGTCATCAAGCCTCTCAGTCGAGCTTACGCTCGCCAGTTCCCCTGATAGGGGGAGCCTCTGGCAAAAAGAGAAAGTTTTTCTCTCTGTCAAAGCCTCTCCTCCGTAGGAGAGGTGGCATTGCGAAGCCATGACGGAGAGGTTTTTCGTTTGCTTTCTCCCTGACGTATTTCAGCGTTTCTTCCAAAAAAATCCTAAAAAGTTTATTTCAAACGCCGAAATTGCCCGCGATCTTCAATTAAATCTTGTAAAGTTGCAGGAATCATGTAAACTAGAATACAACATTGTGTCGCAACCGCAACGGGGAGATTGCGCTTTCCGGCAGGGCGGCAGGAAAAGGAGAGTTTCTATGAGAAACGCAAAGCAAAGCATCCGGCGCACCGTAGCCGGACTGCTGGCAGGCGCGATGCTTCTGGGCATGACACCGCTGGCCGCGTTTGCGGAGGGGTCTTCCTCCGCATCGGGCGACTGGCAGTTCAAAGCCTTCGGCACCTCCACTGCAGCAGGAGTCAACACCATCGCAGATGGCGCGGACATCAACGGCAAGGTCACCCTCAACTCCTGCACCATCAAAGATGATGGCACCATCGACAAGAAGGGCGGCAAGTTCGTCGCGGACTCCCCGGCAGACGGCCTGTCCTTCTACTACACCACCATCGACCCGACCACCCAGAACTTCTATCTGCAGGCCGATGTCACCATCGATTATGTGAACCCGGCTCCGGACGGTCAGGAGGGATTTGCCCTCATGGTGCGCGACAGCATCAGCGGCTCCGGCAGCTATTTCTCGAATCAAATTTCTGTCGTCGGCACCAAGCTCCCTCTGGACGGTGTTGAGATCAAAGACGCTGTGGGCGTCCGCAGCTACACCGGCATCATCTCCAACGAGACGGCTGCTTCCAACGACGTCAAGTCGAATCGTGCGGCGTTCAGCTCGCAGGCCATCAAGCAGGGCGACACCTACCGTGTGAGCCTTGCCAAGACCAGCAACAGCTACGTCGCCACCCAGTACGCCATCAACGCCGACGGCTCGACCGGCGACGTCGTCGGCTCTTCGACCTTGTACATCTCGGCGAAGGACAGCACCGCTTCCAGCGTCTCCAAGTACGCAGAGCTGGACGACCCCATGACCGTGCAGGAAGCCAACAAAGCTTATCTGGGCTTTGCGGCGGCGCGCGGCATGAACGTGACCTTCTCCAACATCACCTACACCACGAGCACGTGGAACGCTTCCGAGTGGACGCTCCAGCCTACCAGCTATGTTGCCCCCGTTTACCAGATCACCAGCCCTGCCACCTGCACCGGTGACAGCTATGAACTGGTGTTCAAGGCCAACGCCGACGGCAAAGCGACCGTCTCCGCAAACGGTGTGGTCGTGGACAAAAATGTGGACATCAAGGCAGGTGAGCCCTTCTCCAAGAGCTACGCCGTGACCGGCGATACCACCTTTAAGGTCAAGTTCACCCCGGACAAAAACTACGCTATCAGCGCGTACGAAAAGCTGAGCAGCTACGATTCCGCTGCTATCGAGAAGAAGGTTTCGCTCCGTACTCTGGGCGCGAACGGCATCATCGTCGTCACCCCGGACGGCAGCGCAGCTAACAATGGCACCCGTGCGGAAGACGCAGTTGACATTCAGACCGCGCTGAACTACGCCGCAGCAGGCCAGACCATCCAGCTGGAAAGCGGCACCTACCATCTGACCGGTGAGCTGAAAGTCGAGCGCGGCCGCGACGGCACCGCAGAAGCTCCCATCACCATGACGACTGCTGACGGCAAGTACGCAACGCTGGACTTCGGCGGCGTCGGCACTGGTTTCAGTGTCTGGGGCAATTACTGGAACATCAGCAAGATCAACATCACCAACACCGCAGACGGCGCGAAGGGTATGCAGCTGGCCGGCAGCTACTGCGTCCTCGAGCAGATGAATTTCTACAACAACGGCAACACCGGCCTGCAGGTCTCCGGCCTGTCCACTGATAACAAGGCTCTGTGGCCCAGCCACAACACCATCAAGAACTGCACCTCCATGAACAACGCAGACCGCGCGATGGAAGACGCCGACGGCTTTGCCGCCAAACTGACCACCGGCGAGGGCAACGTCTTCGACGGCTGCATCGCTGCTTACAACGCCGATGACGGCTGGGATCTCTTCGCAAAGGCTGCAACCGGTTCCATCGGCGCGGTCACCATCCAGAACTGCGTCGCCTACAAGAACGGTTATCTGATGCTGGCTGCAGAGCCGGTCAAGAAGCAGTCGCTCCAGTTCCCGACCGTCACCTGTGACGACGACGGCAACCTGAGCTTCAGCAATGTTGCTGTCACCATCGCGGCAGGCAACGGCAACGGCTTCAAGATGGGCGGCACCAATCTGCCCGGCAACCACAAGCTCCTCAACTCCATCTCCTACGACAACGCCGCCAAGGGCATCGACTCCAACTCCTGCCCGGACGTCAAGGTCTACAGCTCCACTTCCTACAACAACGAGGGCTATAACGTCGCGCTCTACACCGGCAACAAGTCCGCTGTGACCGACTATGCCGCCGACGGTGTCATCTCCTTCCGCAAGGGTACCGACGGCAAGGAGCAGCTGGCCCTCCAGAGCCAGAGCAGCACCGCTGTCTACGGCCCGAACAACTTCTACTGGGATTCCGAAACCCAGACCAGCCACAACAAATCCACCAACACCGTCACGGTGAAGGAGAGCTGGTTTGAGAGCCTCGACACCTCCGTTGCTCCGACCCGGAACGCAGACGGCAGCATCAATATGCACGGCCTGCTCCTGCTGACCGCTGAGGGTCTGGCCGCCACCGATGCAGGCGCACGCGGTTCCGCATGGGGTCAGCCCGAGGCGGCCAAGGCGACCATCTGGGTCGTCGGCGACTCCACCGTTTCCGCTTTCGACGACAGCTATTATCTGCCGCGTGAAGGCTACGGTGAGGAGATTGCGAACTACTTCAACGCAGATGTCTACAATCTGGCTGTCTCCGGTGCGTCCAGCAAGGACTTTACCGGCATGAGCAGCTACAATACCCTGATGAACGGTTCCGATACCGTTCCGGCTCTGGGCGACGCTTCCGGCGACAAGTTCCTCATCATCGGCTTCGGCCACAATGACGAGAAGACCGAGCCTGCCCGTTACACCAACCCCAACGGCGACTACAAAACCGAAGGCTCCTTTGCCAACAGCCTCTATGTCAACTACATCCAGCCTGCTCTGGAGCGCGGTGTCATCCCGGTCGTCTGCACGCCTATTGCGCGCCTGACGAACGAGAACACCAAGGCCAGCTACGACAGTGCTTCCGGCCACAAGACCCAGACCGTCACCATTGGCGACACCGTCTATGAGGGCGGCTATTACGCACAGGCCATCCGTGATATGTGCAGCGAGCTGCACCTCATCTGCGTGGATCTGACCGATGCCACCATCAACGAGAACATCACGATGGGCAAAAAGGCTCAGTACACCCACAGCTTTACCGGCGCAAAAGAAGGCAAAAAGGGCAATCTGGTTCCCACCGGTCTTGACTTGACCCACACCAACAGCTATGGTGCAAAGCTGAACGCATGGCTCATCGACCAGCTCACCATCGACACGCCGCTGGGCGCGTACAGCAAACACAAGGAAAAGCCCACCTACAAGCAGTTCTACGGCGATGCCGCAAACCCGGATTACGTTCCTTCCAGCTATGTCTCTCCCACCGAGAACAGCACGCTCTGGCCGGCCTTTACCGACGCCAACGGCACCGTCTGGAATGGTTCCGTCTTCGGCAATGTCGGCGGCAATGATAAAATCTCCGGTGGCGATTTCACCGCAACAGTTGACGGCCAAAACATCACCCTCGGCGTCACCAACAACCGCGGTAAGATCGCGTCCACGGTGGACGGCCTGATGATGTACTACGTCAAGCTGCCTGCAGGCACCAACTTCACTCTGACCGCAAAGGCCACCGTCAACTCACTGGCAAAAAACAATCAGGTCTCCTTCGGCCTGATGGCCCGTGATGAGATGTATGTTGATACCAGCATCTCCGACCCCATCGGCGATTATGTCGCCGTCGGCACCCGGAATCAGGGTGCGATCAACTGCTTCGGCCGCAAGAGCGGTGAGTTGTACGACGGCCCGACTGCGACTGTCAAGTACGGTGCAGGCGACACCGTTGACCTGAAGCTCATCGGCACGGCAGACGGTTTCACTCTGATCTACGGCGACAACGAGACGGCTTCCACAGGCTTCGACTACGCACTGACCGCCATTGATTCCGATTACATCTATGTCGGCTTCTATGTGGCACGCAATGCAAATGTCACCTTCAGCGATATCCAGCTGACGACCAACGGCGTTTTCTCCGCTTCCGGCTCCGGCCTGAAAGCGGTATGGAACAAGGTCAAGGACCTTTTCCCGTTCTAAGCTTCGCCTGATTTTCGGGTTCTTCTTCTGATCCCTTACACACGCAAAAAAGACCAGCGTTGCGGATGCAATGCTGGTCTTTTTTCAGGGCTTTCGCTCTGCGTTATGAATATACACGAAGAAAGAAGGAAGGCAATTACTTCAGGAAGTCCGGCAGGGGCTTGCTCTGCTTGAGCCACTGATGATACTCGGCGGTGGCGGCGAACTCCACGTCGCCGGCAGAGTTCAGCGCGGTCTCCACAGAGTCCTGGATCACGCCGATGATGAAGCCGACACCGACCATCTGCATGGCCACATCGTTGGAGATGCCAAACAGGGAGCAGGCCATGGGGATGAGCAGCAGAGAGCCGCCGGCCACGCCGGAAGCGCCGCAGGCACCCAGAGCGGACATGGCGCTCAGGACGATGGCGGCAGGCAGGGTCACGGGGATGCCCAGCGTGTTGGCCGCAGCCAGCGTCATGATGGTGATGGTGATAGCCGCGCCATCCATATTGATGGTAGCGCCCAGAGGGATGGAGACGGAATACATATCCTTATCGAGGCCCAGCTTCTCGCACAGGGCCATGTTGACGGGGATGTTGGCCGCAGAGCTGCGGGTGAAGAAAGCGGTCAGGCCGGACTCCTTCAGGCAGCGGAACACCAGCGGATACGGGTTGCAGCGCAGATAGAGGAAGATGATAAAGGGCGAAACGATGAACGCCATGAAGAGCATGGTACCCACCAGCAGGGCCAGCAGCTTGCCGTACTGGGTAAAGATGGCCAGACCGTTACCGGCCACGTTGGTGTACACCAGACCCATGATGCCGAAGGGAGCCAGATTGATGATCCAGCGCACCACCTGCGACACAGCGTCGGCAGTGTCGGCAAGGAACTTCTTGGTGGTGTCAGAGCCGATGTTCTTCATGGCAAGGCCGAACATGCAGGCCCAGAACAGGATGCCGATGTAGTTGCCGCTCATCAGAGAGCTGACAGGGTTGGCGACGAAGTTGGTGAGCAGGGTGCTCAGCACCTCGCCCAGACCCTGCGGTATCACATCCGACTGCGCAGCGTCTGCCAGAACGACCGACACAGGGAACATGAAGCTGGTGATCGAAGCGATCGCAGCCGCAAGGAAGGTGGTGAGCATGTACAGCCAGATGACCGTACCGAAGCGGCGGTCCAGCTTGGAGCTGCCCTGTGCCAGCGCACTCGCCACGATGACGAACACCAGCACCGGAGCGATGCCCTTCAGTGCGCCGACGAACAGGCTGCCCAGCTCGCCGACCCAGCCTGCACCCGGCACCGCAAGCGCCAGCACCGCGCCGATGACCAGACCGGCGACGATGCGAAGGATGAGGCTGACCTCATTGTACTTCTTCGCAATGGCTTTTGCACCATTCATCATATAGAACACTCCTCTGTATTTGTGCGTCCTCGACGCACACTTTTCCTGTCTCTTACTCAAAGACAGTTGTTATTATAGCACACACGGAAGAAAAGTCAAAGGTTTTCAGTGAATTTTTCGGGCTGCTTCGGCAGATTTTTCGTTTTCGGCCTTCCTCCGCGCCGCCTTATATGTGCGTCGTGGAAATACACAATTAAAATATTTCACCGCTTAGGGCAGAAAAATCCCCCGGCAGAGTTTGTCTGCCGGGGGATAGTCATTCTTATTTATTTTTTCTGATCTTTCAGCCGTCCAGATAGGTCACTTTGCCGGGGACGAAGCCCTGGATGCCCATGCCGGGTGCATCCGAAACGGTGATATTCTTCTCGTCGAAGACCGCGCCGCCGAGGATGTGGTCCTCGCTGCAGAGCACCGGGCCGTCCAGGTCCACTTTGGTGATGATCTTCTTGGCGCAGGCCAGCTCCACGGCTGCGTTGACCGAGATCTTGGCTTCCAGCATACAGCCGATCATGCACTCCACGCCGTAGACCTCTGCCGCCGAGGCGATGCGGAGGGCGTTGGTGATGCCGCCGCACTTCATCAGCTTGATGTTCACAAAGTCGGCTGCGCCGGTCTGCATGATGCGCAGGGCATCCGCCGGGCTGAACACGCTCTCATCGGCCAGCACCGGCACACTGGCGTGGCGGGTGACGTACCGCATCCCCTCGAGGTCAGCCGCAGGCACAGGCTGCTCGACGAACTCGATGTCCAGGCCCTTCTCCTGCATCTGGTCGAGGATGCGGACAGCCTGCTTTGCATTCCACGCCTGATTGGCGTCGATGCGGAGCTTGACGTCCTTGCCCACGGCCTCGCGGACGGCGGCCAGACGGGCCACGTCCAGCTCCGGGTCGATGCCCACCTTGACCTTCAGGCAGTCATAACCGCGCTGGATGGCGGTGCGGGCGTCCCGGGCCATCTCCTCGGGCGGGTTGACGCTGATGGTGATGTCCGTCACGATATTGCTGCGCGCGCCGCCCAGCATCCGGTAGACCGGGGCGCTGTACTTCTGGCCCAGCAGGTCCCACAGGGCCATATCCACGGCAGCCTTGGCGCTGGTGTTGTGGACGAGGGCCTTCTGCACGGCGGCGGTCAGATCCTCGAACTCGTCGAGGTCGCGGCCCAGGATGGCCGGGGCGATGTGGTCACGGATGGCGCCGATGATGGCACCGGTGGTGTCGCCGGTGATGACGCCGGTGGGAGGTGCCTCACCGTAGCCCACCGCGCCGGTGTCGGTGTGCAGCTCAACGATGACGTCCTCCACGCTGCTCACGGTGCGCAGCGCTGTCTTGAAGGGGACGCGGAGAGGGGTCGAGATGCGGCCCAGCTTTACCTGTGTGATCTTCATGCCAGTCCCTCCTTATTCTTCCTGCATGTGTACGGTGGCCGACAGCTTCTGGTAGGCGACGCGGGGCGTGCCGTCTTCCACATGGATGATGCCGCAGCGGGCAAAACCGTTCTTCTCGAGAAGATGCTGCATGATCTTGTTGTCGGCGTGGGTATCGGCCCGCAGGCTCTCGCAGTGCTCGAGGCACCATGCGATGACCTCAGACACCACGCCCCTGCGGTCACCCGTCGAGGCCAGCCGGTGGATGGTGCCGTAAGGCACCTCATCGTTGAGCCACTGGCCGTCTTCGATCTTCGCGTAGGTGGGGTCCGGCCCGAGGATGAAGGCAAACACCGCCTCGAGACGGCCGTTCACCATATAGACGAACAGCCGGTTGGAGTCGATGTCTTCTTCCAGCATCTCCTGCGGCGGATAGCTGTCGCCCCACTGGGTCGGGTTGCCCGAATCCGCCATTGCTTTCCGGGCATGGGCATAGATCTCTAAAATTTGCTCCAGATCAGAGCGCCGTGCTCCACGAAACATTCCGTTTCCACCTTCTCTTTCCGTGCGCCGCAGCGCACTCCCACATTTTTGCAGGTCTGGCTTTTATTGTAACACACTCTGCATCGTTTTTCCATCTTAAGACATCAAAAGACGTCCCGCAGACACGGGACGTCTTTTTTCGCAGTGTGCTCAAAGGTCAGGCCGGTGTGCGGGTGCGGGCCGCGCGGCTCTGACGATACTCACGGGGGCTCTGGCCGTACCGCTCGTGGAACAGGCGGTAGAAATAGCTGGTGTTCTCGTAGCCGACGTAGGTGATGATCTGCTGGATGTTCCAGTCGCTGCGGCGCAGCAGGCGGGCGGCAGTCTCCATCCGGTGCTTCTGGAGCAATTCCTTGTAAGTACGGCCTGTCTGCGCCCGGACGCACTCGCTGACATAGGCCAGAGAGACGCCGTAGCTGCGGGCCACATTGGAGAGGCTGGCCTCACGGTAATTCTTGGTGATCTCATCCAAAGCCGCCTGCACCAGCTCTTCGCGGCTGACGGCCGCGCCGTAGGCTTCCAGCGGGAAATTCTTGGTGTTCATCGGTATCCTCCGTTGCGGCGCAGCCGGGGACAGGGGGGATGTCGGAGCCGGGCCGCGCTCAGGTCTCATAAGCGTCCCTCTGTTGGGAGGCTTCTGCCTATAATACGGCGCAGCCGGGCCGGAAATTGCATAAGACAAGAAAAAACTCCAAAATTTTTCAGACGGGGTTTCGACAAAGCAAAAGCCGCCGCCCACATGGGGCAGCAGCTTTTCAGGAAAAGAAAAAGAGGAAAACAGAACTCAGAACATCTTCTCGTGGTGATACCGGCCCGTGCGCAGGAACTCCACCCACTCGGCGATGTTCACGGCGTGGTCGCCGATGCGCTCGAGGTACTTGATGACCATCAGCACATCCAGCGCGGCGTCCACTTTGCCGGGGTCGGCGGCGATCTCCGCCGCCAGCATCCGCTTGATGCTGTTGAAGTCGTAGTCCACCGCGTCGTCGGCGTCGATGACGGCTTTTGCCGCTGCCTCATCTTCTGCCGCAAAGGCGCTCATGGCGTCCTGCAGCATCTTGTGGGCTTTGCGGCCCATCTCAATGCTCCTGCTCACGGCGGGGTCGCCCGCCTTGCGGACACCGGCCAGATGGGGGACGATCTCCGCGATGTCGGCGGCGTGGTCACCGATGCGCTCCACGTCTGTCACCACCTTCATGGCAGCAGAGATAAAGCGCAGATCACCTGCCACCGGCTGCTGACGCAGCAGCAGGGTCATGCAGCGGTGCTCGATGTCCCGCTCCATCCGGTTGACCTCGGTGTCGCCCTTGATGATGCCCTTTGCTTCCTCGGCGTCCGCCGTGCAGAGGGCTTCCAGCGCATCCTCCACCGCGTCGGCAGAGAGCTGGCTCATCCTGGCCAGCGATCCCTTCAGGGCCGCGAGGTCGGCTTCGTACTGTGTGCGTGTGCTCATATCGCAAACCCTCCTTTTTAACCGAAGCGGCCCGAGATATAGTCCTCGGTGCGCTTATCCTTCGGGGTGCTGAAAATCTCGCTCGTGGGGCCGCACTCCACCAGCTCACCCAGCAGGAAGAAGGCCGTGCGGTCGCTGATACGGGCCGCCTGCTGCATGTTATGGGTGACGATGACCACGGTGTAGTTCTTTTTCAGCTCGCTCATCAGCTCTTCCACCTTCATGGTGGAGCCAGGGTCGAGGGCGCTGGTGGGCTCGTCCATCAGCAGGACTTCGGGCTTGACGGCCAGAGCCCGGGCGATGCACAGGCGCTGCTGCTGACCGCCGGAGAGGCCCAGCGCGCTCTTTTTCAGGCGGTCTTTCACCTCGTCCCAGAGGGCAGCGCCCCGCAGGGAGCTTTCCACCAGCTCATCCAGCTCCGCCTTATTGCGGACGCCGTGGAGCTTGGGGCCGTAAGTAATATTGTCGTAGATGCTCATGGGGAAGGGGTTCGCCTTCTGGAAGACCATGCCCACGCGGCGGCGCAGGTCGGTCAGCTGCATCTCCTTCGAAAAAATATCCTCGCCCCGGAGCCGGACGCCGCCCTCGATGCGGACGTTCGGCACAAGGTCGTTCATCCGGTTCAGGGTCTTGAGGAAGGTGGATTTGCCGCAGCCCGAGGGGCCGATGAGGGCAGTGATCTCCCGTTCGCCCACGTCCAGCGAGATGCCCTTGAGGGCCTTGAAGCCGCCGTACCAGAGGTTCAGATTTTTTGCCGAGATGACCGGCATATTGTTATCCATAAAATACCCCTTACTGTTTCTGTTTGAGCTTTGTTTTTGCCAGACGGGCTGCAAGGTCGATGAGAAGCACCAGGACCAGCAGCACTGCGCCGATGCCCCAGGCGGAGGCGAAGTCGCCGTCCTCGAAGGCCCGCAGATAGAGCAGGACGGAGAGGGTCGCGCCGTTGGATGTGTAAGCCTTGGCGATGCTGCCCGCAATGACTTCCGCCGCGCCGGCGGTGAAGAGCAGGGCCGCGCTCTCACCCACGATACGGCCCACGGCCAGGATGCAGCCGGTGACGATGCCGTCGATGCTGCAGGGCAGCACGATGGTGCGGATGATGTGCCACTTGCCCGCGCCGAGGCCCAGAGCGCCCTCCCGGTAGCCCTGCGGCACCGTTTTGAGGGACTCCTGCGTGGTACGGATGATGGTGGGTAGGTTCATGACCACCAGCGTCAGGCTGCCGGAGAGCAGGCAGGTCTTGAAGCCCATGGTCTGGGCGAAGACCAGCATGCCCACGAGGCCGTAGATGATGCTGGGGATGCCCGCCAGCGTCTCATTCGTGAACTCGATGACCTCAATGAGCTTCCGGTTGGAGGCGTACTCCGTGAGGTAAACTGCCGCGCCCACGCCCAGCGGAAGGACGATGAGCAGGGTGAGCAGGATGACATATAACGTGTTGAGGATAGCGGGCAGGATGCCGTCGGTGCCTTTGAGGACGCTGGCGGTGGTGGAAAGGAATTCCCAGCTGATGTTGGGGATGCCCCGCACCAGCACCAGCCCGATGACGCCCACCGTGAGGGCGATGACCAGCACTGCCGCCGCCCAGACCAGCGCGGTCATGATGACGTTCCATGTGCGGCGGGAGGGGGAGAAGTCACTTTTCATCCCTGTTTCCTCCCTTCAGCACAGCGTTGAGCAGCACATTGATGACCATGATGAAGACGAACAGCACCAGCGCGATGCTGAACAGCGCCTGCTTCTGCAGGCCGCTGGCGTAGCTCATCTCCTTGGCGATGGCCGTGGTCAGGAAGGTGACGCTGCGGAAGAGGCTGTCCGGCATATTGGGGCTGTTGCCGGCCACCATCATGACGGCCATTGCCTCGCCGATGGCGCGGCCGATGCCCAGAACGATACCGGCTGCGATGCCGCTCTTGGCCGCCGGGATGCTGATCTTGAACCACGTTTCCGTATCGGTCGCGCCCAGTGCCAGACTGCCCTGCTCATACTCGGGCGGCACGGCGTTAAGGGCCGTCACCGACACCGACACGATGCTGGGCAGTATCATGATGGACAGCACCACGATGGCCGACAGCAGGCAGGCACCCGACGCCTTGCCGAAGACTTTCGCCACCGCAGGCACCAGCACCTGCATGCCCAGCAGGCCGAACACCACGCTGGGGATGCCGCTCAGCAGCTCCACCGCCGTGACGACCATATTGCGCACGCCGGGAGCTGCCGCTTTCGAGAGGAAGACTGCCGTCAGCAGGCCCACCGGCACGCCGATGAGGGACGCGCCCAGGGTGCCGTAAATACTCGAAAGCACGAAGGGCAGGATGCCGTACTTCGGCTCAGACGCCGTGGAAGCCCACTCGGTGCCGAAGAGGAAGTTCAGCGGGCCGATCTTTCCGATGGCGGGAAGGCCCGACAGGAACATATAGATGGTAATGACAGCCACGCAGCCCACGGCGAGGATGCCGCAGAGGAAGAAGATGGCGTTCATGACAGCTTCCAGCCATTGGGCCGGGGTGCGGGGCAGCTCGAATCTTTTCATAAAAACACCTGAGGGATCCCCTCACAAAGTTACTCGTTCACCGGCACAGCGCCTGCGGTGCGGATGAGGTCGGCAGCGTCGGTGCTGGTAGCAAAGTCGAAGAACGCCTGAGCCTGAGCGGAGAGGGTGACGGAGTCGTTGGTGACGAACACGAAAGGACGCTGCACCTCATAGCTGCCGTCCTTGACGGTCTCCTCGCTGCACTCCACGCCGCCGACGGTCACAGCCTTGACGGTGTCGCCGATGGCAGACAGAGAAGCGTAGCCGATGGCCAGAGGATTGGCCTCCACAGCGCTGATGACAGCGCCGGTAGCCGTCAGCTCCTGCGCGTACTTGCAGGAATCCTTGACGTCCACGATGCTCTCGAAGCCATCGCGGGTGCCGGAGCCAGCCTCGCGGCCCACCAGAACGATCTCGCCGTCGTCGCCGCCGACCTCGGACCAGTTGGTGATCTCGCCGGTGAACATCTGCTTGAGCTGGTCAACGGTCAGGTCCTCGACCTTGCTGTCCTTGTTGACGATGATGGCGATGCCGTCCAGAGCTACGATGGTGCCGGTGACGCCGGTCTCGTCAGCCTTCAGGGCGCGGGAAGAAAGGCCGATGTCCAGAGTCTTATCGGTAGCGCCGGTGATGCCTGCGCCGGAACCGGTGGGGTCATAGCTGATGGTGACATCCGGCTCGAGCTCAGCGAAGCCCTCGGTCAGGGCGGCGATGACGTTCTTCATAGAGGTGGAACCGCCGGTGGCGACATTGCCGGACAGCGCAGCCGTAGAAGAAGCGGAAGCTGCGGTGCTGGATGCGGCGGCAGAAGAGGCAGCAGCGGAAGAAGCTGCACCGCCGCAGGCGGTCAGGGCAGCAGCAGCGGCAGCAGCGCCGCAGACGGACAGGAACGAACGACGAGTGATCTTTTTCATAATAATATCTCCTTCAATTGGGCCGGCCCTTTTGTTCTGGCCGGGCTGTTTTCCTTTTCCTCATTGTATCTCTCTTGGGACGCCTTTATTGTAGCGCACTGCCCATCCGGCTGCGACCATGGCGGCGCAAAATGCAGGTAAAGCTTTGTGCAGTGTTTTTGCGCTGCTGTCATCCTCTGGTAAAGTCGGTGTGGAAAACAGGACACTCGATTTTACATTTCCGGTCAAACTGTCAAAAATCCGCACGTTCGTTTGTGCATCCCGCCCGCTGAAGGGTGCAAAAAAGGCTGCTTCACAGAACGTAAAGCAGCCTTTCAGAGCCTATGATCGAATCAGAATTTCTCTTCCGTGCCGTCCGGGCGGTAGAGCTGGACATATCTGCGCCACTTGTCCGCGCCCATCACCCGGCTGTAGCAGTCGGCCAGCTCTTTGTTGGCCGTCTCCGCATCCAGTGTCTCCCCCTCGGCAGGCAGGACCAGCACCCGGAACCATGCGTCGAAAAGACGCTCCGTCCAGCCGGTGTCAACGGCCCCGCAGCGGGCATAAAAGCCCAGACGCCGGACGGCCATGGCCTCGTCGTCGGCCTTCTCGGGACACTCGGCCTCGATGAGGATGGCCTTTGCGCCCTCCTCGTGGGCGGGCAGAGCGGCCAGCAGACGTGCGCCAATGCCGGTGCTGCGGTAGGCGGGCAGGACGGAGAAATAGTCCAGCTGGCTCACTTCGCAGCCCATAGGCCGCACCATCAGCAGATAGGACACCAGCGTATCCCCCTCGAACACGCCCCATGTGTGGGCCATGTCGGCGGCTTCGCTGTTGAGAATCATGCTCAGGGGTTTCAGCTCGCTGGGCGGGAAATCGCGGTGCATCTCGTCCAGATACACCCGCGTCAGCTCGTCGGCGGCGAGTTTCTTCCACGTAAAGGTCTGGGGCTTCATATCAAAACTCCTTTCCGATAAAAATACCGCCGGGCCGGGCGCGGCGGCCCGTTCCCGGCGATGTTCGAGAAGCTGTTTGCGTAAGAAAACAGCTTCTTCGTTACAGCTGCTTGCGCAGGGCATCGTACACAGCCTGCACATCGCCCTTGATGACCACCTGGCAGGCGTTCTTGGCCGGGCGGATGACGCCCTCTGCGCCTGCGGCCTTGGCAGCGGCCTCGTCCACGGAGGCGTAGCTGTGTACCTCAAAGCGGAGGCGGGTGGCGCAGTAGTCCACCTTGACGATATTGTCCTTGCCGCCGAGGGCTTTCAGGATGCCGGAGGCCAGTGCATCGCTCTCGGCAGAGCTCATGCTGGGCGTCTCGGCCCCGCCGTTCTTATGATTGTGACAATACTTGCGTCCAAAGTAGAAGCAGGCCATGGCCACCATGGCAAGAACGATCTTGAACGGCAGCGTGATGGGAAGGAATGTGACGATGAGCGCGATGACGATAGCAGCGATCCAGCTGTAAATATCCATTCCTAAAAACATACGATAATTCCTCCTTTGGGGAACGATGCGGCGGGCGCTTCCGGCAGGAAGCCGCCCGGACCCAGTCCGGGTACAACACCATATTAACATACTGCCGGGAAAAAAGAAAGCCCTTTCGGGTATCTTTCGGCCCGAGAGCTTGCATCCCGGGCCGGAATCGGGTACTATAAAGGCAGTATATCCCCAATACACGGAAGGAGCATCCTTATGGAATGGACTGATATTCGCCTGACCGTATCCAAAACCGACGCCGAGGCCGCCGAGGCCGTGGCCACCATGATCGCGGAGGGCGGCATTTATATCGAAGACTACAGCGACATCGAGGAACAGGTGGAGCAGATCGCCCACGTGGACCTCATCGAGCAGGAGCTGCTGGACAAGCCCCGGGACACCGTCATCATCCATATGTACCTCGAGCCGGGCGCTTCGCCGGTGGAGACGCTGGCCCTCATCGCGGCCCGGATGGAGGCCGCAGGCATCCCCTACACCTCCGAGACCGAGGGGGTGGAGCAGGAGGACTGGCAGAACGGCTGGCGCAAATACTACCACCCGATGGACGTGGGCCAGCGCCTCGCCATCGTGCCGTCCTGGCAGGACTATGATACCGACCGCGTCAAGCTCATCCTCGACCCGGGCCTTGCTTTCGGCACCGGCGGCCATGAGACCACCAACCTCTGCCTCGAAGTGCTGGACGAGCGGGTCAAGGGCGGCGAGCGGGTGCTGGACATCGGCACCGGCAGCGGCATCCTCGCCATCGCAGCCCTCAAGCTGGGCGCAGCCGTGGCTGAGGGCGTGGACATCGACCCCGTGGCCGTCCGCACCGCCGGCGAGAACGCCGCCCTCAACGGCGTGGCCGACAAGCTGACCGTCCTCGTGGGCGATCTGTCCGACAAGGCCAGCGGCAAGTACGACATCATCACGGCCAACATCGTGGCCAACGCCATCATGTCCCTGGCCCCCGCCGTCCCCGGCCTGATGGCCGACGGCGCCGTCTTCATCGCCAGCGGCATCATCGACAGCCGGAAGGATGAGGTCATCGCCGCGCTGGAAGCCGCCGGCCTCGCCGTGCTGGAGGTGAAGGAGAAGCGCGGCTGGGAGTGCATCGTCTGCAAAAAAGCATAAGCCAACCTCTCAGTCAGCGCTTCGCGCTGCCAGCTCCCCTATCGAGGGGAGCCTAAGATGTAAAGGATCAAAAATATGCCGCACCGTTATTTTACCACTGAAATTTCCGACGGCACCGCCGTGCTGCGGGGGGCCGACGCCCACCATCTCTCCCGCGTGATGCGGGGCAAACTGGGGGACACCGTCATCCTCTGCGACGGCAGCGCCGTCGAGTATACTGCCACCATCACCGGTTTCGGCGACGAGACGGTGGAGTTCAGCGTGGAGCCGGGCTGCCCCAGCGCCGCAGAGCCCACCGTAGACGTCACCCTGCTGGTGGGCTACCCCAAGCAGGACAAGCTGGAGCAGGTCATCCGCCACGGCGTCGAGCTGGGCTGTGACCACTTCATCCCGTTTTTCAGCCGCTACTGCGTGGCCGCGCCCAAGAAGGAAGAGCAGAAAAACGAGCGCTACAACCGCATCGCCTTTGAAGCCGCCAAGCAGTGCGGCCGGGGCATCCTGCCGGATGTGGCCCTTCCGCTGCCCAACTTCGGGGCTGTCTGCCGCAGCCTCGACCAGTATGACCTCGTGCTCTTCTGCTACGAGTGCGGCGGCGCACCCCTGCGCCGGCTGCTGGCTGAGGCCAAACCCGCCGATGGCGAAAAGCTGAAGATCGCCATCATCACCGGCGCAGAGGGCGGCTTCGCCGCCGAGGAAGCCGAGATGGCCGCAAAAGCCGGCGCAAAGACCGTCGGCCTCGGCCCCCGCATCCTCCGCTGTGAGACGGCCCCGCTGGCCGTTGTCTCTGCCGTCATGACCCTGACGGGGAACCTCGAATAACTTCTGACATCAGAAACGGCGTCCCGCCGAGGCGGGACGCCGTTTTTCTTTATCTTGCATCTGCATCCCGCAGGGCCTTTTTGATGGTCAGCAGGTTCTGCGGGCTCATGGAGAAGCTGCGCAGTCCGAGGCGGAGATACTGGGTCGCGTTGACGGCATTGCCGACGGCGAGGCCGCAGATGGTGACGGGGATGTCCGCTTTCCTGGCGGCGTCCACCACCATGGCGATGAGCTTTTTCATGGCCGGGCTGGCGGGACGATAGTAGTGCTCGGCAATGGCCAGTTCCCGGCTCACCGCGTGGGTGTACTGGGTCAAGTCGTTAGTGCCGATGACGAAGAACCGGCAGCCGTGGGCAGTGAAGTCCTCTGCCGTCAGGCAGGCGGCGGGTACGCTGAGCATGACGCCGAAGGGGACGTCAGGCTCGAACTCCACGCCCCGCTCGGCGAGCTTGCGGCGGCAGTAGTCTACCACCTGCATGGCGGAATCCCAGTCCTCGATGTTCGTCACCATGGGGAACATGACCCGCAGCGGGCCTTTTGCGGCGGCACGCATGAGGGCGCAGATCTGAACTGCCATCTGGGGCAGATTGCGCAGGCTGCTGCGGATGCCCCGCAGGCCCAGCTTGGAGGACTGGACGCCCTGATAGGCGTCGGCCATGGTGCGGTCGGCACCGAAGTCGAAGGTGCGCACCGTCACCATCTTTCCCTTGGCGGCGGCGAGGCAGGAGGTGTAGAACAGATACTGCTCCTGCTCGTCCATGGCATGGCCGGGCATCATCATGTAGCTGCTGCGCAGCAGGCCCACGCCGGACGCGCCGGACTCCATCGCGGTCCCCACGTCCTCGGGGCCGAAGCAGTTGGCCAGAAGCTCGAACTCCTCGCCGTCCCGGGTGCGGTTGGGCAGCTCGAGCTGGGCGTTCAGCTCCTTGTTCTGGCGCTGCATCTCGCAGATGCAGGTGATGGCGCTCTGCCGGGCGGCGGCATCCGGGTCAAGGATGCACTCACCCTCGGTGGCGTTCAGGATGACCTCGCGGCCGTCGCAGTCTTTCAGGAAATCTTGGCCCACTTGGGTGATGCCCGGGATGTTCAGCGAGCGGGCGATGATGGCCGCATGGCTCTGGCCGCTGCCCTCGGCGGTGATGAGGCCGAGGATGCGGCCCGCCGGGACGCTGAACAGATCGGTGGGCATGAGCAGGTCAGACGCAAGGATGACCGGGTGGTCGAGGGCCAGCCAGCTGCGGATCCGGTGGCAGAGGATGTTGGTGATGCGCTGGGTCACGTCGAGGATGTCCACGCTCCGCAGCTGCATATAGGCATTGTCCTTCATGGCGGCCAGCTGGGCGGCGTAGCGGTGGCCCACACGGTCCATCGCCTCGGCGGCACCGACGCCGGCTTTTATCTGGAAAGCCACTTCATTCATGAAGCCCTCGTCTTCCAGCATCATGCTCTGGAACAGGAAGATGGCCTGCTCCGAGGGCGCGGCGCGGCCTGCCATCTCGTCCAGCTCCTGCTGAGCCACCTTGATGGCGTCTTCCAGCGCCTGCTTTTCCTGTTCGGGGTGGAAAGGCCCCTCGCCGAACACCAGCGGCGGGCGGTCCAGCCGGCTGACCTGACCCAGCACGAGGCCGGGCGATGCGGTAAAGCCCTTATATACCTTCATGTTTCCATCTCCTCCGGCGGCACTCTGCCGGTCAGCGCCCGGCAGACCAGTGCCTGCAAAAAGGTGTTGGGCAGCAGAGCGGCCCGTGCGGCCTGCGCCGGGCCTGCTTCACCCTCGAACAGCGGCTCGAAGCTCCTGAGGCGCTCGAAGTCGCATTTTGCAAGGAAAGCTTCTCCCAAAGTACGGGTGGTGTAGTAGGGGGCGGGGTCTACGCCCACGTCCTCAGCCACGGCTTCCAGCGGGGCAAGCTCTGCATCCGAGAGTTTTGCCAGCAGGAGAGCAGCGTCTGCCGTCAGGGTGGAGGGGTGCTTTTCCCGCACGTCCTTCTGGACGGCCTCGAAGGCCGCATGGAATGCGGCAGCATCCGCGCTGCTCTCAGCCCCGCTGTCCACAGCGTAGGCGCAGCCCCGCAGCCGCCCGAAGGCCCGCAATGTATCGTGGTAGCCCAGCTCGATGTTCCGCCGGGCGGTGGCGGGCTCGAAGCGGAGGATGTCGCCCAGCTCCCAGTAGCTTCGGATGAGGGTGGTGGGCAGGCCGGTGCGGTTGGGGCGGGTGATGCCCACACCCTCCAGGTCCACACAGACCAGCTCTTCTGCGCCCATCTTCTGGGCCAGCGCGGTGGGCATATTGTCCCGGTAGCCGCCGTCGAGGTAAGACACCCCGTCGATGGTGTGGGCCCGCAGGGCGGGAAAGCAGGCTGCAGAGGCCAGCAGGTAGTCTTTCACCTTGCCCTCGGGGATGTCTTCCAGCGGAAGCTCCCGGGCCTTGAGGGTCTTCTGCTCCACGGTCACAAGGCCCAGCCGGATGGGGCTTTTGCGGAGTTTCTCTTCGTCCAGCACCCGCTCGACGATCTCTTCCAGCGGAGTGACGTCCATGCCGCCCTGAGTCACAGCGTCTTTGAGGAATGCGTGCAGCTCGGGAAGCGGCGCATCCTCGGCGGGCAGCTCCATCACATCCTGGCTGCGGATGGTCAGCCACATATCCCGGGCCGTCTCGTAGAGGTCGAGGGCGAACATGGCGCCGTTCAGGCTGCCGACGCTGGTACCCGTAATGATCTGGGGCCGCCAGCCCAGCTCGGTCAGCGCCCGCCAGACGCCCACCTGATAGCTGCCGCGGGCGCCCCCGCCCGCCAGCACCAGCGCCTTTACGGGGGTGTTGTTCTGCGCCATGTTTTCTGCCTCCTTTGATGCGTTCCGGTTTTGCCTAGATTATAGCATATTTCCCGGGAGATTTCTCTCTGTTTTTGTAACAAAAAATGTGCTATAATAAATTCACCTTGCCAGAACGATTCAGGAGGACGACAGATGCACCGCAAGCAATGGATTTTCGACATGGACGGCACCCTCACCGACAGCATGACCGTGGTGTGGCAGGGCGCACCGCTGGAGCTGCTCCGCCGCTATGGCCGCACCGCAAGACCCGGCATCCACGATGTTCTGCTGAGCATGGGGATGGTGGAGGGCGCGGAGTATCTCATCCGCACCTACGATCTGCCCCTGACCCTCCGGGACTACGAGCCTGCCATGCGGCAGGTCATCCGGGACCTGTACAAAAAAGTCGAGCTGAAGCCCGGCGTCCGGGAGATGCTGGCCCGGCTGAAAGCCGAGGGCGTGCGGATGTGCATCTGCTCCAACACCTGGGCAGAGCAGTGCGAAGAAGTGCTCACCCGGCTGGGCGTCGCAGACTATTTCGAGTTCTTCTACACCGCACAGGGCGCGAAGAGCAAAGCTCACCCCGAGGTGTTCCGCGAAGTCCTCGAGCGGCTGGGCGGCAGCGGACCCGCCGACGCCGTTGTCTGCGAGGACGCCGTCTACGCCACCCGCACCGCCAGGCAGTGCGGCTTTTACCTCATCGACATCGAGGATGAGACCAGCGCCGCCGATCAGCCCGAATTGCAGCGCCTTGCCGACCAGTACATAACGGATTGGACACAGCTGGACTGGACAAAATTATAAAGCAATGGGGAGGCCCTTCCGGGCCTCCCCATTGCTTTATCGGAACTGCTTTTCCAGATAATCTTTCAGCGCCGTGCGGGCCGCAGGCTCCCGCCCGCGGGGGACAGGGACCCGTGCGCCGCTCTGCATCCAGAACTCGCCCGCCGCCAGTTGGGACACCGCCGCCAGATTGACCACATAGGAGCGGTGGAGCTGGACGAAGCGCTCATCCGCCAAAAGCGGCTGTGCCACCTGCGCGAACGGCACCCGGACGGACAGGGACGGCACATCCTCGCCGCTGGCGAGATGGAAATGCACCACATGGTGGGTACACTCGAGGTATTCGATGTCCGCGAAGGGCAGCACCCGCAGACCCGACGCCGTGGCTACCGGGATGGCCGGGCCGTACTCCGGCTCGGTGGCCCGGGCCAGCAGAGCGTCCAGTTGTTCCGGCGGGACAGGCAGCAATAAATACTGCATGGCGTCCACCCGGTAGGCACTGTAGGCGTGGGCCGGCGTGTGGGCCAGAAAAGCCAGCGGGCTGCGCCGCCCCCGGCTGCGGAGCGCAGCCGCTGCCCGCAGCGACGCGGCGGCCGCCGTGGACGGCAGCTCGATGAGGTACAGCTCGTACCGCTCCCCGGCGTCGTCCCGGGCCAGCAGGGCCTCCGGGCTGTCCAGCTGCTCGATGATGCAGGCGTCGTCCCGCCGGGCATAATAGTCGAGGCACTGCCGCTCCACCCGGCTGCGGAGGACGCTGTCCGGGCTGCACACCGCGATATGAAATATCATTCCGAAGCCCCCTTTCGGGCCTGCCGCCGGCGCTTGCTTTTTCGGCCCGGCGGGAGTATCATTGCTATAAAAAAGGAGAAACTGCTATGGAAATGCCTCTCGTCAGCATCATCGTCCCTGTGTACAATGCCCAGAGCCACCTGAGCCGCTGCCTCGAAAGCATCTGCGGGCAGGAGTACAAGAACCTCGAGCTCATCGTCATCAACGACGGCTCCAAAGATAAGAGCCTGCCCGTCTGCGAGGAGTTCCGCAAAAAGGACAGCCGCATCCTGCTGGTGGACAAGGCAAACTCCGGCGTGTCCGACACCCGGAACCTCGGCCTGAAGCTTGCCGGCGGCAAGTACGTCCAGTTCGTGGACAGCGATGACTACATCGCCCCGGACTACACCGCCCGACTGGTGGAGGCGGCAGAGAAGACCGGTGCCGACCTCGTCATCTCGCCCTACACCATGGTCATCCCCGCCGGGGCGTCGAAGCCGGAACAGGTGCTGGAAAAGATCCAGGACGACCTCGGCGTCATGCACGTTGCACGCCCGCCGGAGAACCGGGAATACGGTTTCCTGCCCGAGGGCGTCTACGACAAGGACACCTTCGCCCGCCGCCTGATGGATAAGCCCGCCTCTTACTTTTACAGCGTGCTCTGGAACAAGCTCTACCGCCGCGACATCCTCACCCGGCACGACATCCGCTTTACCAGCGAGATGCGCTGGGCCGAAGACCTCGTGTTCAACATGCAGTATATCCAGTACGCCGAAGTCTTTGCGTCCATCCCGCAGCCCGGCTACTACTACGTCCAGAACCCTCAGAGCATCTGCCACACCCAGATAAAGCCCGCCACTCTGGTGCAGAACAAGATCCAGGTGTTCCACTACTACAAGGACCTCTACACCCGGCTTGGGATGTATGAGCAGGTGCGGCCCCAGCTCTACAAATTCCTCATCGACATTGCCGAGAGCACTTACCCCTCCGGCCCCTTCAAGAAGGTCATCGACGAGGCGAAAGCCTACTGGAAAGAGCATAAGGCAGAGATCTCATCCTAAACAAAAGCGGGAGGCCCCTGCGGGGCCTCCCGCTTTTGTTGAAATTCAACCTCTCACCGCTCCATCCCGCTGACACGGGCATGTCGCGGAGCTCCCCTAATAGGGGAGCCTTTTAGAGGAATTTTACGCTCCGATGGCGGCACACTTCTTAGCCAGCCAGTCGCGCTCGTCCTCGGTCAGGCGGGGAGCCAGCTTCTCGAAGACCTCGCGGTGGTAGGCGTTCAGCCAATCCAGCTCGTCGCGGCTCAGAACGCCCGGGACGATGGGGGAGGTGGCGATGGGCACGAACGTGATGGGGCGGAATGCCAGGAACTCGCCGTACTGGTTGGATGCCTTGTGGCAGCACTCCAGCTCGTTCTCGATGCGGATGCCGACGACGCCGCCCTCATAGACGCCCGGCTCGTCGGTGACGATCATGCCCGGCTTGAAAACGGTGGTGTTGCGGCCGTTCAGGGCGTGGGGGCCTTCGTGGACGTTGCCCACATGGCTGACGCTGTGGCCGGTGCCGCAGCGGTAGTTGATGAGGTGGCGCCACAGCGGCTCACGGGCGATGGTGTCCAGCATATGGCCGTCGCAGTAGTCCAGCCAGACAGCCCGGGCGATGTCGATATGGCACTGTAAAGTCCAGGTATAGAACAGGCGCTCGTCCTCCGTCAGCTCACCCAGCGGGTAGGTGCGGGTGATGTCGGTGGTGCCGTCCATATAGGTCGCGCCGCTGTCCACCAGCAAGAAGCCCTTCTTCTCGAGCTTTGCGTGGTCTTCCTCGGTGGCGTGATAGTGCATCATGGCGGCGTTGGGGCCGTAAGCTGCAATGGTGCCGAAGCTCTCGGTCAGGAACTTGTCCTGTGCGCTGCGGTACTTGTGGAGGATCTCGTCGATGGTCAGCTCGGTCAGCTCTTCGCCGGCAGCCAGACGGTTCTCCAGCTCGATCTGGAAGCGCACCATAGCCACGCCGTCGCGGATGTGAGCTTCGCGGGTGTGAGCCAGCTCGACTTCGTTCTTGACGCCCTTCATGGGCAGCAGGGGGTCGGCCTCGTCCTTGACGGTCAGAGCCGGGTTGGCCTGCAGGGTCTGGTAAACAGCGTAGTTGACGGAAGCGGGGTCGGTCAGAACGGTCTGCTCTTCGGTCTGGGCGGCGAGGACGGTAAGCACATCGTCGTACTCAGCCAGCTCCACGCCGTTTGCCTTCAGCTCCGCAGCAGCCTCGGCGCTGACGCGGGCGGTGTTGATGAAGAGCGTCGCCTTATCGGGGGTCACATAGCAGTAAGCCATGGCATAAGGGGTACACTGGATGTCCATGGCGCGGAGGTTGAGCAGCCATGCAAGGTTGTCCAGCTTGCCCACCAGCTGTGCGGTGCAGCCCAGCTCAGAGAGCTTCGCACGCAGCTGGCCCAGCTTCTCGGCAGGGGAGAAGCCTGCGTACTCTTTCGGCAGGAGCCATGCCGGGGTAGCGGGCAGGGCGGGACGGCCCTCCGTCCACAGCTTGTCCTCGAGGTTCAGCAGCTTGATGGTGCCTTTCTTGGCGTCCAGTTCTTTCTGCAGGCTGCGCACCAGACCGCAGGAAGCAGTCAGGCCGCAGAGGCCCAGCGTGCCGCCCTCGGGCAGGACTTTGCCGCAGTACTGCTCGGCGGTCGGCACGCCCGGCTCGCCCATCCGCATCAGCTGGATCTCCGTGCCGGCGATCTCCTTCTCGGCCTGCACGAAGTAACGGCCATCGGCCCAGACAGCGCTCTCGGTCATGGTGACGACGAAGTTGGAGTTCTCGCCGTGGAAGCCGGAGAAGTAGGTCAGGGCAGTGTAGTGGTCGGGCATATACTCGCTGGCGTGCGGGTCTCCCACCGGGATGAGGTAGACGTCCACACCGTTTGCCTTCATGGCCTCGCGCAGGGCGGCCAGACGTTCGGGAACGGTATTCATGCTCATGTCAAAAAGCCTTCTTTCTTTATTCTGCCGGAAAAACGTCCGGCGGCGATGGTTTGCTGTACCTTATTGTATCATTCCGGGGCGCAGAATGCAATTCGCAGGGTTCATTTTGGTCCTGCCGCCCGAAAACGCAAGCAAATTGCAAAAAATGTTACAAATTTCTCATCAAAAAGGCCGGTTTGCCATTGACAGCCTTGTTATAATAGGAGTGTAGGAATTTTACGGGTCAGCACTCAGCGGCCCGGACTGCTTGTAAGGCCCGACGGGCCTGCTGGGCAGCGCCTTTGCGGCGTCTGCATAAAAGAAAGAGGCATTTCAGACTATGACCAAGATCGATATTTTCTCCGGCTTCCTTGGCGCCGGTAAGACCACCCTTATCAAGAAGCTCATCAAAGAGTCCTTTGCAGGCCAGAAGGTCGTGCTCATCGAGAACGAGTTCGGCGAGATCGGCATCGACGGCGGCTTTTTGAAGGAGTCCGGCATCCAGATCAATGAGCTGAACGCCGGCTGCATCTGCTGCTCTCTGGTGGGCGATTTCCGCGCCGCTCTGCAGCAGGTGGTGGAGCAGTACCACCCCGACCGCATCGTTATCGAGCCCTCCGGCGTCGGCAAGCTGTCCGACGTGACCCGCGCTGTCGAGGGCGTGGCCGAGCATCTGGATGTTCAGCTGAGCAGCTTCGTTACCGTGGCCGACGTCAACAAGGTCAAGATGTATATGAAGAACTTCGGTGAATTCTACGACGACCAGATCAGCCACGCAAGCTGCATCATCCTGAGCCGCACCCAGAACGCCACCGAGGAAAAAATCGCCGCCGCTGTGGCCATGCTGCGTGAGAAGAACCCCACCGCCACCATCGTCACCACCGCCTGGGACTCCCTGACCGGCGAGCAGATCCTGAAGGCCATGTCCACCAAGGACGACTTCAAGGCTGAGCTGATCGCTATGGCTGCCAAGGCCAACGCAGAGCACGCCCACGAGGACGAGGAAGAGGAGCACGAACACCATCATCACCACGACCACGATGATGACCATGATGAGCATTGCTGCTGCGGCCATCACCATGACCACGACGATGATGAAGACGAGCATGAGCATCATCACCACCACGACCATGATGACGATGACCACGACGAGCATTGCTGCTGCGGCCATCACCATGACCACGATGACGATGATGAGGATGAGCACGAGCACCATCACCACCACGACCATGATGACGATGACCACGACGAGCATTGCTGCTGCGGCCATCATCACCATCATCATGACCACGACGCCGATGAGGTCTTCACCAGCTGGGGCGTCGAGACGGCCAAGAAGTTCTCCAAGGCTGACATTGAGCACGCCCTCACCGAGCTGGACACCGGCAATTACGGCATGATCCTCCGCTCCAAGGGCATCGTGGACGGCGGCGCAGACGGCTGGCTGGAGTTCGACTACGTTCCCGGCGAGTGGGAAGTCCGCGCACGCGGTGCAGACGTCGGCGGCAAGCTGGTGGTCATCGGCTCCAAGCTGGATGAGAAGGCCATCGCCGCACTGTTCGGCTGCTGATCGACCCTGAAAGGATAAAAGATTATGGCAAATGAGATCCCGGTTTACCTGTTTGTGGGCTTCCTCGAGAGCGGCAAGACCAAGTTCATTCAGGAGACCTTTGAAGACCCCAACTTCGACTCCGGCGACAGGACCCTTCTGCTGGTCTGCGAGGAGGGCGAAGAAGAGTACAATGAGAAGAAGTTCGCCTTCCCCGGCGTGACCCTCTACAACCTCGAGGACAAGGCTGAGCTGAACCCCCAGAACCTCGCAAAGCTGGCCAGGGAGGCCGACGCAGGCCGCGTGGTCATCGAGTACAACGGTATGTGGATGCTGCAGGATCTGGCAAACAATCTGCCCGAAAACTGGATCGTCTACCAGTGCATCGCCACCGCCGACGGCACCACCGCGCTGACCTACGCCCGCGACAACTCCATGCGTGCGCTGATGCTGGACAAGATCGCCCGCAGTGAGCTCATCGTCTTCAACCGCGCCGAGGCCGTCAACAACGACGCCGCCCGTCAGGAGCTGCACAAGCTGGTGCGTCAGGCATCCCGCAAGTGCGACATCGCCTACGAGTTCAAGGACGGCAGCGTGGCTTACGACGACATCCCCGACCCCCTGCCCTTCGACATCAACGCCCCGGTCATCGACATCCCGGACGACGATTACGGCATCTGGTATATGGACTGTCAGGACGAGCCCCAGAAGTACGCGGGCAAGACCGTCAAGTTCCTCGCACAGGTCTGCCAGACCAACCGCGCCGGCAAGAACAGTTTCGTGCCGGGCCGGTTCGCCATGACCTGCTGCGTGCAGGACATCCAGTTCGTGGGCTTCCCCTGCAGCTACGACGGCTACAAGGCCCTCGAGCAGCGGGCATGGGTCAAAGTGACCGCAAAGGTCGGCTATAAGTTCCATAACATCTACCGCGGCAAAGGCCCGGTGCTCACCGCACTGTCGGTGGAGCCTGCCGAGAAGCCGCTGAACGATGTTGTCACCTTCTCCTAACTACAACATAACCAAGGAGGTCATGGCATGAAAGCAATCTTCCGCATTCTGGGTACTGCCGCCGCTGTGGCGGCCACCGGTGCCGCCATCGTCATCATGGACAAGCTCCTGAACGAAAAGGCCGCACCCATCATCGAATCCATCGAGTTCCCCGAGGAAGCCGAAAAGGACGACGCAGAGGCCGCCAAGACCGCCGAGGCATACGCCGAGGGTGAGGCCAGGGCGGAGGCCGAAGCCGCCGCACCGGCAGAAGAGACCGCTCCCGCTGAGGAGCCCGCCGCCCCTGAGACGGAGGCAGCGCCCGCTGAGGCCGCAGAGCCTGTGACCCCGCCCGACCTGAGCGAAGAGCGCCCGGTCTGTGACCCCGAGGCTCCGAACCCGAACCCCGTGGAGGCCGGCCCCGCCGTCGCCCCCAAGGACGAAAACGGTAAGTTCGACCCGACTAAAATCGCCGACGTCTCCGACTTCGGCGACTGGGAAGAGCAGGGGTGCAAAGGGTAATTCCGCACGAAAAAGGGACGCTGCGCATATGCGCAGCGTCCCTTTTCTGTTTTATTCTCCGTATGCTATCTTCGTCAGCCTGTCCTTATCCGTCACGGTCACCCCGCCACGATAGAGCTTCACGATGCCCTCACCGGCGAAGTATTTCAGCAGGCGGCTCACCACCTCGCGGGCAGAACCCATGTACTTCGCCATCTGGTCCTGGGTCAGGCGGACATCGTCGCCGCCGGTCTTGGCAAGCTCGTCCGCAAGGAAGATGGCCAGCCGCCGGTCGGCGCTCATGAAGAGAATCTGCTGCATCGTCCACATGGTGTCGGAGAAGCGCTCGGCGGTCATCTGGTAGGCGAAGCACCGCACCTCCACGTTCTGCTGCATGAGACTGCGGAAGACGCCTGCGCTGATGCAGTAGGCCTCGGTGTCCTCTTCGGCGTCGATGTAGAGGTCAAAGTTCACCGAGTCCATGACGCAGGAGGCGGAGAGGATGCAGATCTCGCCGCCAAAGAGGCGGTAGAGGGTCACGTCCCGGCCATCGTCGGAGAGAAGATACGCCCGGAACTGGCCGGTGCGCAGCAGCAGGATGCCCACGCAGTTCTCCACCGGGCTGTGGACCCGCTCGCCCTTGCGATAGCGCACCAGACGGGTGGTGCGGCAGAGCATCTCCTGCTGTTCGGCGGTCAGTTTGTCCCAGAAGGGGAAGGCACAGGCGAGACACTGGCGGTGCTCGCTGCATTTGGGGATAGGCAGGATCTCCGGCATCTTAAATCACCTCTTCCGCAGCGCTTTGGCGGCTTCGGTGCCTGCCAGAGCGCCCTCATAGACGGCCTTCGCCACCTGCAAAAGCCCGCCGGTGCAGTCTCCGGCGGCGTAGAGGCCGGGGACGGTGGTCTGCATTTTTTCATCTGTCACGATGCGGTCATTCTCCACAGCGGCACCGATCTTCCGGGCCAGCGCCGTACTGCCCGCAACGCCCAGAGCCACAAACACACCCGCCAGCTCCACCACATCGCCGCCGGACAGCTGGACGCCGGTGACTTTCTGCTCGCCGAGGATGGCATCGATTTTTTCAGGCCGGACAGCCACCTCCGGCGGAAACTCTGCCGCCGGAGGTGCGCCATTCAGCAGGAGGGTGACGCTGGCCGCCACCGGCAGGAGCGCCTGCACCTCATGCAGGGCGTATTCGCCGCTGCCTACCACGGCCACATCTTTGCCGCGATAGAAAAAGGCATCGCAGGTGGCGCAGTAGCTGACGCCGTGGCCCTCGAGGCCCGCCAGCCCCGGGATGCGGGGCGTCGCCCGCGAAGCACCTGTGGCGAGGATAACAGCGTCCGCCGGGTAATCTCCATCGAGGGTTTCTACAGTGAGTTTATCGGTATAGGTCAGACCCACGGCCTCGGTGGTCACAAATTTAACGCCCACAGCCTTGGCCCCCTCGATGCCCTGACGCTCCAATTCCGCACCCGAGATGGGGGCGGCGAAGCCGTAGTAGTTCTGGATAAGCTCTGCACGGTCAAGCGCACCCGGCCCCCGGGTGAGGACGGTGGTGTCCACCCCCGCACGGGCAGTGTACAGCGCGGCGGACACCCCCGCCGGGCCGGAGCCGATGATGACGATGTTGGACATAGTGAGCCTCCTTGTACTTCTCGTATTATCGTAAAATCAGTTGCTTTCTCTGCGCGCCGACAGCGCGGGGTTAGAGCGCTTTTACATTAAGGCTAATGTTCTCTTTTGATGTCAAAAGAGAACCAGAAAACCACCAGCGATTTCGACGCGCTGGATCCACGAGAAAGGGGCTGCTCGCCCCTTTCAGACCCCGAAGGGGAAGTCGAAGTGGAAAAATGCTAGCCGCTTCGCTAAACGCATTTTTCTCACTTCTCCGATTTACGGCTTCGCCGAGGGTGTTACCTCTCTGCTGACGGTAAAGTTCTGCTAAAGCCTGAAATCTTCGGCGAAGCCGTAAAACGGCGGAGGCTCAAAATGCGGTTAAGAGATCTTCGTGCGAATGCACGAATCTCCAGCATTTTGAGTTGGAGCCCACCTCTCTGGGGTTACTAGGGGCGAGCAGCCCCTAGTTCGTGCCTCCCGCGCCTCGAAAGTAGCGGGTGCTTTTCTGGTTCTCTTTTGGCACGCAAAAGAGAACTTAGCCCCAATGCAAAAGCGCTCTGACCCCGCGCGCACCAGCGCGAGAACCATTTCTGGTTCTCTTTTGGTGCGCAAAAGAGAACTTGACCCCGCGTAACCGCGCTCTATACCTCTATTATACACCAAATCCCCCTGATTTCTATGACCAATCCCAAAAGCCTCCATTTTCCGCCCGAGCGCCACTTTGCAAGGGCGGGCGAGTGTGTTATACTTTCTATGAATGCGATTCAATCTTCCTGATGGAGGCTTTTTTATGTCCACAAAGCAGCGTCTGCTTTTTATCACCACCGGCGGCACCATCGCCAGCGTCCGCACCCAGCAGGGCCTCAAGCCCGTGCTCACCAGCGAAGAGCTTCTGGCTCATCTGCCTGAGCTGAACGAGCTCTGCTGCCCCGACACGCTGGCCCTGTGCAGCATCGACAGCACCGACCTGGGCCCGGAGCACTGGCTGATGATGGCGAAGGCCGTACAGGAGAACTATGCCCTCTACGACGGCTTCATCATCTGCCACGGCACCGACACGCTGGCCTACTCTGCGGCGGCGCTGTCCTACCTCATCCAGAACGCCGACAAGCCCGTCATCCTCACCGGCGCACAGCAGCCCATCTCCAACGAGATCACCGACGCCAAGAAAAACCTTCGCGACAGCGTCATCTGCGCCCTCGACCCCGGCAGCCGGGGCGTCATGGTGGTGTTCGGCGGCCATGTCATCGCAGGCACCCGCGCCAAGAAGAACAAGACCATCAGCTACGACGCCTTTGCCTCGGTGAATTTCCCGGCGCTGGCACTGGTACAGGGCGACCGTCTGGTGCGGTATGTGCCTTCGCCCTGGCCCACCGGCCCTGTGGAGTTTGGCCGCTCGCTCAGCCCCCGCGTCTTCCTGCTCAAGCTGACGCCCGGCCTCAGCCCCGATTTGATCCCCGACATTTTCCGCCTCTACGACTGCGTCATCGTGGAGAGCTTTGGCGTAGGCGGCATCCCCCAGCGGCTGATGGACGCCTTCGCCGAGGGTCTCGGCGACTACGACAAGACCCACAAAGTGCTCATCCTCACCACCCAGGTCACTTACGAGGGCAGCGACGTGGGCATCTACGAGGTGGGCAAGCGGGTCAAGAACCGCTTCCGCTTCCTCGAGGCCCACGACATGACCATTGAGGCCGTCGTGACCAAGATCATGTGGCTGCTGGCGCAGGACTGCGACAGCTTCGACCAGCTGCAGCAGCGGTTCTACCGGCAGGTCAATTTTGATACGTTCTATCACTGACCACGAACATGGCCGTCATGACGAAATCGACGCCCTCGGTGCTGAAGGGCAGGACAGAGCCGAGGGCCGCGCCCATAGCCGCGCTGGCGACTCAGTAGATCTGCTCCAGCAGGGTGATGAAGAAGATGAACCAGCCCTTATCCACGCCCTCGGGCGGCTCTGCCGAATTTGTTTCGTTTTGCTCCTGCATTCATTTCAACCCTCCAATACAGCAATATAACAGGTTTATCTGCATTTGCAAGAACTATTTATAAGGCAAAGAGGGTCCTGTGCGGACGCACAGGACCCTCTTTGCCTTATATCTTTTATTTTTGGGTGAGGTCTTTCGTGTAGAGGGCGCGGGTGGCGTTCAGGACAGCGAGGACCATGACGCCGACGTCGGCGAAGATGGCCACCCACATATTGGCGATACCCAGAGCACCCAGCAGCAGGCAGGCCGCCTTGATGGCCAGAGCAAAGACGATGTTCTGGTAGACGATGCTCTTGGTGCGGCGGGCAATGCGCATGGCGAGGGCGATCTTGGCCGGGTCGTCATCCATCAGGACGACGTCGGCGGCCTCAATGGCGGCGTCAGAGCCCAGAGCACCCATGGCAATGCCCACATCCACACGGGAGAGGACAGGGGCGTCGTTGATGCCGTCGCCCACGAAGGCCAGCATCTCTTTGGGGTTCTTGGCGGCCAGAAGCTTCTCGATCTGGTCCACCTTATCGCCGGGCAGCAGGCCGGCGTGGTACTCGTCGATGCCCAGCTCTGCCGAGACAGCCTTTGCCACCGGCTCTGCGTCGCCGGTGAGCATGACGGTCTTGCGGACGCCGGCCTGCTTGAGACCCTTGATGGCCTGTGCGCTGTGGGGCTTCACCACGTCGGAGATGAGCAGATAGCCCGCATACTTGCCGTCGATGGCCACATGGACGATGGTGCCGGTCTGGGGGACATCGGGGACGGTGAGGCCCAGCTTTGCCATCAGGCGGGCATTACCGGCAGCGACCGGCTTGCCGTCCACCCTGGCGGTGACGCCGTGGCCGCCCAGCTCCTCCACATCGGTGACGCGGGCAGCGTCGATGTCCTTGCCGTAAGCAGCCTTGATGCTCAGGGAGATGGGGTGCTTCGACCAGCTCTCGGCCAGCGCAGCGGCTTCCACGAGGCTGTCTTCGGCACCGCCCTCCACGGGGCAGACCTTGACGACCTTGAAGGTACCTTGGGTCAGGGTGCCGGTCTTATCGAAGACGACGACGCGGGTATCGGCCAGCTCTTCCAGATAGGTCGAGCCCTTGACGAGGATGCCGCAGGCGGAGGCGCCGCCGATGCCGCCGAAAAAGCTCAGCGGGATAGAGATGACCAGAGCGCAGGGGCAGCTGATGACGAGGAAGGTGAGGGCGCGGTAGACCCAGTCGCCGAAGCGGGCGGGCTGGCCCATCAGCAGCAGAACGATGGGGGGAATGAAGGCCAGCGCCAGCGCGCCGTAGCAGACCGCCGGGGTGTAAACGCGGGCAAAGCGGGTGATAAAGTTCTCGGCGCGGGCCTTCTTCATGCTGGAATTTTCCACGAGGTCGAGAATTTTAGAGACGGTGGATTCGCCGAACTCCTTGGTGGTCCTGACCTTGAGCAGGCCGCTCATGTTGACACAGCCGCTGATGACCTCATCGCCGGACCGGACATCCCGGGGCAGGCTCTCGCCGGTGAGGGCGGCGGTGTTGAGGGTGGAAGCGCCCTCGACGATGACGCCGTCGATCGGCACACGCTCGCCGGGCTGGACCACGATGAGGGTGCCGATCTCGACCTCATCGGGGTCCACCTGCTCCAGCTTGCCGTCCTCGCCCTCGATGTTGGCGTAGTCGGGCCGGATGTCCATCAGGGCCGAGATGCTGCGGCGGCTCTTGCCGACGGCAACGCCCTGGAACAGCTCGCCGATCTGGTAGAAGATGATAACGGCACAGCCCTCGACGTAATCGCCCAGCGCGAATGCACCCACGGTGGCGACGGCCATCAGGAAGCATTCATCAAAGGGCTGACGGTTCTTGATGCCCAGAAGGGCCTTGCGGAGCACGTCCCAGCCCACCACGAGGTAGGGGATGCAGTAGAGCAGCAGCTCCACCGACACGGGCAGAGGCGGCAGCAGCTTGAGCACCAGCACCAGCGCCAGAGCGGCGATGATGCGGTACAGCATTTTCTTTTGTTTTTTCGTCACGGGTACCAGCCTCCTTTTGGGGCAGTTTTCTCAGATTCAACAGGTTTTCCCCACAAGGGGCTTGTTTTCCACGCTTTCCCCCAGCTTTTCCACGAGGTTTTCCCGCAAAAAGCCGCAAATGCGCGTTCATTTTTCTATTTTTGCATCCAATATGTTGAAAACGCCGTGGAAATTGTTGAAAACCGATTTATTTTTCCACATTTTCCACGCGCATCCCGGCAGTATAAGTCGAAACTCAGATGCCGAAGATCTCGCAGTCGTCCTCGACCTTCTTGCAGGCGGAGAGGACGTTCTGCATGGTAGCCTTGACGTCCGCGCCCTCATCGAACTCGACGTTCATCTTCTGGGTCATGAAGCTGACGGTAGCCTTTGCGACGCCGGCGACCGTGTTGGCGGCATCCTCCATCTTCTGGGCGCAGTTTGCGCAGTCAACTTCGATCTTGTAGCTCTTTTTCATAATAAATACCAGCCTTTCTTTCTATATCCCCGCTCCGCCGCAGGGTGCGGCAGAGCTTGCAGCGTTTTGGAGGCATCACTCTTCGATGTGGTCCATGCCCATGGAGAGGATGCTGCGCACATGGTCATCGTCCAGTGCATAGTAAATGGTCTTGCCGTCGCGGCGGAAGCGGACGAGCTTTGAGTCCTTGAGCACCCGCAGCTGATGGCTCACCGCCGACTGGCTGAGCTGAACGGCATTTGCAATGTCCTGCACGCACAGCTCATCGTCGTGGAGGGCGTAAAGGATCTTGATGCGGGTGGAATCGCCGAACACCCGGAACAAATCGGCCAGCTCGTAGAGCACCTCATCGTCCGGCAGCTCCGGCGGGGCCTTGGGCAGCTTCTGTTCTGGGGCAAGAGCATTCTCAGCCATCGTTGTCATCCTTTCGCTTCAATATATGAACATCTGTTCATGTGTTCATGATAACACGCTGTACAGCTCCTGTCAAGGGGATTTGCGCAAAAAATCAGCATTCTCTTAAAATTGATAAAACAGACTGCAAAACGCAAGAAATTTGCAGATTTATTTTGCAGGAAGGGTGCAATTTGGGGTAAAAGAAAAAGGCAGTCCTGACCGAACTGCCTTTTTCTAAAGCACTGCATTCATGCCCGCTTCTTCTTTTTATCGTCCGCCGCCCACGGCAGATACATGAGGAACAGCGCCAGCGCGGTGGCAGGCAGGAAGCCAAGGATATAATATTTTTCGCCCAGCAGGGCCGTGAAGGTGCTGGTGATGATGTTCCCGTAGGGATTATTGAGGAAATAGAAGTTGGTGTTAAGGGACTGATTCAGAAAGTAGATGGGCAGGGCAGAACCGAACAGGAACGCCAGCACCTGCGGCACCCGCCGGGGACTGGGACGGTAGCCGCCCGCCACCAGCAGGACTGGATAGAGTACCAGCAGGGCATGGATACTGACGGAGTGCAGATTGATGAGCGTCCACCAAGAGGGGACATCCAGCCAGCTGGGGCAGAGCAGTGCCAGCATTGCACCCGGGATACAGAGGGCATACAGCTCCTCTTTGCACCAGTTTCTGTCCGTGATCGTGTTGTACAGACAGACGAAGACGTTGATATTGCACAGGTGCAGGGGCAGATAGCTCCAATTCCACTGGCCGGTCAGGGCCATCCCCAGCAGAAGGGCAGCTTCGTCCAGCAGGAGCAAAGCGGTGACTCCGACTAAAATGCGCCGCCGGGTGCGGGCAGAACTGCGGCGATACCACAGGGCTGCCCCCACGATAAAGGCAAGCGAAATGGCCAGCTCCATGAGGTGAACCGTGCCATACAGCGGGTAGCATCGGTAATCGGCCCCGTATTCGGCGTGGGTGATGTCGTAGGATTTCCAGAAATCGTTCATCTTCTTTCCCTCCTTGTCCAGCTTATGATACCGCGTTTGGCCTCAGACGGAAAGAGTTTTGAAGGAAAATCCAGAAAACAGGTGCAATGGCGTGGATTTTGTGGTATCCTTACAAATGTGAAATTATCTGCCGCAAACCGCGGCATCACGACAAATTAAGAAAGAGGGAATTTTTATATGTTAGAAACCGGAATCCGCGGCAAGCAGAGCGTCGCCGTGACCCCCGAGAACACCGCCAAGACCATGGGCAGCGGCACGCTGAATGTCTTCGCCACCCCCGCACTGGTGGCGCTGGCCGAAAAGACCTGCTGGATGAGTGTCGCCGACGCTTTGGATGAGGGCTGCGGCTCTGTAGGCACCAAGCTGGAGCTGGAGCACACCGCACCCACCCCCGTGGGCATGACCGTCACCTGCGAGAGCGAGCTGACCGCTGTGGAAGGCCGCAAGCTGGTGTTCAAAGTCTCCCTGTACGACGAGAAAGGCCCCGTGGGCGGCGGCGTCCACGAGCGCTTTGTGGTCAACGACGCAAAGTTTGCCGCCAAGGCCGAGAGCAAGAAGGGCTAAGACTCTTTTTTCTCGGCAAGCTCGATGGGCGGCGGGTCGGCAGCCAGCAGCTGCTGCTCGGCCCGGGCCTGAGCTTCCTGCAAAAGCCGTGCCGCCTGTTCGCTGGCACGGAACAGCTCTAAATACATCGCTTTATAGTCCGGCGCAGCCAACACCCCCTTCCGTGTCCCATCACGTTAGAAGCTGTTTTTGTAAGCAGGGTGCATCGAACGACGAGAATTTTTGCTCGCAGACAAGGCGATTTTCCGCAGCAATCCTGAGCGGATTGCAAGGGAAAGCAACGCAGTATGCGGGCAAAAAGGCCGTTCGGGCGGTGTGCAATGCTTATGAAAACGGCTTCTAAAGGGTTAGTCTGCCCGGCAGGCTGCAAAAAAATCACCTGAGGAGTTTATCATGAAAAAAACCAATCTCTCGTGGGTGGGTGCGTTGTTGGTATTTGCCCTGCTGCTGTGGTGTACCGCCGCAACGCCCGGCAAGATCGACGACCCTTCCACCTACACCTGCGCCGTGTACAGCTCGGCGCTGTCCCTGCTGCCCCCTGTGGTGGCCATCGTGCTGGCCCTGAACACCAAAGAGGTCTACACCTCGCTGCTGGTGGGCATCGCCACCGGCGCACTGCTCTACGCCAACGGCAACCTTGAGCTGGCGCTGACCACCCTCTTCTTCAACGAAGACGGCGGCATGGTGTCCAAGCTGTCCGATCCCAGCAACGTGGGCATCCTCGTCTTTCTGGTGATGCTGGGCATTCTGGTGGCCCTGATGAACAAGGCCGGCGGCAGCGCCGCCTTTGGCCGCTGGGCCTCCACCCACATCCACACCCGGGCAGGCGCGCAGTTCGCCACCCTGCTGCTGGGCATCCTCATCTTTGTGGACGACTACTTCAACTGCCTGACCGTCGGCTCCATCATGCGCCCGGTCACTGACCGGCAGAAGGTCTCCCGCGCAAAGCTGGCCTACCTCATCGACGCCACCGCAGCACCCATCTGCATCATCGCACCGGTGTCCAGCTGGGCCGCCGCCGTCACATCCTCCGTCCCGGAAGGCTCGGGCATCAACGGCTTTACCATGTTCCTGCGCACCATCCCTTATAACTACTACGCCATCCTCACCATGGTGATGAGCCTCTTCCTCATCTTCAGCGGCCTCGACTACGGCCCCATGAAAAAGCACGAGGATAACGCCCTGCTGGGCGACCTCTTCACCACCGACGACCGCCCCTACGGCGACGACGTGGACGACAGCAGCGATACCCGCGGCCATGTGGTAGACCTCATCGCGCCGGTGCTGGTGCTCATCGCGGCCTGCATCTTCGGCATGGTGTACACCGGCGGCTTCTTCGAGGGTGTGGACTTCATCACCGCCTTCGCAGATTGCAGCGCCTCTGTGGGCCTCGTGATGGGCAGCGCCATCGCCCTGATGTTCACCTTCGTGTTTTACCGGGTGCGGGGCGTCATGACCTTTCAGGACTTCGCCGCCTGCATCCCCGAGGGCTTCAAGGCCATGGTCAGCCCCATGCTCATCCTGACGCTGGCGTGGACCCTTTCCGGCATGACCGGCCTGCTGGGCGCAAAATACTACGTCGCAAGCCTGCTCAGCGGCTCTGCGGCGGCTCTGCAGTACCTGCTGCCCATCATCATCTTTGTGGTGGCGGTCTTCCTCGCCTTTGCCACCGGCACGTCCTGGGGTACCTTCTCGATTCTGGTCCCCATCGTCTGCCATGCGTTCCCGGATGGTGAGATGCTGGTGGTCTCCATCGCCGCCTGCCTGTCCGGCGCGGTCTGCGGCGACCACTGCTCGCCCATCTCCGACACCACCATCATGGCTTCCGCTGGTGCTCACTGCAGCCACGTGAACCATGTCTCCACCCAGCTGCCCTACGCCATGACCGCCGCCGCCATCTCGGCGGGCTGCTATCTGCTCTGCGGCGCAGCACAGGCTGTCCTCGGCGATGCCGCCAACACCCTGACCTCCTTCGTGCTGCTGGCCTGTGCCATCGTCATCGAACTCGTCGTGCTCAGTATCGTCAGGGCGCGGATGGGCCATACTGGGAAGGAAGAGGTCACAAAATCTTAACGGAATCGTAGATTTTTGTCTTCCCCTCCGGCGCAAATCATGGTATACTTATCAAAAGAGTAAATTTTTTGAGCTATTTGCTCACTGGAGGAAAACCCCATGCTGGAAGAAGTCTTTCAGGACGTCTATACAAAATTCAAGCTGCATTTTTATCAGAATGTATTTCAGCGCTTTGCCACCCGCGAAGCCACGCTGACCACGGTGGAGTCCTTCTGCATGGAGGGCATCATGGCGATGGGGGAGCCCACCATTGCAGAGTTTTCCCGCATGATGGGCATCTCCACCCCCAACGCGGCTTATAAAATCGGCAGCCTTGTCAAAAAGGGCTATGTGGAAAAAATTCAGTCCACCACCGACCGCCGCGAATACTTCCTGCGCCCCACCCAGAAATACATCGATTACTACAGCATCAGCTATTCTTACCTGCACACGGTCATCGAGCGTGTGCGCAAGCGCTTCCCGGCTGAGGACTGCGACAAGATGGAGCAGATACTCTCGGTCATCAGCACCGAGCTGATGCCGGAGCTGGATATGCTGGCCAAGTGCCGCCACCCTGAAGCTCCCAAATCGGAAGAATAAAATACAGCACAACGAAAGCCCCCGGCAATGCCGGGGGCTTTCTCATTATTCTATAAAAGCGAAGCGCGGCCGCCCCGACGAAACGGGACAGCCGCAGCTTCATGGGAATGTAAAAGACAGAGCTTGTCTGGATGTTGGGGTTATGCGTTCTCCTTCGCGGCGTTTGCAGCAGCACGCTTGTTGATCTTGCTCTGGTTGTAGACAGAGTAGACGATGACCAGAATAGCGACCGTTGCAAAGACCATTGCGATGGGAGAAGTGGTGATGGCAAAGAAGTTGCCGCGCTGGATGTTCATGTAGCGCACGAAGTTCTTCTCGCACATGGGTCCCAGAATGAGGGCCAGCAGGATGGGAGAAAGCGGGAACTCGTACTTGTTCATCAGCCAGCCGATGATGCCGAAGGCCACGCAGACGCCCACGTCAAAGGCGTTCTTGTTGATGGAGAAGGCACCCAGCAGGGAGATGACCAGAATGATGGGGTAGAGCATCTTCTTCTCGACGGAGACGATCTTTGCAAAGAAGCGGACGCCCAGGCAGCCGACGACCAGCATGCAGAGGTTTGCCAGCATCAGAGCCGCAAAGACGCGGTAGACGGTGGGCAGCTCGGTGACGTACATCATGGGGCCGGGGGTGATGCCCTTCATGATGAAGGCACCCAGCAGGATGGCGGTGACGGAGTCGCCGGGGACGCCCAGAGACAGCAGGGGGATCATCGCGCCGCCGGAGCAGCCGTTGTTGGCGGACTCGGTAGCAGCAACGCCGTTGGGGATGCCGGTGCCGTACAGCTCGGGGTGCTTGCTGGCGGACTTGCTTGCGCCGTAGGAGACGAAGACGGCGATGTCACCGCCTGCGCCGGGGATGGCGCCGATGAAGGTGCCGATGAGGCCGCCGGAGAGGATGTTGGGCCAGATCTTCTTGATGGTCTTCCAGTCAGGCAGGACGTTGGTGATCTTCTCGTTGGACTTCTGCTCATGCTCTTCGCCGCGGATGATGCGCTCCACGCCGGCGATGACTTCAGAGACAGCGAACAGACCGATCAGAGTGGGGATGAACTGGAAGCCATCCAGCAGGCCGGTCTGCTTGGTGGTGATGAAGCGGGGGATGCCGTTGGTGGGGTCGAGGCCGACGGTGCAGAGCAGCATCCCGAAGAAGGCGCTGATGAGGCCCTTGGCCACCGACTTGCCGGAAATTGCGACGATGACCGACAGGCCGAAGACGGCCAGCATGAACATCTCGCCGGGGCCGAAGTTCATGGCCATATCAGCGACCAGCGGAGACAGGAAGGTCATGACCAGTGCGCCGATGACGCCGCCGCAGAAGGAGGCGAACATGGCAACGGACAGTGCCTTGCCGGCCTGACCTTTCTTACACATGGGGTAGCCGTCCAGCAGGGTGGCGGCTGCGGCGGGCGTGCCGGGGGCGTGGATGAGGATAGCGGAAATGGAACCGCCGTACATACCGCCGCAGTAGATGCCCAGCAGCAGGCCGATGGACGGGATGAGGTCCATGCCGAAGGAGAAGGGGATGAGCAGCGCCACGCCCATGGTGGCGGTCATGCCCGGGATCGCGCCCAGCAGAACGCCGCCCAGTGCGCCGATGAAGGTCATCAGAAGGACCTCGGGGTTGGACCAGACAGTCGCATAGCTGGAAAGAAGCAGACTAAAATCCATAACTGTGCTCCCTCCTTATATCATGTCCACCAGGGTGCGCAGGAAGTTCAGCGGACCCAGCGGAATATTGACGGTAAGCACCTTGTAGAACACCAGCCACATCAGCAGCGGCACCAGAACGCTCACAAGGACCATCTGCACCCAGTTGCGCTTGCCGATGAGGATCATGATGATCATGGACAGCACCATAGCGCACAGGATGTAGCCGCAGCTCTTGAACAGAGCAGCGAACAGCACACAGAGGAGCATGACGAGGTAAGCAGCGGCCACGCCCTTATCCTTGAGGGGATTCAGGGTGCCGACTTCGACAGCAACGGGGTCGGTGGGCTTCATGGTACCCATCAGCTTGAAGATGGACTGGATGAGCAGGACCACCGAGAAGATGAGCATACCCACGATCATGACGCGGGGGAAGGTGGAAGCCTGCACATAGGTGTTGGCCACCTCAGGGAAATTATCGGTCTGGAACCACGCCCAGATGCCGATCGCGAGGAAAATGATGGAGCCTACCAGATTGGAGAAGGCCATCGTTTTCATTTTGTCTTTGTTCAAAAGGGGTTCCTCCTCTCTATATCTTCTCATAAAAAAGGGCAGGCATGAACTGCCTGCCCCAGCAAATACTCAGAGAGACAAATCAGAGGCCGACAGCGTCCATAGCAGCTGCGACATCGACAGCAGCCTGCTTCAGGTAGTCAGCATAGCCCTGTGCATCCAGATAGGAGATCGCCTGACCGTTGTTGTTCATGAAGGTCACGAAGTCAGGGTCCTCGATGGCAGCGGCGCAGGCCTCTTCCAGACGGGTCATGATGGCATCATCAACGCCCAGAGGAGCGGCCATACCGCGCTGGGTGTAGTAGGTGATGTCGTAGCCCTGCTCCTTACAGGTAGGAACATCGGGGAAGACGGGGTTGCGCTCTTCGTCCATGACGCCCAGGCAGATCAGGTCGCCGGACTCGATGAAGCTGCGAGCTTCGGCCAGAGAGACGGTAACGCCCTGAATGAAGCCGCCGGCTGCGTTCTGGACAGCGGTAGCAGCGCCTTCCTGATAGGTGATCATCTGGATGTCGATGCCGGTAGCGCTCATCAGGTAGCCGCCAGCGATGTGCCAGACAGAAGCGTTGGAAGAACCGCCCATCTGCACCTCACCGGGGTGAGCCTTGCAGTAATCAATGAAACCGGGCAGGTCGGTGATGCCGTTACTTGCAGCCCACTTTGCGCCGACGGTGATGGCAGCTGCGTCGGTGTTGACGCGGCACAGGGGAGCGTAATTCTCCCAGGTCAGTTCACTGGTGCCCAGCTTCTTGTAGGTAGCCAGCTCGAAGGTGATCATACCGATGGTGTAGCCGTCGGTGTTGGCGTCTGCGATTGCCTGATGGCCCAGGATGCCGCCGCCGCCAGTCTGGTTATCGACAGTCAGGGTGACGCCCAGGTTCTTGCCCATAGCCTCGCAGAATGCGCGCAGGCAGGAGTCCGTGCCGCCGCCTGCAGACCAGGGGCAGATGACGGAAATACCCTTGGTGGGGTAGTCGGTGGACTTGCCGCCGGCAGCGGTGCTGGCAGCAGCAGAACCTGCGGTGGATGCTGCGGTGCTGGAAGAGCCGCCGCAAGCGGTCAGGACGCCAGCTGCACCCACAGCAGCAGAAGCTGCGAGGAAGTCACGACGAGAGATCTTTTTCATTTCTTGTTACCTCCGATTCACGTTGCGTTTATCCGTATTATGGCAGCGCCGTGCTTTGCTCACAGCGCCATTCCTTCCGCATACGGGTCGCCTTTGGATATTATGATAGCGCATATTTTCTCATCCCGCAATTTAGATTCAAGCACAAATTTTTCAGGCAATGTTTGTACAAAGTGACCCGTTTGATTGGTTTTTGAAGCCTTCTGCAAGCCTTCCTTTCGATTCTTAGCTCTTACATCCAAAGTTCTTTGCTGATGTATTTTTGATGCATACAGTCATTCTGAAATTCCATCTGTTCATCGTCCGGATTTCGTTGTATCCATCCCGCAGGCAATGCCCGCAGGATGGCTTTATTTCCTATAAAATCATACCTTCCCGGCGCCCTTGTCCAGTATCTTGTCGAAGCGGGAGAAGAAGGTGATGGCCGTAATGGTCGCTGCCAGAATATCACTGACCGGCTCGGCCAGAAAAACGCCGAAACATTTGTTGGCCACAAAGTGGGGCAGGATGAAGATGAGGGGGATCAGCAGGATGATCTTCCGCAGACAGGCCAGCAGGAGGCTGACTTTGGCCTGACCCAGCGCCATAAAGCTCTGCTGGCAGGCGATCTGAACGCCCATGGCGAGGATGCCCGCCATGTAGATGCGCATGGCCCATGTGGTGTATTCAATGAGGGCGGCATCCGAGGTAAAGATGCCCGCCACCACGCCGGGGACCAGCATCATGAGCAGCCAGAACAGGGTGGTATAGCCGAAACAGAGGGTGAGCTGGAAGCGGAATGCCTCCTTGACGCGGGGCTTTTTGCCTGCGCCGAAGTTGAAGCTCATGACCGGCTGGCCGCCCTGACAGATGCCCTGAATGGGCAGGGTGCAGAGCTGGGAGGCGCTGGTGATCACCGTCATGGCACCCACCGCCACATCACCGCCGTAGCGGGCCAGACTGGAGCTGAAGCTGATGGAGAGCAGGCTCTCGGTGGAGAGCATCACAAAGGTGGAGATGCCCAGCCCCAGCACCGGCAGGATGATGTTCCGCTCCACTTTGAGGTTTTCTTTCCGCAGCTTGAGGATGGTCTTGGGGCCGGTGAGGAACTTCAATATCCAGCAGGCACCCACGGCCTGACTGAGCACCGTCGCCACTGCCGCACCCCGGACGCCCCAGCCAAGACCAAAAATCAGGATGGGGTCGAGGATGATGTTGATGACTGCGCCGATGACTGTCGTGAGCATACTGATCTTCGCAAAGCCCTGGGTCGTGATGAAGGGGTTCATGCCCATGACCAGCAGCACGAACACCGAGCCGAGGATGTAGATGCGGCCATAGGCCACCGCATAGGGGAGAGTGGCATCGCTGGCACCGAAGAGCCGCAGCAGGGCGGGCGCACCGGCATAGAAGCCCGCCGTCAGCACCACAGCGAAAAACAGCAGCATGATAAAGCTGTTGCCGATGATTTTTTCGGCCTCGTCTTTATTGCCCTGTCCCAGCGCGATGGCCGTGCGGGGCGCACCGCCCGCGCCGATGAGCATGGCGAAGGCGTTCAGGAGCATAAGGATCGGCGCAAACAGACCCACGCCCGTCAGCGCCGCCGCACCGATGCCCTCGATGTGGCCGATGTAAATGCGGTCTACGATGTTATAGAGCAGATTGACCACCTGCGCCACCACGGCGGGTATCATCAGCTGCAAAAGCAGGGGCTTGACCGGCCCGCTGCCCATATCCTGTCGATTCTGTGCCATAGGTTCTCCTTTGAGTGTATACTTCAAATTTGAAATAAATATAGCACACCCCGTTCTGCCTGTCAAGCACAAGGGGAAGGGCTTTTTGTATTTCCAGTTGACGGAAAGGCGGGATTTTGCTATAATAATTAAGCTGTATTGTGAATATGGAGCATTACTCAAGTGGTCGTAAGAGGTCGCACTCGAAATCTAACTGGCTTTTTGGAAGTGGGTTTCCGATTTTGCTGGGTTTCATGCGGGTTTTCCGACTTCGAGAGCGAACGATTTTCGGTCGTTCTCTCCTGAAATTCTCTCCAAAGTTTTCCCAGAATGCACGGTGCATTCTAAAAATTTAATATCAGGAGCATTACTCAAGTGGTCGTAAGAGGTCGCACTCGAAATGCGATAGGCCGGGAGACCGGTGCCAGGGTTCGACTCCCTGATGCTCCGCCAAATCGAATGGACAGATGAATTTTATTCGTCTGTCCATTCTTTTTTGCCGGAACATCGCCCGTCCACCCTGTCTTTGGGGCGTATGGCATCATGCTGACGCATTGCCATAGCCCAGCCATTCCTGAATCTGCTTCATGGGAACGCCGTTTGCCAGAAGAAGGCTGGCGCAGGCGTCGCACAGGATGATGACTGGAACGCTGAATTGCTTTGCGATCTGCAACGTCAGATCCACCACAGGGCAACCATCGGCATCGATCAAAATATTCATCGGTTTTCCTCCATCGCCCAGCGAAATGCCTTTGCCGTGCGCAGGTCAGCGTTTTTGAAATGCCCGCCGCTGTTCCATTCAAGGGTGCAGTCTGCGCCACGCTCTATAAGTCGGCTGTGCAGGGTGCGGATGTTATCACCTACCGCAGCCATGACAGCGTTTTTCGTATGCTCTTCCTTGTCGCCAAGGCTCAGATAAATGTGCTGTGCCTGCATCGGGTGCTGCTGTTCAAACTCCATCCAGCCCGGAAACCATACAGAGGGCGAGGCGGCGGCGACACCGTAGAACAAATCAGTCTGGGTGGATGCCCACAGCGCAAACAACCCGGCCAGCGAGTAGCCACCCAGAATGATTTTGACGTTTTCCGGGAGATGAAACCGTTGTTTCAGTGTCGGAATGACCTGTTCAGTCAGAAAGCTTAGCGTGTCCGCAGCCTTGCCGCCGAACCCTTGCTTTCCCCATACAGCAGGGGCTTCCCAGGGAGAAAGCGCATCGTTCCAGTTCTCTACCGGAATAGCGGCAAACAAGAATTGATGTGCGCTCTGTGCAATAGCGGCTACCTCGCTTTCCATGCTTTGCAGCTCGTGTTCGCCGGTCATTTGGAGCAGCAGGTATTCTGCATGAGCTTCGCCGTAAATGCGGCAAGGTTTGTTCCCGATCAGCATTGTCTGTGCAGTCACTGCGGCGTCCTCCCGAAAAAACTTTGATAGGCCCAGTATAGCAACTGAAAAATCATTTTGCAATTCAAAAGGCGTTCATCGTTGGTTTATTGCAGTTTCAGCTTACAACAAAAAATGAGATAGGCAACCCCTTTCGGGGAAGTCTATCTCATTTTTTATTTGGAGCCATTTTGCAACAGCCCCTTTTTCATTGCATATTTACTCTCCCGCCAGCAATACCGCCAGCACAGCCTTCTGGACGTGCAGTCGATTTTCTGCCTCGGTGAAGATCTCGTCGGCGTGGGCCTCGAAGACAGCGGTAGAGATCTCCTCGCCGCGGTGAGCGGGCAGGCAGTGGAGCACCATGCAGTCCGGCTTTGCGGCTTTCAGGAGGCCGCTGGTGAGCTGGAAGCCTGCAAAGTCCCGCAGACGGCTCTCGCTCTCGGAGGTGCCGGGGGCAGCGGTATTCCAGACAGCCGTCACCACCACATCGGCATCCTTGACGCCTTCGGCGGGGTCTTCCAGCAGGCGGAACGCACTGCCGTACTTATGGGCGAACATCAGCACATCTGCCGCCGGGCGGTAGCCGTGGGGGCAGACGCAGTCCACCTTCATGCCGGAGAGCAGGCCGCCCACAATGAGGCTGTTGGCCATATTGCTGCCGTCGCCGACGAAGCAGAGCTTCTGGCCCGCCAGCGCACCCCGGCGCTCCCGGATGGTCATGAGGTCGGCCAGCACCTGACAGGGGTGAGCATAGTCCGTCAGACCGTTGATGACGGGGACGCCCGCAAACTCAGCGAACTCTTCCAAATCGCTCTGGCGGTAGGTACGCCAGACAACGCAGTCATAATAGCGGCCCAGCACCCGGGCGGTATCCTTGAGCGGCTCGCCGCGGCCGGACTGCAGCTCGGTGGCGGCATTCATATAGTTGCCGAGGCCGCCCAGCTGGTAGACGCCCACCTCGAAGCTGGTGCGGGTACGGGTGGAGTTTTTCGAGAACATCAGCGCGACGCTCTTGCCCTTGAGCAGAGGTTCGGTGCCTCCAGCCTTCTGCTGCGCTTTCAGCTCATCGGCCACATCAAGGATGTGGGCCACCTCGTCAGGGGTGAGGTCGCTCATTTTCAGCAGATGCTTCATGCCTGCTCCTCCGTTTTGCTGGGGTCCATCTCCGCGAGGACGCTGCCCAGAATATCCAGCGCCATCTCCACATCGTGGGCGGTCAGAGTCAGCGGCGGCAGCAGGCGGAGGCGGGTCTTTGCGGTAAGCACCAGCAGGCCCTTTTCGCGGCAGGCGGCCAGCACGTCAGCGGCCTTGATGCCCTCGAGGAACTCGATGCCGACCATCAGGCCGATGCCCGAGAGGCTCTTGACGCGGGGCAGCTTTTCCAGACCGGTGCGCAGCTGAACGGCCCGCTCGTTGACGTTGGCGAGGAAGCTGGCGTCCATCCGGTCCACGACGACATTCGCACCGGCGCAGACCACCGGGTTTCCGCCGAACGTGGAGCCATGGCTGCCGGGTCCCATACCGGCAGCGACTTTTTCATTCATCAGGACAGCGCCGATCGGCAGGCCGCCGCCCAGACCCTTGGCCAGCGTGACGACGTCGGGCTGGAGGTTGTAGTGCTCGCAGCACAGGAAGGTGCCGGTGCGGCCCACGCCGGTCTGCACCTCGTCCACGATGAGGACGAGGTCTTTTTCGTCGCAGAGGGCACGGACAGCCTGCACATACTCGGGGTCCAGCGCCACAACACCGCCCTCGCCCTGTACCAGTTCCAGCATGACAGCGCAGGTGTGGCGGTCCACCATCTCGGTCAGGGCGTCGATGTCGCCGGCCTTGACGTACTGGAAGCCCTCGTTGAAGGGGCCGAAGTAGTTGTGGAACACGCCCTGTCCGGTGGCGGTCAGGGTAGCAATGGTACGGCCATGGAAGCTGTTGACCAGCGTAATGACATTGTAGCGGTCGGCACCGTATTTGTCGAAGCTGTACTTGCGGGCGGCCTTGATGGCACCCTCGTTGGCCTCTGCGCCCGAGTTGCCGAAGAACACCTTGCTCATACCGGTGCGCTTGCAGAGCTTTTTGGCCAGCTTGCCGCAGGGGGCGGTATAGTAGAGGTTGGAGGTGTGCTGCAGCTTGTGTGCCTGCTCAGAGACGGCCTCGGCCCAGGTCATATCGCAGTAGCCCAGGCTGTTGACGCCGATGCCGCTGGTGAAGTCGAGGTACTTCTGCCCCTCGGGGCCTTCGGCATAGAGGCCGTGGCCCTTCTCGAGGACGATGGGGTTGCGTGCGTAGGTATGCAGGACATACTCGTTGTCCCGCTTGATGACTTTTTCGGAATCCATAATATCTACCTCCTGACGGTGGAGCCACATACTTTCCCTCTTTGCCAAAGGCTCCCCTACAAGGGGAGCTGGCGCGAAGCGCCTGAGAGGTTGTACGAAGGAGAGCCTAGCCGTGAATCGCAGCGAGGCTAAACCTCTCCGTCACGGCTGGCGGCGGTCATCGCTGTTGCCTATCGAGGGGAGGCCTTGGCATATCGGAAAGTTTTCTTATCAACTATTATAGGGTACTCCGGCGCATCGCGCAACCCTTATTCGTGATGGCTGCGGCGATAGAAGCGGGTACCGGAGCCACGGTCGGAGAACAGCTCCAGCAGGATGGAGTGCGGCACGCGGCCATCAATGATGACAGCCTCGTGGACGCCCTGATAAATAGCGTCGGCCATGCCGCCGATCTTGGGGATCATGCCGCCCGCGATGATGCCGGCAGACTTGTAGCCCTCGATCTCGGAGACCTCCACCTCGGGGATGAGGGTGGATTCATCTTCCTTATCCCGCAGCAGGCCCGCAATATCAGTCATGGAGACGAGCTTTTCGGCCTTGAGCGCGATAGCGATCTGTGCGGCGGCGGTGTCAGCGTTGACGTTATACGCCTGACCCAGGTCGTCCATGCCCACCGTTGCAATAACGGGGATATAGCCGCTGTCCAGCAGGCTGGAGATCAGCGTCGGGTCCACGTGGACGATCTCTCCCACATGGCCCAGCTGAGGGTCAAGCTCGGTGCAGCGGAGCATCTGGCCGTCCATGCCGCAGAGGCCGACACCGCGGCCCCGCAGCTTTGCCACGAGGTCTTTGTTCACCTTACCGGCCAGCACCTGCTGGACGATCTCCATGGTGGCGTCGTCGGTGACGCGCAGGCCGCCCGCAAAGTGGCTCTCGACGCCCACTTTTTTGAGCATCTCATTGATGGCAGGGCCGCCGCCGTGTACCAGGACCACCCGCACGCCCAGCAGGGTCAGGGTGACGAGGTCGTTCATGACCGCATTTTTCAGCGTTTCGTTGATCATGGCGTTGCCGCCGTATTTGATGACCATGGTCTTGCCGTGGTACTTCTGGATATAAGGGGTCGCCTCCGAGAAAAGGAGGGCCATTTCTTCGTTTTTCATTGCAGTTCTCCTTCTCAGGTCCGGTAGTCGCCGTTGATCTTCACATAGTCATAGGTCAGATCGCAGCCCCATGCCTTGGCGCTGGCGTCACCGGTACCCATATCCACCTTGACCAGAATATCGTGCTCGGCCAGCACCTTTGCGGCCTCGTCCTCGCTGTAGGGGTGGTAGGCGGCGTTCTCGCAGACGTAGACCTCACCGGCGGCGCTGGACAGCCAGACGCAGACCTTATCGATGGAGAAGTCACCGGGAGTGTAGCCGATGGCGCAGAGGATGCGGCCCCAGTTGGCGTCCCGGCCAAAGACAGCGGCTTTGAAGAGGTTGGAGCAGACCACGCTGCGGCTGACGGCGCGGGCCGTCTTGAGGTCGGGGGCGTGGGTGACTTCGCAGGTGATGAGGTGGGTCGCGCCCTCGCCGTCACCGGCGTGCTCAGCACACATATGCTCGGCGATGGCGGTCAGTGCGGCCACAAAGGCGTCGTAGTCGGCGTTTTCCTCGGTGATCTCCGGGTTGCCCGCAAGGCCGGAGGCCATGATGATGAGGGTATCGTTGGTGGAAGTGTCCAGATCGACGCTCATCTGGTTGTAGGTCCCGGGGACGACGGTCTTGAGGGCCTTTTCCAGCAGGGCGGGGGAGACGGCGGCGTCGGTGGTGTAGAATGCCAGCATGGTGGCCATGTTGGGGGCGATCATGCCGCTGCCCTTGCCGATGGCGCCCACCGTGCAGGTCCTGCCGCCCAGCTCAAACTGGATGGCATATTCCTTCTTGTGGGTGTCGGTGGTCATGATGGCCGTCGCCGCGTCGGTGCTGCCCTGTGCGTCAGCCGCCAGCTTGGCGGCGGCAGCAGGGATGCCCCGGGCAAAGGGGTCGATGACCATCGGCTGGCCGATAACGCCGGTAGAAGAGGGCAGGACATCCTTTGCGTCGATGTTCAGCGCCTTGCCCACCAGCTCACAGCATTCCTCCGCCAGTGCCACGCCGTTGGCGGCGCAGGTGTTGGCGTTGCCGCTGTTGACCACGATGGCCTGTGCATAGCCGTCCGTCAGGTGGGCACGGTCTACCTTGATGGGTGCGCCGCAGACCTTGTTGGTGGTGTAAACACCGGCGGCGGCGCAGCGGACGTCGGCCTTGATGAGCGCCAGATCGTACTTTTCACTGTGATTTGCCCGGATGCCGCAATGGACACCGGCTGCTGCAAAACCCTTGGGCGCGCAGATGCCGCCCGCAACTTCTTTATACTGCATCTGAAAATCCCCCTAATTTCAAACCTCTCAGTCTCGCTTCGCTCGACAGCTCCCCTACCGAGGGGAGCCTCTGGCGAAGAGATAAAGCTTTACGAAATGCCAAAGCCTCCCCTCGATAGGGGAGGTGGCAGCGCGCCAGCGCTGACGGAGAGGTTACTCTAATCCTTCCGTCTCGTTCATTCCCAGCATCAGATTCATGCACTGGATGGCTGCGCCGGAAGAGCCTTTGCCCAGATTGTCGAACAGGGACACCAGCATCATCTGGTCGCCCGCTGCGTTGACGGTCATGTACAGCTCCATCCTGTCGCTGCCGGACAGGGCGTTGGAGTACAGACCATTCTCGGGAAGCGGCTCGTTGAGGGCGTGGACGGAAACGGTCGCGCCCTCCTTGTAATAGTCCGCAATGCCTGCGGCCACCGCCTCGGCGCTGGTGCCAGCCAGCTTGAGGTCCAGCGGAACGAGGACCTGCATTCCGCTGTAATAATCGCACACCACCGGCACAAAGGCAGGGGTGTGGGCGAGGCCGCTGATCTTCTGCATCTCGGGCAGATGCTTATGAGCGAGGCCCAGACCGTAGCTCTTGGGCGCATCCAGCTTGCTGTGAGCCGGACGGTCGGCGCTCTCGTACTCGGCGATCATCTTCTTGCCGCCGCCGGAGTAGCCCGAAATGCCGGTGCAGCTGAACGGATAGTCCGCCGGGGCCAGCCCCAGCTCCACCAGAGGCCGCGCGATGCTGATAAAGCCGCTGGCATAGCAGCCGGGGACCGCCACACGATACGAATTTTTGATCTTCTCTTTCTGGCCCTTCAGCTCCGGGAAGCCGTAGTCCCAGGCCGCGTCGGTGCGGAAGGCCGTGGAGGTGTCCAGCACCCTGACGTCCGGGCGGAGCAGAGGCATGACCTCTTTGGAGGCCGCATCGGGCAGGCAGAGGAAGGCGAGGTCGGCGGAGTTGATGACCTTCGCCCGCTCGTTCACATCCTTGCGGCCCTCAGCCGAGATGCTCAGCAGCTCGATGTCAGGCCGGGCGGCCAGACGGTCGGCAATGCGCAGACCGGTGGTGCCGGAAGAACCGTCGATAAAGACTTTTACGCTCATGCGTTTGCCGCCTCCCATGCGCCGAGCTGGGCGCTTGCCAGCTCGATCTGCTTCTTGACGCTGGCCTCGCTGGGACCGCCGTAGCTGGTGCGGCCCTCGCAGCACTTGATGAGGTCGATGGCGTCGTAGATGTCGTTTTCGAACAGAGCGCTGTAGCCCTTGAACTCATCGAGGGTCAGCTCTTCGAGGGTCTTATCCTTGCTGATACAGTCGGAGACCATGCAGCCGGTGAGCTTGTAGGCGTCGCGGAAGGGCATCCCCTTTTTGGTCAGATAGTCGGCGCAGTCGGTAGCGTTGATGAAGCCCTTGGCAGCGGCCCGGCGCATATTGGCGGGCAGGGTCTTCATGGTGTCCAGCATCGGGGTCACGGTCTTGAGGCAGAGCTCCAGCGTATCGACAGCGTCGAAGATGGCCTCTTTGTCCTCCTGCATATCCTTGTTGTAAGCGAGAGGGATGCCCTTCATCATGACCAGCAGGGTGTTCAGATCGCCGTAGACGCGGCCCGTCTTGCCGCGGATGAGCTCGGTGACGTCAGGGTTCTTCTTCTGGGGCATGATGGACGAGCCGGTGGTGAAGGCATCATCCAGCTCGATGAACTTGAACTCCCAGCTGCACCAGAGGATGATCTCTTCGGACAGGCGGGACAGGTGCATCATGCAGATGGAGATGGCGTTTGCCAGCTCGATGCAGAAGTCACGGTCGGACACACCGTCAAGGCTGTTGGGGCAGGGTGCCGCAAAGCCCAGCTTTTCGGCGGTGAACTGACGGTCCAGCGGGTAGGTCGTACCGGCCAGAGCGCCGGAGCCCAGCGGACACTGGGCGTCCATCCGGGCGGTGGCGTCCTCGAAGCGCTGCAGATCGCGCAGCAGCATCCATGCATAGGCCATCAGGGCGTGGCCGAAGGTGATGGGCTGGGCGCGCTGCAGGTGGGTGTAGCCGGGCATGACGGCGGTGGTGTTCTCAGCGGCCTTCTTGCAGATGACCTTGACCAGCTCCACGATGTAAGCCTGCAGGGTGTGGCTGTAGTCCCGCAGAGTCAGGCGGATGTCCAGCGCCACCTGGTCGTTCCGGCTGCGGCCGGTGTGCAGGCGCTTGCCGGCGTCGCCGATGCGGGCGGTGAGGGTCTGCTCCACGAAGGTATGGACGTCCTCGGCGTTGGGGTCGATGGTGAGAGCGCCGGAGGCCAGGTCATCCGCGATGGAGGCCAGACCGCTCAGAATATCCTCGCAGTCCTTCTCGGAGATGATGCCCTGCTTTGCCAGCATGGCGGCGTGGACGCCGCTGCCGCGCATATCCTGCGCGATCATCCGCTGGTCGAAGCGGATGGAAGAGTTGAAGTCGTTGACGCGGGAATCGACCGCCTTGGAGAAACGGCCCTTCCAAAGTTGTTCTGCCATAGTTTTATCCTTTACTGATAGGCGGCTCGCCGAGACTCCTTCCGTCACCTTCGGTGACACCTCCCTCAAGGAGGGAGGCCTTGGCAGTGCGGAAAGCTTCACCTCTTCGCCAGAGGCTCCCTCAGTGAGGGAGCTGGCAAACCCGTCAGGGTTTGACGGAAGGAGTTTTTGCCGCTCATTTTATTTCTTCTAAAAACGGCAAAGCCGCCGCAGGGGAAAAAGCTCCCGCGGCGGTGCCGCCAGCAATGATGCCGGTAATTTGAGCCTTCAGCGTGAAAGTGTAAAAAACACGCCAAAGGGGATGGTAAGCAGGTTATTCCTTGACCTCGGGCCAGTTCTTGGACAGCTTTGCGCGCTCCTTGATGGACAGGCCGAACAGGTTGATGAAGCCGGCGGCATCTGCCTGATTGTAATCCTCATCCTCCCCGAAGGAAGCAGTCTGCTCATCGTACAGGGTGTACGGAGAGGTGACGCCGGCGTTGATCATGTTGCCCTTGTAGAGCTTCAGCTTGACATCGCCGGTGACGGTCTTCTCGAGGCTGTCAGCAAAGGCATCCAGAGCCTCGCGCAGCGGGGTGAACCACTGGCCGTTGTAGACGATGTCAGCGTACTTCTGAGCCAGCTGAGCCTTGAAGTGTGCGCTCTCCTTGTCCAGAGTGATGGTCTCCAGAACATTGATAGCCTTGTACAGGATCGCACCGCCGGGAGTCTCATAGACGCCGCGGCTCTTCATGCCCACCAGACGGTTCTCGACGATGTCCAGCAGGCCGATGCCGTTCTCGCCGCCGACCTTGTTCAGGTACTCGACCAGCTCGACAGCGCCCATCTCCTTGCCGTCAACGGCAGTGGGGATGCCCTTCTCGAAGTGGAGGGTGATGTAGGTCGGGGTGTCGGGTGCCTGCTCGGGGGAAACGCCCAGCTCCAGGAAGCCGGGCTTATTGTACTGCGGCTCGTTGGCCGGGCTCTCGAGGTCGAGACCCTCGTGGCTCAGGTGCCACAGGTTCTTATCCTTGGAGTAGTTGGTCTCACGGTTGATCTTCAGGGGGATGTGATGAGCCTCGGCGTAGTCGATCTCCTCGTCACGGCTCTTGATGTCCCACTCACGCCAGGGAGCGATGATGGCCATATCGGGGCAGAGGGCCTTCAGCGTCAGCTCGAAACGCACCTGGTCGTTGCCCTTGCCGGTGCAGCCGTGGCAGATGGCGTCTGCGCCCTCCTTGATGGCGATGTCGGCCAGAGCCTTTGCGATGCAGGGACGTGCGAAGCTGGTGCCCAGCAGGTAGTCCTCATACTTTGCGCCGAACTTCAGGGTGGGGAAGATGTAGTTTTCGACGAAATCCTTCTTCAGGTCGAGGACGTACAGCTTGGAAGCGCCGGTAGCCTTGGCCTTCTCTTCCAGACCGTCCAGCTCAGTACCCTGACCCACGTCGCCGGAGACAGCGATGACTTCGCAGTTGTTGTAATTCTCTTTCAGCCAGGGAATGATGATGGAGGTATCCAGACCGCCAGAGTAAGCCAGAACAACTTTCTTAATATCTTCCTTTTTCATGATGATCGCTCCTTTGTTTATTACACTTTTTATACTTTTGTTTTCCGCCCGGGCATCCCTCCCGGGGCGCTCGACGTCTTGTCTTTCTGAGTACGCTTTTATTATACGCCAAGCGGTTTTTCCGTCAATGCAGAAAACCGCCAAACCTTGTGCAGATTTGGCGGTCCTTTTCTGTTATTTTGTATGTTTATGCATTATTTTCTAAATATATACAAATTTTATGCATTCTTAGTTTGTATATGCATGGCCGTATACAGTCCGGTTTATACAAAAACTGTCCGCCGTCGGCACGGGGTCGACGGCCCAGTTCCGGCAGGGCGCGGCGTTCGTGTTTTTATTTATTCTTTTTCAGCCGTCCACCCGGCGCAGAGGGCCTCTTTCTGGGCCTTCGTCAGCTTTTTGAGGGCGATCTCCCGCCGGAGGGCGGCGGACTTGTCCGCACACGCTTCCAGGTAGGCAAAGCCCAGCGCGGTATGGGTGCGGGTATACTTTGCGCCTTTGCCGCTCTGGTGGGCCTTGAGGCGGGCTTCCGGGTCGTTCGTCCAGCCGGTATAAAGCTGGCCGCCCGCGCAGCGCACCATGTAGACGTAAGCTGTCTTTTCCGGCTTCTCAGATGCGGCCATTGTTCTTCAGCACCTGACGGCAGGCGGCGAGGGCCGTCTCCTTGTCCCTGGCCGTGATAAGGAAGCGGCTGGCATGGCAGAAGCTGATGCCCTCGATGCCGCTCTTCTGCTCGATGACCTCCTGCGGCTGGCCGGCCCAGCTCTGGGGGAAGGGGAGCTTGGGCTTTTTGGTCTTGTGGTCGGTGACGCACTGGGCGCTCCAGCCGCCCCGCTGGCTGGGATAGATGACGAAAAGGGCGTCGGTCTTGTACAGCCCGTTCTTCCAGGGCAGATAGCAGGGCAGCACCACGATGCCGTCGCGGGAGTTTTTGTATGCCTGCTGGACCTTCTCGTCGGCGCGGTTGACGGCGTTGGCGCTCTCGATCTGGTTCTCCAGGATCTGCTTTGCCACGGCCACCGCCTTGAAGAAGCAGGCGTCCTGGTCCTCTTTCGAGTCCCACACGGGGTTGAAGAAGCCGATGGCGTCGCAGAGGCTGTTCTGCTCGCCGGTATTGTCGTTCAGATCGAGGGGCTGGATGAAGTTCTCATCAATGAGCCGGGCCTGACGCTCGCCCACAAGGCCGGGGCCGAGCACCCGCCACAGCAGGCCGAAGGCCGCGTAAGGGATGCCGTTGGGGCGGGTCTCGCGGGGCTCCTGATGGTGGTCGAACATCCCAAAGCCGATGTCGTACACGATGCCGTCGAAGTCATCCGGCACCACGAAGCCGCGGGTTATTTTAATATCCGGGCGGAGGATCTGGAGCAGGGCAGTGGCGAACACGTCGTCGGCGTGGAACTTGCCTGCGTGGGTAAAGCCGTTTGCGGGTATTTTCATAGGGGGTTCTCCTCATTCTCTCATGCATTCTGTTGCACACAGTATAGCACATTCACGGGCGGCGGACAACAAAAAAGGAGCCGCCGCATGACGCAGCAGCTCCCATATTCTACAGAAAAATTTCTCAGTGGTTGGCCTGTGCCGCTTCAAACTCTGCCTGCGTCAGGATCTGATAATCCGCAGGGATGTTGAAGAGATTCTGGTCCACCGTGGTGCTCGTGACGCGGTACTCCACGATGGTGCGGCCCTCGGCAGCATCGGTAACGACATACTTGAGGTCATCGCCGACCAGGCAGTAGGAAACGGTGGCCGTCTGGCCGTTGGCATCGGTGACCGTGTAGGACAGGGCCTCGCAGTCCTGACCGTTCACATTCACGGTGGTCACGGTGCAGGGGATCTCCTGTGCTTCGCCTTTGTCAGCGGAGACTGCCTCGATTGCGCTCACAGTGGGGACTTCGCCCTTGACGGCCATCCTGGATGCATCGTCCACCAGATAGCCCTGACCGTCTTTCAGGATATAGACCAGACTGCCGGCGTCGCCCATATCCATCTTGATGTAAGCGTTGCCGTTGCTGCGGGCTGCGATCATGGTCTGGGTGGTGTCATCGGGGGCAGTGGTGACGATCTCCTGATACAGCTCTGCGCCGGTGCGCTGTGCGAGCGCGTTGTTGACGCGGGTCTCAACGGAGTCGCCGGGAGCAGCCATGCACACCGGCATCAGCACGGCGGCCATCACTGCAGCCACCAGCAGAGAAATAAGTTTCTGATACAGCTTCATAGAAAATTCTCCTGTCTTTCAGCTCATTTTGCAAAGGCGTTTTTCCTCTTTTGCATTTGCATTATCTTACAACTTTTTCCGGGGCACTGTCAATCATCACATTTGCCCTCATGTCAAAAAACAGCCGCAGAGGCGTTTCTTTCTCTCTGCGGCTGCGGTTTGTAAAGTTTTTGTGGAAATCACTTCCGGCCCTTGCGGCTGGTCTTGGTGACGGCGCGGGTGGGGATCTTGGTCACGGCTGTGGTGGGCCTGACCGCCGGGCTGAGGTCAGGCTTCGGGGTCAGGGCCTTGGTGGTGGGCTCGCCCAGAGCCAGCACCTGGGAAAGCGCGGCCTGTGCGGCGGCGGCATCGCCGTCGGTGACGGCCAGAACATCGGAGTAGAACTGCTCCATCTCCTCGCGGGTGGAGAAGGTGGCGACGTACATCTGGTTGCCCATCGCGCCGGAGAGGGCGTCGGGGATGCGGTCCACCATCTTGATGTTCTTCTGGTACTTCTGCATGATCTGCTCATGGCTGTACACGAAGTTCTTGCCGTCGCGGCGGCCGGCGAAGGGGCAGTAGTAGTGCTCGCCCACGGGCATATCGGTGCCGCCGAAGGCGATCATGTCGGCCCAGATCTTATAGACGTTGGTGGAGCGGGCGAAGTTTATCATATCGGGGGTGAAGCCGCCGCAGGGGCGCATATTGACTTCGAGGGCCACGATCTGGCCCTTCTCGCCCATGCTGGCCTGGTTCTCGGTCATCCGGAAGAACTCGAAGTGGACGAAGCGGCTCTTGACGCCGAAGCTCTTGACGACGGCACGGCCTGCGGCGCGGGTGTCCTCGGGCAGGTCCTTGATGATGTAGTAGATGGAGTTGTCGTTGTCGTTCACGATGTCCATGATGGACACGGGACTGACATTGCCGGCCTCAAAGATGGGGTTGCCGGAGGCGTCGATGATGGCGTCGTAGCTGTTGACCTCGGCGCGGACGAACTCCTCCATGATGTAGGAGACGTCCGGGTGATCCTCGGCCTTGCAGGCGAGGAAGGTCTTCAGCTCTTCGTCATTGGACAGCTTGTGGGTGTCGGAAGCGCCCACGCCGTTGTCAGGCTTGACCACCACAGGGTATCCCACCTGCCTGATGAAAGCCTTGCAGCCGTTGAGATCGTCCACCATGTGGTAGCGGGCGGTGGCGATGCCGGCCTTCCGGTAGTACTCCTTCATCTTGCTCTTGTACTTGATGCGGGGCATATCCTCGGTCTGGAAGCCGGAGGTGATGTGGAAGTCGGTGCGCAGGGCGGCGTCCCGCTCCAGCCAGTATTCGTTGTTGGACTCCAGCCAGTCGATGCGGCCGTACTTGAAGATGAAGAAGGCCACAGCGCGGTAGACTTCGTCGTAATTCTCGAGGCTGCCGACCTTGTAGTACTCGTTCAGGCTGTCCTTCAGCTCCGGCTTCAGCTCATCGTAGGGCTGGTCGCCGATGCCCAGCACGTTCATGCCGTTGTTCTTCAGCTCCCGGCAGAACTGCCAGTAGTTCGTCGGGAAGTTCGGGGAGATAAAAATAAAATTCTGCATCATTTCGCGTCTTCTTTCCTTGAATATCCTCTATTTGCTGTAGGGAAACCTCTCAGTCTCGCTAACGCTCGACAGCTCCCCTACCGAGGGGAGCCTCTGGCGAAGAGATGAAGCTTTCCGTTATGCCAAAGCCTCCCCTCATTAGGGGAGGTGGCACGCCGTAGGCGTGACGGAGAGGTTTTCTTTCACCCCAAAATATACGGCATGTAATAAACCGCTTGCTTATACCACCAATCCCAGTCGTGCTTGACGTCGTGGCCCCACAGGTCCACCCAGACAGGGATGTTCTTTGCCTCGAAGATGCGCTTGAGCATCCAGGTGGTGTCGGGCTGCTCCCATGCACCCTGACCGCAGCAGATGACAGCCTTCTGGTTCCGGTACAGCTCCATATAGGGGTGATCCTCCGGGAAGTTGCGCATATAGTCCACGGGAGAGTTCATATACACCAGCTCATCCATGTAGTCGCCGAAGCCGTAGTGGGCGGTGTAGATGCCGCTGAGGGCCAGACAGCCGCAGAAGATGTCGGGCCAGCGGAGGTAAAGGTTGACCGCATGGGTCGCGCCGAGGCTGCAGCCGAAGGCGATGACGCCGGGCAGGTCATCCCAGCCGTTGCGCTCCTTGGACAGATAGCGCAGCTTGGGGACAGCCTCATCCACGATATAACGCAGCCACTGCTCATACCGGCGGATGCGCCAGTAGGGGTCGCCATTGGTGTCCGACCAGGTCTCCTTGTCCAGCGTGTCGATGGACATGACCATGAGCTGGCCCGACTCGATCCAGGGTGCAAGGGTGTCGGCCATGTGGAAGTCCTCGAAGTCGAAGAAGCGTCCGTCCTGACAGGGGATGTACAGCATGGGCCGTCCCCCGTGTCCGTAGACTTTGCACTCCATCTCCCGGCCCAGCGCCGGGCTGTATTCCTTAAAATACTGCATCTCCATATGCTTTCCTCCTCCGTTTGGTTCAATCAAGCTCGTACATCAGGGTGTGGAACACGAAAGGCAGCTGCTTTTCCCAGCTGGCTTCGCTGTGGTCTCCGCCCGGCACGACGCGGGCCGTCAGGTTGATGCCCCGGGCAAAGATCTTGCTGCACATCTCTCCGAAGCCCTTCCGCATCCCGTCGTGGTTGCCCATCTCTCTGGAGCCGTAATCCATGTAGAGCACGGTACCCGGGGCCAGCTTGCAGCGGCCCACCAGCGCCGTCAGCGCCTCCGGAGCCACCCACAGCGAGGGCGAGAGCGCTGCCGCACGGCCAAACACGTCGCTGTACTGTAAAAGAGCGTACAGGCTCATGAGGCCGCCCATGGAGCTGCCGCCGATGAAGGTATGAGCCCGGTCGGGCTGGGTGCGGTAGTTGGCGTCGATGCAGGGCTTGAACTCGTGGACGAACCAGTTCAGGGTGTCCTTGCCTTTGCCGTCGAAGTGGCCGTACTGCTTATCGTCGAAGCGGTAGGGCGAATACTCCACCAGACGCTCATTGTTGGCACCGGCGTTGCACTCCACCGCCGCCACGATGAGGGGCGTATCGGTGTAGTCCAGATAGTCGGCCACGCCCCAGCTCTTGCCGTAGGTGGCGTCCTCGTCGAAAAACACGTTCTGCCCGTCGAACATATACAGCACCGGATACCGCCGGTCCGGGTCAGCCTCGTACATGGTGGGCAGATAGACATAGGCCCGGCGCTCTTCTTCGCCGCCCACAGCGGGGTAGCGGATGCTCCACTTCTTTATCATCTTTTCATTCCCTCTCGTTTTTCAGGTGTACTTTAAGTGTATCACCCGCGGCAGAGAATTGCAATCCGCACCGGATACAGCAAACGCCGCCGGGCGTACAGCCGGGCGGCGTTCATAAGCCTTTCAGCTCTTAGTACTTCTTCTCCACAGGGACGATCCAGCCCTTGGTATCGGGGATCTTGCCCCACTGCATACCGGTCATGGTGTCATAGAGCTTCTGGGTGACAGGGCCGATGCTGCCGTCGCCGATGTAGGCGTGCTCGCCCTTCCAGACCAGCTCCTTGACGGGGGAGACGACAGCGGCGGTGCCGGTGCCGAAGACCTCTTCCAGCTTGCCGTCGCGGGCAGCCTGCATGATGTCGGCGATGGCCAGCTTGCCCTCGACGACCTCATAGCCCCAGTCCTTCAGCAGCTCGATGCAGCTGCGGCGGGTGACGCCGGGCAGGACGGTGCCGACGGTGGCGGCGGTGTAGACCTTGCCGTCGATCTTGAACATGATGTTCATGCTGCCGACTTCCTCGACATACTTCTTCTCGACGCCGTCCAGCCACAGCACCTGAGCGTAGCCCTGCTCCTCAGCCAGCTCGCCGGCCTTGATGGAAGCAGCGTAGTTGCCGCCGCACTTGGTGAAGCCGGTCAGACCGGGAGCGGCACGGATGTACTCGTCTTCGACGTAGATGCGCACGGGGTTGATGCCCTCGGCGTAGTAAGCGCCCGACGGAGCGCAGATGATGCAGAAGATGTAGTGCTTGGAAGCGTGGACGCCCAGACCCACATCGTTTGCGAACACGAAGGGACGGATGTACAGGGAAGCGCCGTCAGAGTGAGGCACCCAGTCACGGTCCACATCCACCAGAGCCTCGACGGCCTGAATGTAATCCTCAACAGGGATCTTGGGGATGCACAGACGGTCAGCAGAGTCCTGCATACGCTTTGCGTTGCACTCGGGGCGGAACAGCTGGATGGTGTCATCCGCAGTGCGGTAAGCCTTCATGCCCTCGAAGATCTCCTGTGCATAGTGGAACACGACCGTAGCAGGGTCCAGCGGGAAGGGTGCGTAGGGGACGATGCGGGCGTCATGCCAGCCCTCGCCCTCGGTGTAGTCCATAACGAACATATGGTCGGTGAACTTCTTGCCAAAACCCAGCTTAGACTCGTCCTGCGGCTTTTCCTTCGGGCAGGTAGTACGAGTGATCTTGATGTCCAACATGATAAATTTCCCTCTTTTCTGATCTCACACAGCGCCGCGCGGGCTGCACGCCCTGCGCCAAATATGCCGAATGTTGTTTTCTATTATAATGCCGTGAAACGGATTTGCAAGCAACCGAAAAATGTTTCATCTTTGGGGCAGTCAAGTTGCCACAAATTATGACCTTATCGGTGTTCAAAAGCGGAAAAACATGGTACAATAGAGTATGTGTGTAGATTTTTCGCCAAAAGGAGCTTGCGTTATGATACAGGGTGTTATTTTTGATATGGACGGGCTGATGTTCGACACCGAGCGCATCTGGAACATCTGCTGGGAGCCGGCACTGGCAAAATTCGGCCTTCCCTGCAAGGACGGCCTCTCGCAGGCTGCCCGCGGCACCACCAAGGCCGGCAGCTGCGATGTGCTGCGGCGCTTCTACGGCGAGGACTGCCCCGCCATGGGCATCGTGGAGGAGCTGTACCGGCTGGCCTATGAAGCCTTCAACAAGCCTGTCCCCAAAATGCCCGGCCTCGACGAGCTTCTGGCCTGGCTGGACGAACATCACATCCCCATGGCGGTGGCGTCTTCCAGCCCCATGACCGTCATCGAGGGACATCTGGAACACTGGGGCCTCGGCCATTACTTCAAGGCCGTCATCTCGGGCGAGCACCTGACCCGCTCCAAGCCCGCGCCGGACATCTTCCTGCTGGCGGCGCAGAAACTCGGCACCGAGCCCGCAAAGACGATGGTGCTCGAGGACAGCTACAACGGCGTCCGGGCCGGCGCGGCAGGGGGCTTTGTCACCGTGATGGTCCCCGACCTCTCGCCCGCCACCGACGAGATGCGCAGGATCTATACCTGCGAGTGTGCTTCGCTCCACGAGGTGCGCAGAAAGCTCGAAGGCGGAGAACTATGAGCCGCGGCAGGCCCGCACCACTTGTGAAATTTCAACAGATCATCCAGCTTTTCACCGTCCTTCTCACAGCCATCCTGATCAGCCTGTTTTTCGGTGTCCTCGTGCTGGCGGGCAAGATACAGGGTACGGCCCGGGTCGTCAACTATGCCGGCCTCGTTTGCGGCAAGACCCAGCTCATCGTCAAGCCTCTGGACGCCAAAAAGCTGGCAAAGAGCATCCGGGAGGCTGTACAAAACAAGCAGTAAAGGAGACGTTCTCATTAACGACAAACAATGCCCACCCGCTGTGGTTTTTCCACAGACGGGTGGGCATTCTGCATTTTCAGACCGGGTGGAAGCCCTTTTTCGATGATCTCGCTGGGATGTGACCACGGCAGGCTGTTCAGCAGCCCACCATGATAGCAATGATCTCGTTGTTGGTCTCCTTCATGCCCTGCTTGCCAAGACGGCCCACATTCTTGAGGGAGTTTTCTACGCCCTTGGCCACAATACCGTCACCAGCGCGGAACTGATTGCCGCGGATGTACATATTGTAGCCCAGCAGACCGGCCTCCACCGCAGTTGCGATCTTTGCTGCGCAGGAGGCCTTGGCGCCATCGCAGATGACGCCGGAAACCACAGCAAGTGCGTTGACAACCGTATGGATGACGGCATCATAGTCACCGCCGCAGAGATAGGCGATACCGGCACCCGCGCCAGCGCCCGCGCTGATAGCGCCGCAGTAGGCAGACAGGCGGCCAATGGGGGTCTTTTCGTGGATGGTGGTCAGGTTGGAGAGGGTCAGCGCCCGCAGAAGCGTTTCGTCGCTCACGCCCAGCTCCCGGGCGTAGACAATGACCGGTACAGAGGCAGTAATGCCCTGATTGCCGCTGCCGGAGTTGATGACCACCGGCTGCTCACAGCCGTTCATGCGGGCATCGGAACCGGCTGCGGCGTATGCCTTGGCACGGACTCTTACATCATTGCCCTCCATATCCAGCAGCACACTGCCGATGTTGGCACCGTAGTTGCCCCGCAGACCCTCCTCGGCAATGGCCATGTTGCACCGGATCTGCGGTTCCAGAATGGAACGGACATCCTCCACGTCCACCGTGTTGGCAAAGTCCCAGATATGCTCCATATCCAGCAGGCTGCGGTCGGTCAGGGTCTCCTCGTTATCTCCGTGTACCGGAATGTCCACCAATACCTCGCCGTCCTTTTCCACATGGACGATATTGGTGTGGAACACCGCAATGCGCACCTGTGCGGAATGCTCGCCCTTCCAGACCGTGAGGATGATATCAAAGGTGACGCCATTCTCAACGTGCCGCACCTTGATATCCGTCTGGTCAAGATATGCGCGGATGGCTTTGGTCTGCTCCGGGGTCACATCGGCAATGACCTCCAGCTTCTTTTCCTGCTTGCCGGCTACGATGCCCGCAGCAGCGGCGGCTTCCAGACCCTTCATGTTATCCGTGTTGGGTACGATGACCGACTTGTAAATTGTGAGTAGTCCCAATTTATTCGTTGAAAATTCTCTGTTCTGCCAAAAGCAGTCCCTTTTTTGTAAAAACAGGACGGATCTGCCACGCAGCTCCGTCCCAAAGCGTATAGAATCCTCTCCACGCAAAAAGGCTGCCGCACAGCGCACTGTGCAGCAGCCTCCGGGTACTTATTTTGTTTTTTCGGAGAGAAAACGCTCAGAATTCCAGCGTGATGAAGGGACGGTTCTCCTTGGGCATGGAGACCGTGGTGGTGACCGCCAGCACCTGATTCCCGTGATATAAGAAGGTATCCCAGCTGAACAGCTTCTCCGGCGGCGCGTTCAGCAGAGAAAGCTCCATATCCGAGGTAAGGGGCGTGTCCACAAAAATGCGGATGTGGGTCGGCTTTTCATTGAAATAGCGGCAGATATAATCGTGCAGGAAAAAGGTCTTCAGTGCCTCGCAGTCAAACGTGTGATCCTTGCACACCGACAGCGGAACATAGCTGTAATCCACCTCATCCACCTCGCTGCTCACATCCACACAGCGAACGATCTTATAGACATAAGGGTTTTCTGCCGTCAGGCCCAGCTTCTGGCACAAGGCAGCATCCGCCTTAATGACCCCATGCTCCAGCAGGCGGTGCGGCTTGTTGTTGGAGTGTTCAAAGGGTGCGATCTTGATGCCGCCGGAAAATGCCATAGGGCTGGCAAAGGACTGGCCCGGGACAAACCGGACAAAGGTACCCTTGCCCTGCACCCGCTCCACAATGCCGCTGTTGGCCAGCTCCTTGACGGCAGTATTCACCGTCAGGCGGCTGACATCAAACTGTCTGGCAAGCTCGGTCTCTGAAGGGATCTTGTCCCCGGCCGCATACTCTCCGGACTCGATCTTTTGCAGGATATAGTTCTGGATCTGAACGTATTTGGGCGCATAGGAGTAGTTCTCGTCCGCCATAATCTTTCCTCTCTTCCCATCTCCTGTCCGCTCTTTCACAGCTTGCAGACAGACAAAGCTCTCTATTCATGCAATCGGTCAGCATACAGACAGGAGGAAGTGAAAAAAGAAGATCAATCGTTGGAATGTGCGGCCTCGATAAAGGCGCGAAGCTCCTCATCATAGGTATTGGTGGCCAGCGAGCAGTCCGGTGCCAGCACAAAGGGGATGTCCTTCATCCGCTTCAGGGTATTGCGGGTCAGCGCAGCGATCTCCTCGGCCTTGTGCTGACCGAACAGCCGCTCGTCACAGCCGCCCATCGGAGTGATGGACTTGTCCAGCCACTGGGGTGCGGTGTCCAGCTTGGGGTTGCCGGCAGCGCTCTCGGGCCAGTGCAGGATGTCGATGGGGTAGTGCGCAAAATACTCCGGGTTCACCTCAAGGCCGCAGGCATGGACCATGATCTTGCAGGGCTTCAGCGCCTCCATCATCTGCAGATCATAGGGCTTGACGAACTCTTCCCACTCCTCCTTGGTCAGGTAGGTGGAGCGGGACAGGCCGGTGGCACCGTAGAACACACCGTACAGGCCTGCATCCTCGATGAGGTGCTTAGAATAATCGGCCATCGTATCGGTGATGTTCTGCAGGGTCTTGTGGATCCGCTCCGGCTGCTCGTGCATCAGGGTCATCATCAGGTCGTCACGGCTTGCGGCGCGGTAACGGCCAATGGGGTTGACGGCGCACAGCTTCTGCAGGACGCTGGTGGGACACATCATGGTCTGGAACATGGGGATGTCCTCGTTCAGACCAGCCTTCATCTTCTGAATGACCTCGATCTGCTCTGCAAACACACCCTGATCGCCCGGCAGCACCGTGATCTTTTCCAGATCCGCCACACCGCTAATGGGGTCCTTTACCACCTTGGGCAAAACGCCCTCGTAATCGTTGTAGTCGAACTGACCGCCCCATGCCTCCTCATAATAGGAAGCACGCGGCTGCAGCTTGACATAGTCCCAGTCGTAGGTATTCTGCCATTTCAGCATCGTTTCTACAAAGAGGTCCGCACCGCTGTGCTCGTTCTCGGTGAAATGACGCCACGCCGATACCGGCGGACGGTCTGCCAACTCATGGTTCAGAACTGCTTCAAATCTTTCTTTTTTCGTCCACATAGTAAAACTCTCCGTTCGTTTTTTGGTTTCTCAGGTTGATAAGTTGCCAAACAACGAGAAAGAGTTCTGTATGCTATTCATTTGTATCATAGCATACTTTTGCTTTGGGGGCAATGATTATTTCGTAGTTTCGCCACCTGCCTTCTTATTGCTGCGGTTGTTGTAAACATAGACCATAACAGAAGCGGCTGCCACCAGTGCGCCGCCGATCACAGAGGTAAATTTTACCGGCTCGCCCAAAATAAAGAAGCCCAGGATCATGCTGAAGATGATGCCGGAATAGTTGTAGATGCTGATCTCCGAGGCCGGAGCAAAGCGATAGGCATAGGTGATAAAGGCCTGTCCCAAGGAGCCGAACACGCCGATGAGCAGCAGCAGCACCGCCTGCTTGAAGCTGGGTACCACAAAATCCTTCAGCATGAAGGGGAAAGATGCAACGGCGCTGAAGGTGGAAAAGTGCATCATGACCGTCAGGCCGTCCACCTTGCCCTTAAAGAAGGAGAGAAAGGTGTAGGCGACACCGGAGGTCACGGCCGACAAAAATGCCACCACCAGCGGGAAGGGGTTAGACTCAAAGCTGGGGCGGAACACGATAAAGGCACCCACCATGGAAAGTGCCAGCGCCGGGATCTGGATCTTGGGCAGCTTTTCTTTCATAAAGATGACGGCCAGAATGGTGACCCAGATAGGGGAAGTTTTGTTCAGGATCGTCACATCGCCCTGCGCCGCATGGCTGGAGGCATAAAACAGGGTGATCAGGCCCAGAAAGCCAAAGAACGACCGCCCGAACAGATAGGGCTGATACTTGGCCGGGCCGAACAGCGAGCCCTTTTTGCGCAGAATGATGATCGCCGAAACGATCAGCACGAACGAATTCCGCATGAAGATCTGCTCCATCGTGGGGATCTCTCGGCTCAGCCGCACCACCACCTGCATGGATGCAAAGCACAATGCAGACAAGATCATATAAAGAGCACCTTTTTGTCTCTGAGTCATTGAATATCTCCTTAACCTGTTTCTATCCAAAGCGGCATTCGAACGCTTTTCGCCGTGATGCCTTGTTGTTTCCATGTTCGATTATATACTTGTCTTGATGTCTTGTCAATATGAAATTCCATCTTTTCCGTCTTGAATCTTCTGGAGATAAGTCTCACTCTTTCCGCAGCCGTGCACCCATGGCTCACAAAACAAAAAAGCCATGAAATCTTTCGATTTCACAGCTTCCACGGTAGACATTCCTACGTGTTGGAACCCGCGGGCTAAGCAACAGCCCACTGGGCTGATTGCTTGCGGCGCTGCGCGCCGCCGCCCTGTTCGAGCCCCTTCCATCGTGCTGACAAAAAGAAAAACCAGAACACAAACGTGTTCTGGTTTTTCTTGGTGCGATGGAAGGGACTCGAACCCCCGGCCTACTGATTCGTAGAGGGCCTTTATATGAGTTTCGCCGTTTTTGGTCATTGCGATTTATATAGATTCATCGTCGTTTTCATTATTCTTCGTGCAGCTTCGTTTCACTTCTTTTCGGTTCAGTAAGGCATTTTTAAGGCACACTCCAGAGGGCATATCATCCAATAAACAGGACAGCATGAAAAGAGCAAAAAAGTTGACGGCTCACGAGGGCGGCAGAAACGCCCCTGTGAGCCGTCTTTCGTTATGCGTGGGTCTTTTCCTTGATACGACTAAAAACGTCCGTCAGCGCGTCCGCTGCCGCCGCATCGCTGGAACGGATGAACCCGGCGTAAATGTCCGTGGTGGTGCTGGTCTTTGCGTGGCCCAGTCTGCCCGAAACCGTTGTAACCGGCACATGAGCCGCTATCAGCAAGCTGGCGTTGGTGTGGCGCAGGCTGTGGAAGTGAACCGCCGGGAGATCATGGGCGGCCAGAAAACCCGGAAACCAGCTTGTAACCGCGTTGGGGTCGAACGGCTGACCGTTCCAGCGAGTGAACAGCAGGTCATTGTCCACCGTCTTGTCGCTCTCGATCTCTACCCGGCGCACCCACTCGGAGCCGACCTTGAACCGTTCGGCTTTCTGGTGCTGGCGGTACTCCCGCAGCAGCTGCACACATTCCGGGCCTATCTTGATGCACCGCCGGGAGCGTTTTGTTTTGGGTGCCGTGAACACCGTGCCGCGCCCGGCGATGTTCTGCACCGTCCTGTTGATGGAGATCACACCCGCGTCAAGGTCAATGTCTGACCAGCGCAGCGCGCATATCTCGCCCCGGCGGGCACCTGTGAGCAAGGCCAGCTGTGTGATAACGCTGTACTGTGCTGGCGCGTCCTGCAGGGCTTCCAGCAGCTTGGCAACGTCCTCTTCCTGCAATGCTTCCACTTCGATTTCTGCCGCTTTAGGGGCTTCTGTGCGCCGACAGGGGTTTTCATCTATCAGCTGCCACTTGACCGCCTTTTCAAACACGCTGGACAGAAAACGGTGATAGTGCAGCTGCGTGTTGCCGCCCAGCTTACCGCCCGCCCTGACCTTCTCGGTGAATGCTTTGGACATGGGCAGTCCGGCGGCATCGGCCACCTTCTCGGCAGTCTTATGGCTGACAGGCTTGCCGCTGCACAGCCCTCGCATGGTTTCCTCACCCACCCCGGCGGCTTCCCGAATCCTTACCCGCTGGCCTTTCGGCAGCAGCTTCAGCAGCGCAGCCGTTGCCGTATAGGTGGAATCTTGACGCACCCCGTCCTCGGACAGGTTCGCATAGAATGCCATGAGGTGCGCCGGGCGTATCTGGTTGACCTTCATGTGCCCCAGAGCCGCCGACACACGCGGCACCAGCTTTCTGTATTCGGTGGCCGTCTTGGGCTTCAGCTGGCGGTCTGCGTACTCGGTGAACCACTTTTCTATCAGGTCATCCAGCTTCATGGACGCTTCCAGAGAAATGCCGCTGTGCACTTCCTGTTCAAAGGCATCTGCCTGACGCTGCAATTCCTTTTCCAGCTTTTTCCAGGTCAAGCCCGGCGGGGGAGTGAAGGTGCGGTTTACCAGCACCTGACGGCCCTGCCGATCATAGCCGTTGGAGACCCGGATGCAGTAGGAGCAGGTGCCGTCCTTCTTTGTGCGCTTTATGATTTTCGCCATACTGTTTTCCTCGCATCAGCATCTCTGCTTTACAGATTTTCTATATCCACCTCAACAGACAGTTCTTTCAGTTTTTCATGCTTCAGATGCTTCATATAGTCTTCGACCGCTCTTGATGCTCTGAACAGGCAAAGTTCCATATCTGACGAATCAGCATCTCTTAAATCCAATTCCGCCTCCCCTTTCAACAGTTCCTCTGCTTCATGCACCTGTTCTTCAGTTGCTTTCAAGTAAAGATAAATGCTATTTACAATTTGGTGCAAACAGCTTTCATCTGAAAGCATATCAGACAATATTTTCTTTTGACTTCTATCATAACACTCAAACATTTCCGAATCTTTGAGTGCCAAAATCGCATTTTCCGTCAGTCCCGTATAATCAGCAACCGCCCTTAAATCTGTGTCTACCGTTTTGGCTTCCGTCAAACCCAACAGGTAATCCGCTGATACACCAAAATACTTGGCAAGCTTCGCAATAGAATCCCCTCGTGGGGTCTTATTTCCGTTTTGCCAATCTGACAGGACACCAAGCGACACATCCAAATCCTTTGCCACAGCCCGAAGATTCTGTCCTGTTTCTTTCTTTCTCTTTTCAATGATTTCTCTTAGTCTGTTTCCAAAATCTTCGTTTATATTTCGCTTTTCCTCTACTGCCACAGCTATGCGCCTCCGTTTGTTCCGTTTTAGAGAACTTCATTGACTTTTGTTCTCTAAAAGTTTATAATTGCATCAACGAGAACAGCAACAAGGCTTGTTCACCCAAAATTATATCTTGTTGACGTTCTATTGTCAACGTCAACGAGAAGAAAGGTTGATATTATGTTAAAACAGGCGCAGTCAAACAAAGACATCCGGGAGGCCGCTGCATCGGCTGGCGTTTTTCTCTGGCAGGTTGCCGAGGCTATCGGTGTGACCGATGGAACTTTTTCCAGAAAACTCCGCCGGGAGCTTCCCGATGATGATAAGGCCGCAATCCTCCAAATCATTCAGCAGCTTAGTTCTTCGGCCAAGTCATAATCACTTTCATTCATTGTATTGATGAATCAATTTCATTGATATTTTTGATGTGCAAAATCAGCAGCATTTATCCATAAATCAGGTGGGCATCCCTCTGTGAATCTATTGCAAAACAAGGTAATCCGTTGCAAAGCATGACACGGGATATCACCAGATGACACCAGATGGATTTTGACGCAAAAGATTCAACTTCAACAATGCTGCATTGTCTTGATTTTTGGTTGAAATTTGGCGGTATTGCAATTCTTTTCTAGTCGTGCTAATATGCAGCCACGACGAACGAAACGACACAAAAAAACAACTTTGGAGGTGTAAGGATGGGCAACACGATACAGTATCCCCGAATGGCCACAGTAAAGAAGGCCGCCGAACTCTACGGACTCTCTCCTGCCTATATCAGGCGACTGTGTAGGCAGGGCAAAATCAGGTACGTGGTGGCAGGTCATCGGTGGCTGGTCAATCTGGACAGCTTGGCGAAATATTTCAACGAGGGCGATCCAGTCCCGGCGGAACAGGATGAAGCCGTGGGCGGTATCCGCCGGGTAGTGGGGAGGTGATCGTTAAATGGCAACCCGCAGCACATTCCACAGTGCAGCCGAACAGAGAGGGGTGATACGCTATTTCTGTCTACTTGACAAAGGACACCAAACGCCCACAGCATTTCTCATACCCGTGCTTTCTGGTCGATATGAGCGATGATTTGAACTTGACAGATGCACTTGTCTCCACGGCCCTATACAGCCGAACTACTCTTTCTGAGAAAAACGGATGGGTTGATACAGACGGACGCATTTATATCTCCTACTCCGTTGAAAGTCTGGCTGAGGATCTTCACAAAGGGCAAACCGTTATCAAAGCAGCTTTACGGAAATTGGCAGCTGTTGGACTGATTGAGACCAAACGGAACTTTGGTGCTCCAAGCACGATTTATGTCAAACTCCCGGATGGTCGGAACACCGACCAACTGATAGCCGAAAAACAGGCTGAATGTAAAGCCGTAAAACCGAACGAACGTGAGCCGGAAAAGCGACCGTCTAATAGCCGGAAAAGCGACCCACGAACAGTCGGAATCCCGACCGTAAGTCAGTCGGAAAACCGACCCATAGACAGTCGGAATAGCGACCCACAGTCGGTCGGAAAACCGACTACTAACTACTTGAGTATAACTAAAGAATTGAACTATAAGAAAAGAGAGAAGCCCACCCGCCAGAAGTACGGCAGTTACAAGAATGTATTCTTGTCAGACGCAGAGTACCAGAAGCTAAAATCAGAGATCCCGAACTTGGACAACCTGATAGAGCAGTTGTCCACCTACATGGAGTCTAAGGGAAAACGTTACAAGAACCATGCAGCTACTCTGCGCAACTGGGCTGCACGAGACAAGAGCCGACAGAAGCCGCCTCATGGTGGCGGCATCCCCAATTATAGCTACAAGGACGGTGAAAGTTTGTGAAAACTGAAGCATCAATTAATGCGCTGATCCAGCGCAGCGGTGGAACGCCGCAGCCGGAAGATTATTTCGGCACGGATGGTCTGTTATACTGTGGCAGGTGCCACACCCCAAAGCAAGCCTTTTTCGAGGGGCACAAGCGAGTGCCGATTCTGGGAGACCGCCACCCGGTAGAATGTCAATGCCGCCGGGTGGAACGAGAGAAGCAGGAAGCAATCATCAACGAGCAGAAGCACCTCGGTCTGGTTCACCGCCTGAAATCGGATGGATTCTCTGATACTGAAATGTGCAACTGGACATTTGCGAACGATAACGGCCGCAACCCGCAGATGAAGCACGCCCACCGATACGTTGACAAGTGGGCAGAAGTACGTACCAAAAACATTGGCTTGCTTCTCTGGGGCGGTGTTGGCACGGGCAAGAGCTTCTTTGCCGGATGCATTGCGAACGCTCTGATGGAGCAAGAGGTTTCCGTCCGAATGACCAACTTTGCCAGCATCTTGAACGACCTGAGCAACAGCTTTTCTGGTCGGAACGATATGGTGGACAGGCTGTGCAGCTATCCGCTGCTCATTATTGACGACTTCGGCATCGAGCGCGGCACTGAGTATGCGCTGGAGCAGGTCTATAACATCATTGACGCTCGCTACCGCAGTAAAAAGCCGCTGATCGTCACCACGAACCTGACCTTAACGGACTTAAAGAATCCACAGGACGTGGCTCACGCCCGCATTTATGACCGATTGCTGTCCATGTGCAGCCCCATCTGTTTTGCGGGGGAGAACCTACGGCAGCAAGCAGCAGCACAAAAAACGGCCAATATGCGCAGCTTGATGAAGTCAACCGCCTGACAGGAAACGAAAATCACCATGAAAAAACAGGAGGCAACAATGAACACCAACATCCATGTCAACGTGGACGAGATCCCTCCGGAGGTCGCAGAGCGAATCGGTCGTGTTTTCCTCGAATACCATAAGCAGTTCCAACAGGATCCGAAGCTCATGGCCGAGTTGGAGGCATACCGAGCCGCACGCCATCTGAACCATAAAGGCAGCAGGAGCGAGGCAACCACATGAGCAATCCCAATTCCGGCACACCGCAGCAACCCGGCAACGCCCCGCCGCAGGGTATCACACAGGAGTATGTTGCACAGTTGGTTGTTGCCTTTATGCAGCTGTACGCTTGTATCCTCGCTCTGCCCGGCGGGTATGAGGCTCTACAACCCGGTCAAAATTGACCGGGTTCAGGACGAGGGCGGACGCAAAACGGCCGGCAAACAGCATCGTCTTTCCGTTCCGGCAAACGAATGGCAGACCATAGGGCAAAACAAAAGGCCGCCATGCAAGCAGCGAACTCGCAAGGCAGCCACGCGGGAGCGATTGACAGACCACATCCCGCAGCCATTCTATCACACCCGGCAGCCCACCTCAAGCCCGGCGGCCCACTAATGCAAGGAGGACAGCTACATGAAAATCATCATCGCCATCAACGGCCACGGCCTCCGCTGGCACGTCTGCAACGCAATCGCCAAAGGTATCGTTGCTGAGCTCTCTGCCAAAGATGGGAAGTATTACAGCCTCGAAGGTGCACGAGTAATGGTTGAAGGGGTTCCGACCCGGCGGCTATTCGTCCTCTTTGCAAAGTTTGTGCTCCTCCGCCCCATCCGGCGCACACCCTAAGCCCCCTCAAGGTACTGTGAACGGGTGCCTTAGTCCTTAGCGGGCTCGATGACCCCAACTTTGCGCTACTTAGCAAGGGAAAATTGGGCCGTTTCGTTACCGCTTGTATGGAATGAAAACAACTATTCTATCACAAAGAAAGAGAGAATTTACATGACACACAAGGAAAATCTTGCCAAAAAAGAAGTCACTACCACACAACTGGCTTCTATTGTTGGCCTAACTGCACGAAGGGTCAGACAGCTTTCACAGGATGGAGTTTTGGTTAGCTCATCTCCCGGAAAGTATGTTCTCTCTGATGCAGTGCAAGCATACGTCAGCAGCCTTGCCCGTGGTGGGCTGACCAAGGAAGAAGCGGAAGAAGCCAAAAAGATTGAGCGCATTAAAGCCCAGGCGGAAGCTACGCTCAAAGAATCCAAGGCCAAAATCGCACAAGCCGAGGCCAAGGAACTGTCCGGGCAGATGCACCGTAGCGAGGATGTGTCTGCCATGACCTCCGAGCTTATCTACACCATCCGAGGGGCACTGATGGCACTGCCCAGCCGAGTGGCCATCAATGCCGCCGCCCTGTCCGACCCGGCAGAGGTGGCCGAGTATATGCGAGGCGAGGTCAACCAGATTGCGGAAGAAATCGCCATGTTTCGCTACGACCCGGCCAAGTATGAGGCTCGTGTCCGGGAACGCCGGGCATGGGACGAAAAGCTGACTGACGATGATGAGTAACGCAATCCCCCTCAATGAGGTGTAACGCACTAGACTTTCGTTGAAAGTCGTGTGCCCTTGCAGGGGGCTTATCACTCGCAAGCAGTGCGCCGTGGTACCACCATAGGCGCTGCAAGCAGTGTCTTTGTATGTACAAAGCCCCTTGCCTTGCAAGGACTTGTTGGGCAGCATCCCAAACCCTTTGACCGTGCAGCACCCGCCGGGAGCTGCACTTCAGCTACACGATTCTGTTGACCTCAACAAAATCGCTGCATGACAAAGCCCCCAGACCACGACAGCGCGTGTCTGAGGGCTTTGCTTCTTTCTGTGGGTGTTTTCCTTGCCGTGGCTCTACCCGCGCTTTGACAGCCCCGGCGGGCGGTTCCTGCATGGTGCAAAAACAAAAGGCCGCTGCATCTCTGCAACGACCTATTGCCAGGCGGGGTGACGCTTCCCGCATCTCCAAACAAAGGGTGACGGCTGCCTGTTCCGTCCTCTGGCGGATTAAGTATCTGCTTCTTCCGGTTCACTTGGAAGATTCAACAACGCCTTCCAGTTTACTGGGAAGCCCATTCGGGACGGCTCCGCCGCCGGGTACTTCTTGAACAGCTTTTCCATTGCGCGGATGAGGTTAAATTTTTCGGCATCCGGCAGCAGCTCAAAGATTGCATAGAAGTACGCAAACGGAGAGCTGTTATCCACATGTGCACGGCGCATAACCAACGGCAGCTTGACCGCCGGGCTGAGTCTGGTGCGGTTATAGAAACGACCACCATGAGCGGCGATATTCCGAGCCACAACAGCACACTGCAGATAGTTTTCAATATAAATCGACTTGCGGCCGTAATACTCCTGTGCAATGCCCTCGCGGTCTGCTTCCAGCATGTTCTTATAAAACAGCGAGAGTGTGCCGAATGTCATTTCCTCAACAGCTACCCAAAGCGGATACACGCCCCGCTTATCTCTTTTGTGATGGACAATGAACGGCTCATCTGAGCGAGAAATTTCACGGTTCAGAGTGCTCAGAAATACGGCGTGATACTGTTCGCTTTCAAAGTTCTGGTTATTCAGGTAGCCAATGGGGCCATGCTGCCGAGCATGATAGTAGGCGATGTACGCTCTGGCCACAGTTTCAACGACTGCACCATACTTGAAAATGATGCTCCTGAACTCTTGGTCAAAGTCGTAAAGAGCCACCATATCCTGAAGCGTGACCTCTGGAAAGAATCGGTCATTCTCTCGCAGCGTCAGCGAGTACGCACTGAACCGATAATAGTTCATCCGCTTCAAGACATCGCGGGCATAGACATCATCTGTGATGATAAGCCCTCTTTCACGAAGCAGCGCGATTTGTTCATCATAGCTCTTGAACGGTTTTGTTTGGTCTGTTGTTGGCATGGTTTCACTTCCAATGTCTTATAAACAAAAAAATACCCGACCTAATGCGCATCGTTGAGAGGCCGGTCGGGTTTCATTGATGGCATTATACCCGATGGGCGGGCCTTTGTCAAGCCCCAAAATAAAGTGCAGAACGATTCAACGACAAAAAATCGTCATTTCCCGGTAGCTTCATCAGGTTCGCTGAGAATCTTTTTGAAAAGTTCTTCTGTTGAGCCTGTGAAATGCTCACCGCCGCCGTTGTCCAGTTCCTTGATGGCTGCTATTGTTTCAGCGTTCGGAATCTCATCGGCCACATACTCCAGCAGATCACCCGGCTGGCAGTCGAGCAAGCGGCAAACCGTGTTCAGCGCAGCCCATGAAATCAATTCACCCTTTCGCAGTTGCTGAACATAGGACTGCCCCAGCAGCTTTTCTGCTCGGATTCTGGTTGATGGATACCCAGCCGCTTTCAGCAATGCCAAAACATCAGCCTTATACTGTATCGCCATGTGCTTTCACTCCTTTCTATCCCTTTCTATTATATCCAGAAGCTGCACTAGAATCAAGTTCAAATATACACAGTAACAGCACTTGATATTCGTGCATTTCGTCAATAGAATGCACGAGATATTAGTGCTATAATATAGACACAGCAAGGGAAGCACGACCGGAAGGCAAGGGGCGAAGGATGTACCGGGAGCGCAAGAGCAGAACGCCAGCTAAGACAGTAACCCACTTCCTGATAAGCTGTATAAAAGAAAATGGCCCGGCGACCGCTACCAACGAACCACCGAGCCAAACCCACAACAGGGTCAAGCCCATTATACAGGAGCTGACCCGCAAAGTAAAGCGAGGACAGTATGAAGAAGTACAATCTCTCCGAGATTATGCACAAGGCGTGGAAGCTGTACCGCAAGGGTGTGAGCAGCTTTGCCGAAGCACTGCACCGGGCATGGAACAGCGCAAAGGCTGCTCCGGCCAACGCCCAGCGCATCGAGGAAGCCCAGCAGGCCGCCGGGATCACCGAGCCCGTGAACACCTGGGCAGGCTGGAAAGCCGCCGGGTACATGGTGGAGCATGGTGCAAAGGCTCTGTTTCAGGCGGTGCTGATCCACAGCAGCAGGGGAGACGGCCAGACCTACCGGGCATCGTTCTTCGGTGCATCGCAGGTGCAGCCGCTGGAAGCCCTGTAACACGAGCAGAGACCCCCGGCGGGAAGATGGAAGCCCGCCGGGAATGATGGGAGGATATGACCATGAAGTTGGAGAAGAAAATCAGCTTGCACGCCTTTGAGGTGGAGTACATCGACCAGCGGGAAGCAAAGCCCCGCACCCTGCACAGGGAAAGCATCGTGCTGGATGGTGGCCGGATGAACACGCTCGACCACCTGAACCAGACCCCGCAGAGCTGGATCCGGCAGCAGTACGCCCAGCAGGGCTACACCGTGGCAGCGATCCACAATGGCGAGAGCCTGACCGCCAAGGTTGACACCGGCTTTCTGTGGAAGCTGGCCGCACTGGATGCAGCCGCAGCAAAGGCCGGCAAGAGCGTGGCCAAGCTGCTGGAAGGGGGTGCAGCGGTATGACCGCAGCCAAGTGGCAAGAAGTCCTCTGCCGTGTCCGCAGCCTGTCAGCCGCCGACAAAGACCGCCTGTTGACCTATCTCCATGCGCTGCACGATAAGCCGCAACAGCCCATGAATACCGAATCAACGCCGGAGACGCAGCCGTACACGGCCAGCGAATCCGCCGCCTGAAGAAAGAGAGGAACACTATGCAGCACTATGATGATATGCCGAAGATACCCACCATCACCGCAGAAGAAGCCATGAAGCTGTCTTGGCTGGCCAGCTCGTCCGAAACCATGAAAGCCGTTCGGGAGCTGCACTTGTCCATCTTGAACGCACCCAGCCCCATCGAGGTAGACGGAGTATACCGGGTCATGCTTGACCTCACCGCCCTTTGGAACGCTGGCCGGGTGCAGGGCATCCGGGAAGAACGTGCCCGGCGGAAGCGCAAGGCACAGACCATCGAACAGTGACAGAAACACCCTCTGACAGCCCACAAACGGCCGCAGAGGGTGTTTTTCATCGTTCTATGATAGATTCTTGGTTTCTTCTGTGGTAAAATAGGCGCAGTCGAATTGATGAAAGGGGAAACAATGACACTCACAGAGATCTCTCGCTACTTCCACCTGAATGAGACCATCCAAAAGAACCGCGAGGCTTTGAAGTTCCTGCGTGAACGAGCCGAACCTGCTGCACCCTCACTGAACGGTATGCCCCACGCATCCGGCGTGAAAGACAGCACCGGGAGGCTGGCCGTTGAGATCGCCGACATGGATGCACGAATCACCTACCTTGAGGAACAGGCCGAACAGGAGCGAGATAAGGCCGTTACCTTTTGCTCCACGATTCAGGACGCACGCCTGTATCTGATCTTCCGTCTGCGCTTTGTCCGCTGCCTGACATGGGCAGAGGTTGCGGACCTCTTGGGGGACTACTACACCGAGGAGGGTGTCTGCCGCATGGCCTACAACTACCTTGCCAAGACTGAAAAAGAGAAGCCCACCGCCCAGAGTGCATAACGATTGCTACCCAGCCCCACCGGGAACAGTGGCAGGGTTTGGGGAAGGCACTCCCCAGCAAGTGCAGTCCGCAGGGCTTTGTGGCCACAGGACGATACTTGCTTTTACACAAGAGCGACCACAGAGACGGCAAAAGCCCGCCCGGTACACGCCGGACAGGCTTTTTCTTTGCCCTCAGACCGTCCCGCCGGGCATCCGGCGTAAGGCACACGGCAAGGCACACGAGAGGTAGTTTTTGGGGCAGTAAGGCACAAACAAGGCACTTTCCAACCCTTTTGAAGCCTATGTAAAGCAAGAAATCCCACGATTTACACCGTATTTTCAACGGTCAATCGTTGGATTTTACTTGGTGCGATGGAAGGGACTCGAACCCCCGGCCTACTGATTCGTAGCGCACGCCGGGCGATTCCCTCAATTTTTGGAAGTTACGGTTTAGCGTCATTTCTTGGCGGCACATCGCTGGTTTTGAGCTTCAAGTTTCTGCACCCTTTGTCCGATTTTGCAACGATTTGCACCCTTTGCACGTTTTGAAACCGTGCAAAAACCGTGCAGAAACCGTGCACTTACTCCCAGACAAACTAAAATCCACTTCATCCGACACCGACTTGACGGCATTGGTTCGAGTGACCGCACACCAAAAATCAAGTCTTGGAGGATACTATTATGACGAAATTGCTTTCCTGCCACTATAACATGGACACCAACCGGGTGGAGACCCGGTTCGAGGATGGCACCACTCTTGCCATCGACTGCATCGCCGTGGAGGACGAGTACGGCAACACTCCGGCACAGCGGGCAGAACTGGACTGGCTGCTCTATAATAAGCCCTTGGAGTACGCACAGATGGTGCTGAGAGGGGAGATGGAGCGTTATCTGTCGCTGGGGTGTGACCATGGCAGGCTGGAGGATTGAGCCGCAGAAAACGCGCGGCAAAATCGCTAATCGCGCGGCGCGCGTTTTTATCGCTGACTTTTATTCAGGCAACATTGCACGCGTGCATTCCAGCGTGCGATTCCACTTTTCCGAAATTCAATCGTATTACAGTTTATTTTTACAAATTCCAGCTTTCACGTCGCACCTTCCCACGCATGAAGAATGCACGCCCGTGCGATTTTTGTTCTCGGTTTGTTCGCGCGATTGCGCGTTTTCAGCGTAAATTCAGCGTAAACCATGCCAAGTCAGCGTATTTTCAGCGTAAATCCCGGAAAGTCAGCGTAAAATCAGCGCAAATTCAAGAAGTCAGCGTAAATAACCATTTACCATATATAATGATGCCCGCCCATCTGTGGAAAAGCCACAGTGGGCGGGCATTCTGCATTTTCAGACCGACTGGAACCCTTTGCCGATGATCTCGCTGGAGTTAACGATGGTCAAAAAAGCCTCCGGATCCTCCCGGCGCAGGAAATCCCGCAGCAGCCCTGCCTGCCGCCGGGTCAGCGCCACCATGATCATGGTGCGGGGCTCGCCGGTGTACACGCCGGTGGCGTCCTGCTGGGTCGCTGTGCGCCCCAGTGTTTCCGTAACGAAACGCCGGATGGGCTCCGGCCTTGAGGTGATGACCGTACACACCTTGCGGAGATTCAGGCTCTCGATGGCGGTATCCACGATGGTGCTGCGCCCGATGAGCCCCAGCACGCAGTACATCCCGGTCTGCGGGCCGTAAATGCAAGCCGCAAACAGCACCGTGCCGATATCGCTGAGCAGAAGAGCCCTGCCGATCTCCACCTTGATGTACTTGTGTAAGATCATCGCCACGATCTCGGTTCCGCCGGTGGATGCCCCGATGTTGAACACAATGCCGCTGGCAAGGGCCGGCAGCGCCACCGCAAAGCACAGCTCCAGCAAGGTGTCATCCGTTAAAGGCTGGGACATGGGAAACAGCTTTTCGCACATACTGGAGTAAAAGCTGAGCATGAAGGAGGAGTACAGCGTCCATCCCATGGCCTTTATCCCCAGAAAGACGCAGCCCAGCACATCCAGCACCGCATTGGTGATCCACATAAAGGTGCTGACGCTCAACGCCGGAAAGCAGGTAGCCAGCACAACGGAAAGACCTGTGGTGCCGCCAAATACAAAGTGGTTGGGGGCGCAGTAAAAGTTCAGTGCCGCCGCACAAATGATCAGGCTCAGATTCAGCAGCAGAAAAAACCGTGCGCCGCTCCACAGCTGTGCCGGGGTCAGGTTTTTGCACAGACCGTTCTTGATCGCTTCCATCTCAGTCTAGGTGCTCCGCCACATCCATCAGCTGGGTGATGATGCAGTCTGCGGCGGACTGGTCCAGCGGCTCGCCGTGGCGGGGTTTCAGCGCCAGCACCTTCAGTCCTGCTGCCTTTGCGGAGGCAATGCCTGTGGGAGAATCCTCCACCGCAATGGCCTTGTCTGCCGTCAGCCCCAGTGCCTTCAGCGCCTTGAGATAGATGTCCGGCGCAGGCTTATGGGCGGCGCAGTCCTCGCCGCTGAAGGCGAAATCCACCATCTCCTTCAGCCCGCCCTCCGTAAGCATCTTCATGATATCCGGCGCTGCGCTGGAGGACGCCACCGCCACCTTCAGCCCACGGCTGCGGAGCGCATTCATCAGTGGCTCTGCCTGCGGGTCGGTGAGCTTGTCATAGGGGGTGGGGCGAGCCTTGCGGTACTCCCGGTAAGCCATCAGCATCTCCTGACGGCGCACAGGGTCGTTGGGAACAAGCGCTTCCCAGATGGCTTTTTCGTTGGAGCCGATGAAGTTGCCCTCCGGGATAGGGATGCCGTTTTCCAGCAGAAAGTTTTTACGGCGGTTCTCGTAGTAGTATTCCGTATCCGCCAGCACCCCATCCATATCAAAAATCACTGCTTCAATCATTCTTCATTTCCCTCTTCATCAAAAAGGGGGAGGGGCAAGCCCCTCCCCCAAGCATGGGTCTATTGATCCCGGATGACCGCTTAGTACTCCAGCTTCCACATATAGCGGCGCAGGGTCAGCGGATGCTGACGGACGTAGGACAGCTCCTCAGCATAGACACGGAAGACAGCGGTGTGCATCAGCGGGTTGAAGTAGGTGATGACGCTGCTGTCCACAGCATTGCCCAGACCGTAATCCTTTGCATCCACCACGGTGGTCAGAGCATCGAAGCGGTGCAGGAAGGTCAGTGCGCGGGCATCCACGGGACGGGTCTTGCCGTCGTTCATCAGCAGGATGAAGGGCACGTCCTTGTCCACGATCTCGAAGGGGCCGTGGAAGAACTCGCCGCTGTGGAAGGAGCCGGAGTTGACCCACTGCATCTCCATCATCAGGCAGATGGAGGTGGAGTAAGCGACCTCCATGGAAGCGCCGCTGGACATGACGTAAACGACGGGAGCGTCCTTGTACTTTTCAGCGAACTCCTTGGCAGACTTGCGGGCAGAGTTGGCAGCGTTCTCGGCAGCCTCGAACACGTTGGTCAGGCCCTCGATCATCTTGTCGTACTTGTCGAAGCCTTCCACCTGCTGCAAGATCTCCACAGCCAGTGCCAGAACGTAGCCCATCTTTTCCAGCTTGGCGGCGTAGTTTGCCTCAAAGCCGTGGACGATGGTGTAGTCAGCTTCCTTGGTCAGGGCAGAACCGGCAGCGTGGGTAACGCTGACAACGGTTGCACCGGCGGCCTTTGCCACGCTGTTGGCCTTGACGGTCTCAGGGGTGCTGCCGCCCAGAGAAGCGGTGATGACCACGGTGGTGTCGCCCAGCCAATCGGGGGTATCGTAGTTGAACTCGTTGGCGGTGTAGTGTGCCACACGAAGCTTCTTGCTGCAGTTTGCCAGGAAGTACTTTGCGGGGTACAGCTCTGCCTTGGAAGCGCCGCAGCCAACAAAGGCCACGTTCTCCACGTTGTGCTTTGCCACGATGTCTGCCACGATGGACTTGACGTTTGCCAGATCAATGTTATACATAATGCAATCCTCCAAATTATTTTTCTTTTTGTTCTGATGAATCACAAATTACAGGCGTACGGATATCTATGTAAGCCGGAAACCCGGTTACACCAACAGACCAAGGGCGTTGATGGCAACACCGCCCACGATGCAGATGCCCAGCAGCCAGCCGGTCTTGACCTTTTTGCGGATCAGGGTGTACATCAGCATCACGATGCCAAGGTTCAGAAGGTTCGGCAGAATGCTGTTCAGCACATCCTGCAGCACCAGACCGGTGCTTGCGAAGGTGATGGGGGTGGTCAGACCCACCATGCTTGCCACCATGGCACCAATGACCATCAGGCCTACGATGCCACAGACGTACATCAGCTTGTCCATCATGCCGCCGTTGAGCTTGGTCAGGTACTTGCTGCCCATGGTGTAGCCCAGCTTACCGGCAAACCATGTGACCAGCACCGAGGGGACGATGGAGATGATCATAGCCAGAATGGGGCCCAGAACGCTGCCCTGCTGTGCCAGAGAGATGCCCAGACCAAAAGCGATCAGGCGGACAGTGCCCTGGAAGAAGGAGTCGCCCACACCGGACAGGGGGCCCATCAGCGAGGTCTTGACGGCGTTGATGGTCTCCGGGTTGAAGTTCTCACGGTCGGCGGCGTACTGCTCTTCCATGGAGGCAGCCAGACCCAGCGTAAAGGCACTGGTCTGCGGGGTGCAGTTGTAGAACGCCATCTCGCGCTCGTAGGCTTCCTTTTTGTGCGCCAGCTGCTCGGGGTCGTTCTCGTTGGGGTACAGCTCGTCCAGCGTGGGAGCGATGCCGTACAAAAAGCCCATGTTCATCTGACGTTCGTAGTTCCAGGAGGCCTGAATGTTCAGGGAGCGCCACATGAACTGGAAGTATTTCTTGAAGTCGCTGCGCTTTGCAGTCTTGGTTGCGTTGCTCATTTCAGCTTCCTCCTATTAAAGATCATCGTCATCTTCCAGCGGGTCGTAGTCCGGGTTGGCAGCAGCTGCACCGGCAGCGGCTGCGGCAGGTGCGCCCTTGCCATACTTCAGACCGGTCAGGATCACAGCCAGAATTGCGGCGAAGATGGCCACAGCGGTGACATCCAGACCCAGATAGCCTACAAAGAAGAAGCCCAGCAGGAAGTAAACGGTCAGATCACGGTTGAGCATGGTGGACAGCAGCAGGGCAATACCGTAAGCGGTAAGGAACTTACTGCCGAGGTTCAGGCCATCGGTCAGCCATGCGGGGATGAAGGCCACGATCTTCTGCACCAGATCCGTGCCGAAGTAGACGGACAGGAAGATGGGGATGAAGTACATCAGGCTGTACAGCAGTGTGCCCCAGACGATGTGCATGCTCCATGCCTTGCGGAACTTGCCTTCTGCAATGGCGTGGTCGGCAACGTGGGTCAGGTTGGACAGGATGGTGCGCATCAGCACGCCCAGCATCTGGCCCAGAACAGCGATGGGGATGGCCAGCGCCAGTGCAGTCTCGGCAGAAGCATCGGTCAGGATGGCAAAGGCTGCGCAGATGATGGCAGCCATGTTCATGTCCGGGGGTGCTGCTGCGCCGATGTTCACGATGCCAAGGCTCATCAGCTCGATGGATGCGCCAAGGGTCAGGCCAGTCTGCAGATCACCCAGCAGCGCACCGACGATGGTGCAGGTGATAAGCGGACGCTCGAAGTTCATGCGGCCCAGAATGCGCGAGTCCAGAATACAGAACACGCCAACCAGACCCAGAAGCAGTGCGGTAACAAACATGGGTCAATTCCTCCTTCTTATCTCCTTACGATCAGATGTGATCGATGGGTACTACCTTAAAGGTGGGGGTCTGCTGGCTGTAGATCTTAATGCCCATATCCAGCAGCTTCTGGGTGTCGGCCTGCTCCTCCGGGGTCAGGAATACCGACTGGTCAAACGCCACGGAGCCGGGCTTGTTTGCCACAGCACCGTAGTTGATCTCTTTGATCTTGGGGTATGCCTGGCAGAACTTGAGCAGGGCAGCGGTGTTGCCGAAGATCATCATGATCTTCTCGTCCAGCTGCTCCACCTTGGGCATCTTGGCGATGGCTTTGTCCACCGTGAAGATGTTCACCCGGACACCGGCGGGCTTGCTCAGCAGCAGGGCGGACTTTTTCATCTCGTCGTTGGCGGCGTCATCGTCCACCACGATGATGCGCTGTGCGCCCACATGGCCGATCCACGAGAATACCACCTGACCGTGCAGCAGGCGGTAGTCCAGACGTACTAATTTGATCATAGGTCATCCTCCTCGTCTTGGGCTGCGTTTTTCAGCAGCAGGTTGCAATCAATGATCTGCGCCTTGGCATCTGCAATGCACTCGGCCAGTTCGTCCTGTGTCAGGGCTTCGTCGTTGGAAGCAAGGGTCAGCACCAGAGAAGCGTTCATGCCGCAGATCAGGTGCACCGCCGGATACTCCGGCAGCAGGGTCAGCATCTCGTTGTTCACGCTGCCGCCCATCACATCGGTCACGATGTACACAGCATCCTCTGCCGCAAAGCCATCCAGCAGCCGGCGTGCCGCCACCGTGATCGGCTCGGTCTCATCCCGCAGGGTAGCAAGGGCATAAAGGTTCGGCAGCTCGCCAAGGATCATCTGCACGGTGTCCTTCATTCCGGCAGACAGCCCTCCGTGCGAAGCAAGAATGATTCGGTTCATACGCACCCACGACCTTTCTTGTGTTTCCTTCATCTCTTCGGCGTCTGTATCGTCTTATTCGTTATAGACGTCATAATTGTCATGTACATATTACCACATTTCACACAGACGTCAAGAGGTTTTGTCAAAATAATCTCAGCTTTGGTAACGTGCACAAAGCTGCGCCGTCATATTTTTGCAGTTTCACCAATAACCTTCCGTAGAACGACAAAAAGAGCGCCTCTTCCGCAGGGAAGAGACGCTCTTTTGGGACAGAATTCTGCCCTTAAAACTCAAACATATACCGGCTTCCAATGTAATACTGCCGCCCGATGCACAGCGGGTGGTCATATTGGTCATGGAAGTAGGCGTTCAGATACAGCAGCGGCTCGCCCAGCGAAAGATTGAGCAGCTGTGCCTGTTCTGCTGTGGCGCGAACTGCCTCTATACGCTGACGGCCGGCCGTCGCAGGACGCAGCCCGGAGATGCGCTCAATGGCGTCAAACATGGAAACATCATTGAGGTTCTCGCTCATCAGGTTCTTATAAGGCTCGTAGGGCAGGAACAGGTTCTCCAGAAATATCGGCTGACCATCGGCGGTGCGCAGACGCTGGATGTAGATGAGCAGTGCATCCGAACCCACATGGAAGAAGGCTTCTTCATCCTTACGCACCGGCACGATCTGACGGTTCAGCAGCCGGGCACCCGGCACCATGCCGTTTTCTTTGCAGATCTCCGTAAAGCTGGCAGCACCTTTGCCGCTGGTAAACTTGCGATGGATGCGGGGCTTGCTGACAAAGGTGCCCCGCCCCTGCATTTTGACCAGATACCCTTCGGCGCACAGTTCTTCCACGGCACGGCGCACCGTGATGCGGCTGACCGAATACTCCGCGCTCAGTTCCGGCTCCGGAGGGATCTTTTCGTTGGTTTTGTACTTGCCGCTCTCGATCGCGGCACGAATGTCATCCTTTACCTGCTGGTAAAGCGGGACGACAGCACTATCATTGATCGCCATGAAATACCTCACCCTCAAATTGAGCATATCGTTATAAACATTATATTCATCTTATGGCTATGATAGTGCATATTCCGCGAATTGTCAAGTAAAACTTGCAGTCAATTTTTTGTGCGAGGTAACGGATGCGCCCCGTGCTGCACAGGGCACCCCATTTTCCAGTGCCCTGCCGGGAAGAATCCAAAGAGCGGCGGAACGCTCGTTGGCACACGACTTTGCTTGCAAAGTCTAGTGTGTTACACCTTGGTTCCGGCTGATGCGGAAAAGGGGCTGCGAGAGGCTCCGGCAAGCACCTGTTCTGCGGCAGAAGGATGCGCGGATGGGCGTGGCAGTTGACGGTCTTTGCCCACCCAGCGCAGGCTTGCAGAGGAACCAATGGTGTACGTTCTCCTGTCCTGCCGCAGCAGCGTTTCCCCTATAAGGCGCAGGGCAAATGATCAGCGTCTGTGCTTGCCCCGGTTGCCTGCAAGTGTCCCCGGTTTCAGCATTGCCGTTTTATAAAGGATCTTCTTTATCAGCTTTCTTTCATCTTCTGTCAGCTTATCGTAGTTGATGCCGATCGCCTTCAATGCTGTTCGAATCTTCTTTTCATCCGCAGACCCTTCAAGTTTCTGTGCATCCTCCAGTTCCTTCATCAAGTTATCGACCATTGCACCATCCGAAGTGGTCTTGTCCTTGCGGTGTTCCGTCTTGATGTTCTTCAGGATAGCCACCAACTCGTTATACAAGACCCGACCAAAGTACTCATCTTCATCGATCTGCCCCAGCTTCAAGGTGCTCATGTATAGATCGTTTTCATCTGCTGCATACTTCTTTTTCAGCATTTGCCGGGTCGCTTCCAGACCAGCATTGAGGTTTTGAATGTTTGCGCTGACATATCCATCCACATAGATTTCCAGATCGGTCATGAACCGCCGGAAATTCTCATGCACGATCAGTTCACACAGCAGCCGATGATTGAATTTTCCATTCCTTAATACGTCCACTGCGCCATCGCTCAGATGCAAGTCCGAAAGGACTGCATCTGGGCGTTTTTTGTTTTCCGTCACACCCAGCAGGTAGTCCGTGGTCACACCATAAAACTCAGCCAGCGTTGTCACGGCGTAAATGCTGAGGTCGGTCACATCGTCGCTCTCGTATTTCGACAGTGCCGATTTGGACAGACCCGTCTGCTCTGCCAGAGCTTCTAGCTTCAGATTCCGCTCCACACGCAGGTCTTTGAGCCGTTCTCCCAGTGTCAGCTTGATGTTCATGGTCGCACCTCCGATGTTTTTTGCACAGTATACCACTTCCGGCGGTTCCTGTCCATAAGCGTGGAATTTTGC